>Ga0098044_1001801_pt1 | contig 11120 bp, 17 predicted proteins | sample 10_taG_FD_75053 | JGI IMG/M metagenome (GOLD analysis project Ga0098044, IMG submission 75053) | Marine viral communities from the Subarctic Pacific Ocean - 10_ETSP_OMZ_AT15264 metaG | ecosystem: Environmental > Aquatic > Marine > Oceanic | place: Pacific Ocean | collected 2015-01-16 | reverse complement strand
TGGCGGTCAGCACCGAGCCCTACGGTGACCCGTGGGATTCGGGCCAGGTGGGCTTCATCTTCGCCACGATGGAGAAGATCCAGGAGGCCATCCCCCTCTCGGACGACCCCCTCGGGGCCGCCGAAAACATCCTCTACAACGAGGTCGTCACCTACAGCAGCTACCTGCAAGGTTACGTCTGGGAGTGGGTGGTTCGTTCCAACCAGACCGGGGAGATCCTGGACAGCTGCGGCGGGTTCTACCACGAGGAAGATGCGCAGGAGGACGGCGAGGCGAACTGGATGGAGTGGGAGACCCACGAGAGAAAGATGGTGACCGAGACCGCTTCGGCCATGGCCCTCCGTACCTCGCTGGGCGCGCTCAAGGAGGTCGTGCTCCGCGCCCAGGCGAACGCCGAGGCGCTCCAACAGAACGCAAAGTTCAGCTGCGACCCCTTCAAGCACCCTCAGACGGTGGAGATCGACGCGGTGGTGTGGGCCAAGCTCCTGGAAGACATCCGCCGGCTCTGACCCGATCCACAAGACCAAAAGAACAGATGCAGGGACTCACAACCCCTGCATCTGTTCTTGGTTGCGGTTAACTGCACAACCCTGGCCACACTAAACCCCGGAAGCCGGCAAGCCAGGGCAAACCAAACCCAACCACCAGAAAGCGAGACCCAAGATGGACAACCCCGACCAACCCTGGTCACACTAAGCCTCAGAAGCCGGCAAACCAAACCCAACCAGCCGGCAAACCAAACCCAACCAAGAGGTAGACATGGCAACGATCCGAATCATGACCGAAGGCCCCGACTGGCTGGAGTACAGCTGGTCGAGCGGAACGCTACGTTACAACGTCTCAGTCACAGAGCCCCACCCGAAAGCACAAGAAGACCTCGAACACCTCACGGATTACGTGCCCACCCGCCAGCTGCACGTGCCAGGTGGCACGCAGCGGATGGCGCTTCTCGTCATCCATAGAGACCTGGCGCAGAGGGAGGGCGAAACCCGGCTGAAGCCGGGCGACCGAGTGGTGTTCCGTGCCAGCCCGACAAACCCTCAGGTTCGAACGGCTTACATCGGCACCATTGCGGCAGTGGAATCCGAGACGGGGACGGACCTGGCTGCGGTGGAAGTGGAGGGCTACGGCCCGGGTCACGTGTCCAAGGTCCGGCTGGACCAGCTCCGCCCGGCAAGACCTGGAGAAACTCCACAGTCCGTCTACCGATGTGGGTTCTAACCCAACCACTTCACCTGGGGGTCACCCCGGGGTAGAGCAACAAAGCCAAAAGCCCCGACCCCAACAAGGTCAGGGCTCTTTGGTGTTTAAGCACAAACCAAGCAGCCAAGAAAGAGACGAGAGAGATGAAAAGATACCTAGTTACGATGACGTGGTGGTACCAGGGCGAGCTTGCCAAAGCCCAGCAGCGAGCCACCAAAGAGGCCGAAGCAACGGGCATCCTCCCGAGCCTGGAAGAGATGCTGATGGCCAAGAACTGGTACGAGACTGTTGTCATGGCAGAGACGAAAAAGGAAGCCATTGCGAAAGCCAAGGAGCGAGCGGCCAAAGACCCGGCGGTAAAGTACGACGAGAGCAGGATCGACGACGACCATCACCACGTTACGGTCCACGAAGTTCCATACCTCACGATCCAGGAGGTTCTGGACGCCCCAACAGTGCGCACTGAGTACGACATGTACCAGACCGCGAAGTACTTCCAGGGGATTGACGAGTACAGCCTCGACCAGGATGCTATCGCGGAATCGAAGCGAGCGGTCACGCGATTCATCTGCGATGTTTGCTTCGACGGGTCACGGATCATGGAGCTGGGGGTTCTGTACTTCGACGGCGAGCCGGTGCTGGTGTTCCAGAACGCGGGGAGATCGGGCCGAGACCACGAGAAGATGTGGATTGTAGAGGGAGCTGGTGCTCGGAAGCTACAGATGCACCAGTGGCTCCTGACGATGATCCCCACCGAAGATGGCGACGATGGGGAGGTGGAGACCCCACTGGACGAAGAGATCCCAGACCTGAGTGTCTTCTACGGTTCTTCCGTGGCGGACGTGTCAAAGTACCAACTCACTCAAATAAAGTGGTAAGTTCACAAACCCAAAGAGCCCTCGACCCCAACAGGTCAGGGCTTTTTGGTGTTTAAAGCAACCCAACCAACCCAAGAAAGAGACGAAAGAGATGAAAAGATACCTAGTTACGATGTGGTGGCGGCCGTGGCGGCCGTGTCAAAGTAAAACATGACTGAGAACGTCATGGAGAAGAACTTCATCTACGTAATCGACTACGGTGACTATTGGGAGGGAAGCTGTGCTGATCATCCTCTGGTCTTCTCATCGTCACTAGAGGCACTCGTGTGTGCTAGGGAGAAACTTGAGAAGGTGAGAGGCATCAGCCCCGCTTCCGCGTACTGCATCGTCCGCGAGTATGTTAGACCCAACATTCCCGGCCAGCCCTGGGAGTACACGCAGGTGTGCATGGTTCACAAGGACGAAGAGTGGGTAGCCTAGAATGGGTCCAGACCCCAGAGGAAAACACCTGCGCTAAGAAAACACCCGTTACATAACAGCTGTTGTTTATCGGCCGCCGTACAGCGCCGTACAGCGCCGTACAGCGCCGTACAATGCAAGCGCCCCAGAAAACACTCACTCAAAACACCCGTTACATAACAGCTGTTGTTTATCGTACGATCGCCCCGCAGGGGCAGGCGTACAAAAAACGTCAAAGAGCGTGTATTTTTTGACACACCCATGCATTTCTGTATACTTGAGAACCTACAACGACTACTCAGGTGTTCGTTTATGCATGGCTCTACTAGTCACTCGCTCCGCTCGTCCGAAATAGATAGTGAATGAATACTTTCTAATCACTAACCAATCCTGGTGTGGTGGTTGGTTAGCCACTCCCAGCTAACCAACCATTCCTGGGCCTGTACGGTACCTAGAAAGCTCGTAGCGACCACGAGGGTGGGGTAGTGGCGTCTCACCGCTGCGATTGATTAGAGAGCAACCTAGCAAGATTAGAGAAATGGAACAGATTCAATCGCTTCAAACCAAGGCCCAGAGACTTCTTGCTTGTATTGCGGAGGAGATTACCAGTCACTCGCGGGCTCGTAGCTCTGGTGAGCAGGTGACGAGGGACAAAGCTCTTCGGTTACTCCAGGACCTGGGAGTAACTCTGGAGACTACTATCTCTCCTGAGCAGTCTGGTGTGACGTGGGACGGCGAGGTGTTGTTTGTTCGTGGTCTTACTGCGAGTGACCTGTTGCACGAGCTTGCTCACTTTCAGTGCGCTCCTGCTACGGCCTACGGGCTTCCTGACTTCGGCTTGGGTCTGGGGTCTAAGGGGAATCTCAAGGCTGCGTGCCAGCGGTACTCAGTGGAGAGGGTGGCTGAGGCTCCTTGGGAGAAGCGTTCTGTGCGGGGAGTGGATGAGGAGATCTCCGCATCTTTCCTCGGTATTCTTTGGGAGAGATGGTTGGGTGCTCCCTTCTGGAATGCTCTCGTAGCTGATGGTTGGGGTGGTATAGATGAGAAGGATCAGTGGGCCTGGGGGGATCCTTCCTCCTGGCAGTGTGCTGCTGACCTCATGGAACTAGGGCTCATCAACACCACAGGGAAACCCAACCTGGTACTGCGAGACGGCAGAAGATTATTAGGTTAGCTCTCGGTGAAGACCTAACGATGTTAGGTTGGACCCTTGAGTATGGCCTAATGAAGTTAGGTGATAACCATCACGAGACCTAACAGAGTTTTGTTTTGGGTGGGCTTGTAGTGGTTGGGAGTGTGGTTGTTGGGGGTGATGACCTAATCTGATTAAGGGCCCAACCCTGGTCACACTAGGTTGTGGGGCTGGTTGGCCTGGCCCGGAAAGGTTTGGTGAGTGATGAACGAGGACAAGGGTGAGTTGGAGCTGCGGGCCACGGATGCGTTCTACGAGCACTTCGGCTACGAGCCGGAGCTGACGTGGGACCGGGGTCGTCTCTACGCCGCCGCCACGGAGGTTGGTGAGGTGTTCCTGGTCTTGGTTGTCGGTGGTGGCGAGGTGAAGTTCATCTCGGTGGGGACGTACTGATGAGTAGCGGTGACGAAAGCAGCAGGGTTCGACATCCGGTGGTGTCAGCGTTCTGGGATCGTTTCGGCTACGAGCCGGAGATCCGAATGAACGGGATGGATTTCTACGCCTACGCCTCGGAGACGAGGGAGGTGTTCCTGGTCACGACGAACCGTAAGGGCGAGGTGGTGTTCGAGCCGGCGGGGGAGTACTGAAATGCTGCTGAGTAAGCTCAGGGTGAGAAAGCTGGAGCAGGTGGGCGAATCTTGGATCAGGGTTCTGGTTGAGAAGCGCAACAGTGTGTTCTGCTTCTGGAAGCCTTCGGTCCAGGTGTTCCACGTCTACTCGACTCGGGGGCTTGATTGCTTCTGGTCGGACACCACCTTCTACGAAGACGGTACCAGGTATGAGGACATCTTCCAGTTGTGGGAGGCCGTGAACAGGTACGTGGAAGTAAGGGCGGCGGAGCGACGGGCCAAAGAGTTCTCGGAGCTGATGGAGCGAAAGGCGAGGGAGGAAAGATGAGTGATTGAAAGCCCGGGCCTGGTTGGGTCCGGGCTTTCTTCTCTTGAGTGCTTAAGGGCCCCAACCCTGGTCACACTAGGTTATGGGGCTGGCGGGGCGCTGGTTCCTTGTGGTGGCTACGAGCTGCTGATGAGCGAGAGGAGAGTACGAGACGTGAACAAGTCCATCCAGGGTGAGATCGAGATTTCCTCCGAGAACGAGGATTGGGTGGTTTCCTACAGCTACCGGGCGGGTAGCCGTGGGAGCCGCTGGGAGCCCCCGGAGGGCTCGGAGATTGAGATCATGAGCATGGTCTCCAGCGAGGGCGAGCTGGTCGAGGGCGACGCCGATTGCTTGGACCGGCTCCTCAGGGACGGCCTGCGCCGGGTCAAGGTCTGGGAGGCCATCGACCGCGAAGAAGAGCGCGCAGAAGAAGGGGAGTACTGATGTACAAAGTCACACGATACATCACGTCGGACGGCAAGGTCCACGAAACCAGCGAGAAAGCCAAAAAGCACGCCGATGAGCGCTACGGCAACGAGTTGCTGAACCTGGCTCACGAGTTGGCGAAGCTCTCGCTCTCGAATAACCATATGAGCCACTACAAGGCGATCTCGAAGTGGCTGGACGACCCGGCTAGCCACGAGCGGATAGCCAACCTCAAGGCGCTGCGGGATGATCTCCTGACCATGGAGGACAAACAAAACTAACGGTAAAAGAGCCCGGCCGGTTGGCTTGGGCTCTTTTGTCGTTTAAGCCGCTGATAAACAACCAAACCGACCACTAGAAGGGAAGAGCCCTGAGGGGTCCCCCAGGGGTGGTTTGTTCTAAGTGCTTTTCAGTGGTCGGTTTGGTTGTTTCTTGTGGTTCCTTGTGGTGGCTACGAACTAGGGGTAGTGGCTACGAGCTGTTACGAGTGGAGCGAGTGCTTAAGGGCCTCAACCCTGAGGATACTAGGTTGTGTGGCTGGCAGGGTGCTGGCCTTCTAGTGGCTACGAGTTAGGTGACCCCCAGGGATCTTGATAAATGGGTGAGGTAATGGGCCTGACCTATCAAAGATGTAGATAGGTAAAGCGGCCCTTAACGGCCCAACCAACCCTGGGGATACTAGATTGTGTTGGCTGGCAAGGGGCTGGCCGGAAAGGTTGGTTGGTAATGCAACACAGAAGCGTGACGAAACATCATGTGCCGGTGAAGTGCGGGCCCGATGTGTACTACATCCACTTTGGGCCGCGGAACGAGCGCCCGGGTGCCTGCATCGTCATGAGGGATCCCAAGACCATCCAGGAGGCTCTGGATAAGGATTTCGATGTTGTGTTGGTTGACCGTCGGTGCGGCTTTTGCGGCGGCCCGACGCCATGCCTGAAGGACTGAGCAAAAAGGGAGGGGTCAAACCCTCCCTTTTGGCGTTTAAGGGCCTGTGGTTCGTGGTGGCTACGAACTAGGGGGCTCTTAACGGCCTAGCCAACCCTGGGGATACTAGACAGGGAGCCGGCGGGGTGTCGGCAGAAAGGTTGGTTGGTACATGGAGCAGTTCTTGGTGGGTTTGATCGCGGTTGCGGCCTGGGATGTCCTGGACTCCGATAAGGAGCACCCGGACCCCGGGGTCAACGCGGACCGGATGGCGATTCGTCTCATGCCGGGGGTGCGGGCCGATTGGGTCGAGAAAGCCCTCTACGTGGACGCTTACTCCCAGGGGAAGTGCGTCAGTGAGATGCCGACCTCGCTTCACGAGATCATCTTCTAGCGGCTACGAGCTAGGGGGTAGCGGCTACGAACTGAGGCACGAAAGGGAGGGGTCAAACCCTCCCTTTCGGCGTTTAAGGGCCTGTGGTTCATGGTGGCTACGAGAACCCTGGTAGTGGCTACGAGCTGGTTCGTGGTGGCTACGAACTCGGCGGGTTTGCTGGGCTTTCTAGGGGCTGTGTGGGCCCTTAAGAGCCCCAACCAACCCTGGGGATACTAGGTTGTGAGGCCAGTGGGGTCCGTGTTGGGCTGGGCTGGTTAGGAAAGGTGGTAAGTGATGCGCATCAATGTCGGGGACCGGGTGATCGTGTGTGGGCAGGAACCGGGCATGCCGGACTATGAGGAGGGTACGGTCACGGAGCGGGACATCGGGATCGTGGTGGTCCTCTGGGACCGAACGGGCGAACAGAAAGAGATCCTGGAGGATATCCGGCTCACCCCGGACCTGTGGATCCAGAGGAATCAGGACTAGTTCAGCGGGCCGGGGGTTCCAAAGGGCCCGAGCGGCCCCGTAGTCTTTTAACTGGCCGGTGAGCTTGTGAGCTTGTGAGCTTGTGAGCTTACGGGCTCACCGGCCGTTAAGGTCTCACACCGGGCCCTTAACGACTAGCTCCAACCCTGGGGTTACTAGGTTGTATGAAGCGACGAGCAGCAAACCGACGCCTCCCCACGCAAGCCGACATTGACGCGGCGGACCGTGCAAGGGAGCTGCGTTACTTGGCGCAAGGGCTGGCCACGCTGGCCGCTCTCGGCGCCGCAGCCTTCTACATGTTCGGGCTCTGAAACGAGCCTCAAGCGAGTTCGGGCTCTGAAACGAGCCCGTGAGTAAGTGGGGCCAACCCTGGCCACACTAGTTAGAGAAGCCGGCAAGGTGTCGGCAATCATCATTCATCAGGAGAGAATCATCATGGCCAAGAAGACGCCTTACAACCCCCAGCTCGACGCCTGCCTCCTCTCGACCGTGGTCGTGATCGACGACGCCACGGGCTCGCCGGTCGCCGTGCCGGACGGGCAGGGCAGCCCCAAGGGCTCGACCGCCTACCGGTTCGGGATCCACAGGTACGATGGGGGAGCCGCGAAGCTCCGAATCGCCAGCGGCTACTTGCGAAAGGAGGCGAAGACGTTCAAGGCGTCGAAGGGCCGGCCCGAGCGGGTCATGGAGGCCGGTTCGTTCCAGAGCAACGGCCGGAGCCTGAGCCTCCCGCTGCCGCACGTGGTCAGCGTGACGCTGGGCATCAAGGCCATCATGGCCCGTCTCAACAAGGCCCTCGCCGCCCGCAAGGCCAAGGCGAAGGCCAAGTGATCCCCCGCCCCGGGCCTAACGGCCCGGGGCCTTTCCCACGTGTGAGCCCTTAAGGGGCCAGCCCAACCCTGGGCATACTAGATAGAGCGGAGCGCAGTGCTCCGCAGAAAGAGAATCAATCATCATGATGACCAAAGAGATTCAGTCCGCCGTCCTCCTCCTCACCTCCCACGGGTGGGGCGTCCAGCCCCCGGCCGTCGTCCAGGTGGCGCAGCCCGCGGCGCCGGCCCCCGAGCCGGCCAAGGCGCAGCCCGAGCCGGCCGCGGAGCCGGAGACGCCCCGGATGATCACGTGCTCCAACTGCGGGGAAAGCCACCCCGCAGGTTCGCCGGAGGCGCACAACGCCAGGACGTGCGAGAAGGGCAAGACGACCACGGCGCAGCCCTCCGGCGCCAAGCCGCCGCCCCCGCCCGTCAAGCCGTCCGGCTCCGCCCCCTCGCTCGACAGCGTGATGGCGGATTTCGACCTGGGTGGCCTGGACCTGGGGGATCTGCCGGTGCCCACGGCCCCCGCAAAGGTGCCCAACGCTCCCGAGTCGGTGGCCGCCGCGCCCCGGAAGGCGGACCCGTTCGCGGACCTCGAACCGATCGCCGGCCTCGACATGCTCTGAACCAGAGCAACCAACCGAACAGCCCCCGACCCTAACCGGTCGGGGGCTGTTCGCGTTTAACGGGCCCGAGCACCCGGTGGCCAGCGGGCCCTTAACAGCCCCTTCCCCAACCCTGGGCATACTAGATTGAGAAGCCGGGCAGTGCAGTGCTGACCCACGAAAGGACCGAACGAACATGCGCATTCACGCTGACAGCCACGTCGACCATCTCCCCGCCGCTCTGCTCGCCCTTCTGGTCGAGCGCCACGCTGACCTCCGCCCCGAGTCGGGCGTGCTGGTCACGACCCTGCCGATCCCGGCCAGCTGGACGGGCGAGCGCCCCGTCTGCGCCCTCTGGGGCCCGGCGATGGGGGATGCGCCCATCCCGGAGTCGGACGTCACGTACGCCGTCCGCGGGGAGCGGGAGGGCTCCTCGCGGATGATCGACCGGCTCGGTCGCCCGGCGGAGTCCATCACGGTCGTGATCGGCCCCCACGATGGCGCCGAGGACGTGCTGTTCACGGCCTACGCCGGCCCGGAGGCACCCCGCGAGCCGTGGGATAGCTCCATCAGCTCCGACGAGGAGCGGGCGGCGTCGGAGGCGTTCTGGGCGCTGCACGCCCTCGCCTCCCACTGAAAGAGCCGGGCCCTTCGGGGCCTGGCCTTTCGGCCTTTAAGGGCCCTCGCCCAACCCTGGCCTGGCGAGGTAGTGATCCGCAAGCTCATCGCCAACATTCAGGCGCTCTGAAACAAGCGAACAACCCCCGCGCCTCATGGCCGGGGGTTTGTTGCGTTTAACGGACCCGAGCACCCGGTAAGCTGGTCTCTCTTAAGGGCCCAACCCTGGGGATACTAATCTACACAAGCGGAGCACGTCGCTCCGCCATTCATCTGGAGTCAATCATGCGCATCATCGCTGCCACCCTCTACGCGTTCGCCCTCATCTTCACCGTGTTCCTCTTCTCGGGCTGCGGCTCGACGCTGAGCCACACCGCGGCGCCGCAGACGGCCGGCTACAGCTCCGCCCTCGACACCGAGCAGGCCGAGCAGTACGACCCCACCCGCTGGCAGGCCCCGAGCGAGAGCGAGGCCGCCAACGCGCTGCGGGAGGCGTGTTCGCAGAGCGCCCACCTGACCCGGCGCCGGGCCGGGTTCAACTACACGACCCGGAGCGGGCAGACGATGCACGTCGTCTGCTACTGAGCAAACAAAGAAACCACCGAACAACCCCTCCCCGGGTTAGTTCGGTGGTTCTTTCGTTTAAGTTGGCGCCGCGCCCGGTAAAGTTTGGGAAAAAGTATTGGAAAAACAAGCGAAAAACCAATTAAGGTACTTGTTTGTACCGTGGGAGCGGAATCGCTGGCGCGGGCCCGGTAACCTCGAAGCCGCTCGGTCGTGGTCGCTTCGCCTCGCTTCGCCTCGCTTCGCCTCGCTTCGCTCACCTCACCTCCACTCGCTTCGCTCCCACTCCCTTCGCTCCCACGCTTCACACACGCTTGTGTTGGTGTGTTGGTGTGCTGTTGAGTTCTGATTACCGGAATACCCATCTCCCAGTTTGCCCCTGAAAAGAGGGGTAGGGGTAATTTTCAGGTACCTATACCTGGCCGCACCCAGAAAAAGAAAAAGCGCCCAAGGCTTTGAGCCCCGAGCGCTTCCTCCCCTACTTGCTGCTGGGTGTAGGGGACCCATCCATTGCTAATGGCCAAGTCATTCGTAGCACCTACCCCGCGAACGGTCAACCGCTTTTCTAATCAACCGTTCGCTCGCAGATCAGTAGACCTGTGGCTGCTGTCCTTCTGCAGTTGAGGCCGCACTCCGCACAGCCCCGAGAACCCGCCCGTGCTCTTGAAGCAGCCAGGCAAGCCTGCTCCGAGTCGAACGTGCCCACTTGAATGTCATTCATCAGGTTGGAGCAGGACGGGTAGGCGACCCCGTGCCACACGTCTCCCCCGCTACCCCTCCGAGTAGCACTACTTCTCTCGGTACGGCCACTAGTTGTACTACCGGCAGTTCCAGTTGCAGAGGGCTCAGTCCACTCCCCTCCTTGGTAGATGCACTGAGACAGGTAGACTATCATCAGCTCTCTGTCGTAGATGTTCCACGTGCTCCGCAGAGTGCGGCCTCTCCCTAGATCCGTCTCGACGGTACACGTACCTACCTCAGGGAGGCTCACGGCAGAAGTGCAGGCGGAGTACCAGACTGGCTCAACCACGACTCCCCTACCCACTCCCTGGTTCAGGTTGTACAGCTCACGCCTGAGATAGGTTGCTCGCTCTCCCACGAACATATCACGGGCAGTGACGGAGTAACGCCCCGGCTTCTCCATTGCGACGTGCACACAAGCCATGGTGAGGTTCCCCCGGTGCAGTCGGTAGTTACCCACTACCGTGTCACGCGGGGGCTCCTCGACCTCAGACCCTTCCCTCCCCTCACTCCCACCAGAAGCACGTGCCGGTGTTGAGGGTTCCAGCAGCATCTGGGCGCCGTAGAAGCACAACACAAACGCCGCCAGGTATACGATCAGCTGGCTTGCCTTCCGCAAAAGACGCAACCCCATTCTTAGAATCTCCCCCATCTCCATCCTCTGTTCTGTCGCTGTTCGTTGAGGGATTTGGTGGGCTGGGCTCACTACCTGACGCGAGGATCCTCACGTTAGACAGTTTACTGAGCCAACCACAGAAGTAAAGCCGGCCACTCCTGTGCAGCCCACCAAGTCCCTCAACGAGGTTGTCTACCTATTTACATTTGCTGGTGGTTTTGGTGGGGGGCAAATAGGTTGCCTACACCTATAAGCGTGGACCCACCCCCACCAAAACCACCAAGCCCACGTCCCTTGTAGGGCGACCTGTCTTGCTTATCCGGCCTATAGCTCGGCCAGCGCACGGAGGATTTCACCCCTCATTCTCATGTAGGGGAGGTTCTGGCCCTTCTTCC
>Ga0098044_1001799_pt1 | contig 11122 bp, 25 predicted proteins | sample 10_taG_FD_75053 | JGI IMG/M metagenome (GOLD analysis project Ga0098044, IMG submission 75053) | Marine viral communities from the Subarctic Pacific Ocean - 10_ETSP_OMZ_AT15264 metaG | ecosystem: Environmental > Aquatic > Marine > Oceanic | place: Pacific Ocean | collected 2015-01-16 | reverse complement strand
TTATAAGCATAAGCAAATTGTTTTCCTGTTTCCCTCGCACTATAATCACTATCACCGATAGTGCCATATAAACCAAAATCAAAATGTTCGCTAACATTTCTGTCGTTTTCATCTTCATCTTCGTTTAAGTTTTCTTTTGCATAAGAGAAATAAAAGCATTTATCTTTTGCTACAACATCTAAAGGTTGTCCATACTTTTGTTTCAATGTTCTACAAGTCGCAACATCTTCTTGTGGGTATGCTCTCTCTACTACAAGTTTAGCAAGTTCAAAAGCTTTTGGATAAGCATAATCAACATTTTCTCTTGCTTGATTAAATGCCTCTCGTTCTTGCGTGTTCTCGTTTTCTGCACTTTCAATATACCGATTTAAAATCTTATTTCTAAATTCAGTATTCATTCTTATTTTAGCTGTACTCATTTTTTCCTTTCTATTATTTGAGTTAGTCATAAATTAATTATTCTTTTATATCTTGACAATAGGATAGTCAAGCATTATATATGATTTAATTAATTTAATTTAGTTTTTATACTGATTTGTTTTTCGCTATTTTAAATTAATGGGACAACTTCTGGTTGTGCGGTTTTTTTTGTTAAATTTTAATCACACAACCAGAACTGATCCCTGATCCGATGTAGAACTCTGCAACAATCATGAGCATCGGATCTGGGATCAGATGTTGTAACTGCCGGATTTAAACGGCTATAGTATAGGTGCGCGTAAGGGATCCCCGAACGTCAACTGAAACATACTGCGTTGACCTCCTACACAGGACAACAACTGATCCCTGATCCACTATCTGCGGTGATCACGCAAATTTGCATAAGCGTTGGTGGATCTGGGATCAGTGGACCTAGTTAATTGCTAGCAGGCCTGTTGCCTGGGCTATTAAAATAAAGCACGCCGGCCTCGACGTTCACTGATCACTTTAGAATGATTCTAAGAATCATTCTAAAAAAAAAGAAAAGAAAAAAATAACAAGTGCCAAGCTTCAAGCTCCAAGCAATGCTTGACAGTGGATCATGGATATGATAGGATGAATTTAGAAAGGAATACATATGGACACAACACAATTGAAAAGAATAGCAGACGCTATAGAAGAGATCCTGAGACTAGTGAAAGAGGACCAGGAGAAGATGAGAAAAATAAGTGAAAAGAATTAAACACAACGACTTAACACACTATTTCCTGCGGCCGCACTCAGAGCTGCCGCGGGCGTACCTGGCCAGCTGTGAGAAGTTTTTCCGGGCCCTCGGTAAAAAAAGAAATAAGTTTCAAGCTTCAAGCAGCAATGCAACAAGACATAATTTATTTACAGAGATTGAAGAGAGAAGCCGCAAGCGCCAAGCGACAAGCGCCACAAAAAAGACATAATTAAATGATATAAAGGAATTAGAAAGAAATAATGAATACACAAGAAGCATTGAAAATAATAGGAGGCAGCCTAAGCAAGCCATCAAAAATGCCCGGGTTTTCAATTGGTATACCTGCCAAAGAATGCAAAACTGGCTCGAAGCTCCGGAAGGTGCCGGGCAGTACATGCTTTAATTGCTACGCTCTAAAAGGTTGTTATGTCTTCAAGGTGGTTCAGGATGCACAATACCGCAGACTGGAAGCAATAAGCAGCCCGCAATGGGTCACCGCAATGGCTCACTTGATCAACAGTAAAAAGCCCGATGTCTTTAGATGGCATGACTCAGGAGATGTACAAGATTTAAATCATTTAAATAAAATTTTTGATGTCTGCAGGTTGACGCCTTCTAAGCGTCACTGGCTCCCAACACGTGAAGCATGGATCAAGGCCCACGTCTCACGAGCCCCGGACAATTTAATAATTAGATTTAGCACGCCAATGGTGGACCAGGAAGCCGCCGGCAGCTGGCCCAACACGTCAACAGTTGTAACAGCTGGCGCGACATGCCCGGCCCCGCTTCAGGATGGCCAATGCAAAGATTGCAGAAATTGCTGGAATAAAGATATAAAAAATGTAAGTTATGGCAAACACTAATGGAATTTAAACACCCAAAATATTATAAAGAATTACGATCGATACGTAATAAACTGGATCAGGCAATTAGCAAGCAGCAGGCGACGGCCCAGCTAGAGCGTTCGCCTGGTCCGGATCCTAAGCTCCAAGCGCCAAGCAAACCAGAACCAGTTCAGGTTCAGGAAATACCAAGCTCCAAGCGTCAAGCAGATGTGAGTGCCAAGCGGCAAGCTTCAAGCCCAGAGTAGCAAGCTTCAAGCGCCAATCCCTGAGTTGCAAGCTCCCTTATCCGGTGTCCATGGTACATGGACCACGAAAAAGTTTTCGTGGGTAAAGGACCAAGGGCCTTTACCAAGATAAAAGAATTGTTGGGATGTCGTACATGGAAGGCAATTTGATGAGGACTGAACCTCACCTTTTTACCTTTTGTAACTTTGAGTTCTAGGGTAAGAAAGTGGCCAGAATTATTATAACCCAATAGATCAGGAGTACCAAGTGAGCTAAGGTTTTCAATCCTAATCCATGAAATTTCAGGTATAGATTTTTTAATTTGTTGGTAAAATTTTGCCTCGGGACCCATAGGTTTTTCAGGGTAACTAATACATTCATTACGCGCCCGGCGTACGCAATTTATCCGGTAAAATTATATTAGACACCTCTGCTGTTTTTAAAACAAGACGATGAGATTGGTGGTTGCCTTTGGCTCCAAATATAGTTTGACTGTTCTCTTGTACTTCCATTTTTTTAATTTTTTGTAGTTGACCATTCACTTCAACGTAAAGTACAGCATCACTAACAGCGTTGCCTTGTCTTGTGCCTGCCTTGTTACTAGCGGTAAAAGTAGAAAGGAATTCTTGTAGGTCTCTTACTCTCATTTGTTTTTATCCGCAAGGAGTTTTTCAATTTCTTTCTTATAAGTGGTGTTGTCGAACTGCAGTTCCTGGATGATCCTTATTTGATCAACCAACTTAGCACTTAACTCTTCAACAATTTTCTTCGTACCATCCAATACATTTTGGGTTTGAATCCATTCCTGTTCTTTTTGCTTGTACTCCCAAAGCTCTTTTTTATGTTGTTCTATTAAAAAAGTTAAGTCTAGGGAACCTCTATTTTCTTTATTATCTGTCATAGCTATTGACAATATAGGACACTTACCTTAAATTGTCAATCATGGGATTACCAAAAAGATTAACTGAAATGCAAAAAAGATTTGCTGAATTTATAGTATTTGGTGGACCTGATGGACCAGTCTCAAAAACAGAAGCAGCTATACTAGCTGGCTACTCACCTAATAGAGCACCACAAGAAGGATCAGAATTAACTAACCCAAGACAATGTCCATTAGTAGTAGAATATGTTGGTAAGCTACACGAAGAAAGATTACAAAAACATGAAGTGACTTACTCGAGGCATGTTGCTGAACTAGACAGAATTAAACGGGCAGCACTCAAGAAATCAAGTTTCTCCTCTGCTGTAAACGCTGAAGTAGCGCGAGGCAAGGCAGCAGGATTATACATAGACAGAAAAATAATAAAAACTGGGAAATTAGAAGACATGTCAGAAGAGGAATTAGAAAACAAAATGAAACAGATCTTAGACGACTACGCACCACTTCTAAATGCAAAGATTGTTGAGGGTGAGGCAATTGAATCACCTAAATCTTCTGAATCTTCCGAACCCACTGACGAGGAATCATCGTCCGATCCCCAAAAGAAAAAGAACCATCGTCTTCCCGATCAAACGAAGCAAAAAGTTTAATAGACTTATCGTCTTTAGAATACAACCAACCTTCATTGATTGGTCTTGCGAGTCTCATCTTATCAAACTCTCTATCTGTAGCCCAACCGGAATCACTAACACAATCAATCCATTCCACTCTAACTTTAGGGAAAGGGATATCAACAGCTCCTAATGAGCCCACTGCTTTTCTTCTTTGTCTAGGCATAGCTTTGTGTATCACCTCTATAAGAGATATACCAGATATTTAGGAAACCAAAAAACCAAAAACTTTTTCCCACCGGGATAGAGCTACTGTGACATAAGTGTACAATTGACATTATTTTCTGTCAAATTAATATTTTCTGTCACTACTTTTGTCAAGTATTAGTGTTGTATATCAACAGTAGTAGCTTAAAATGACAGAATGACACTTTTTTTTCAAGTTTTTTTTTTCGAAACAAAAAATATCTGTGAAATCTCTTATATGGCTGTCAGGTTGAACACATTGTTGCCACATTTGAGACATATTTAGGCCTTATTGAAGGCTGCTGCGTCAATCTGGACGTTGGCTTGTTCTTTCTCATCAAATTTTAACTCATGGTACATATCTAATCTTTTAAGCCATTTGTGTTTCCACATCTTTAAATCAGCGTCCTGCATTTTAAATTCTTGATAATATAGGTCAGGAGTACATATCATTATTATGCCTTGCCTGATCTGACTCTTATGGCTGTAGTCATGTGCCAGTGCGTATGCGGCTATTTGTAGATAGTAATCTTCAATCCATTCTTCTTTCTTTGGGCGATTTGACTGTTTAAAGTCAACTATAGTTTCTAAATCATTATGCAAACATACCAAGTCAGTGCTGCCAGCATATAACCCAGGATAATGTAACTGAATCTCTGAACCATAGACTTCTTCCACTGGTGCAAGACCAACCTCAACAATTTTTTGGGCCATGGGCTTCGCCTCTTGTCCGATTGGCGTAAGATCATCGTAGCCAGTTCCCGAGATATGATGCTCCAGGAATTTGTGCATACTTGTCCCTCGCTTGCCACTATGATTCTTAATGCGTTCTGCGTTTTCTTCTCCAACTCTGTCCTTCCATTTCTTTAAAAATTCTTGATTTTTTGTGGCGCTTAGTATCGTAGTCACTGATGGAAGTCTAGAATTATTTATCTCATAAACCCTGGTCCCTGTTTCATGATTCGTGATCTGTTTTCCTCGTATATAGTTGTATTTTTTACTTTTTTTCATGCATGAGCCTTATACGTTTTATCCACGCCCACTCGCTAACCTTGTGAGACATGTCTTGAATCCATTTTAAAATTTTTAACTTTATTTTTAACATATAGGTATAAAATGATTTGGTTGTAATTTATTCTCTATAGACTCCACAGGGACTATGTCAAATGCAATAGTAATTCTTGGTCTATCAATCTCGGTCCAAGGTGAACTTCTATGTTTATCATTTTCACTCTTACCTATAACCAATAAACCTTCTTCACTATTTATTTTTATAACATCCTCCACTTTTGGAATTTTATACTCAGTATAGCTGTCTCCTACTCGAACGCAATAAAAACCATGCCACACTTTTTTCGGCGCGGGCCAATGATCATGCCAATCTACTTTTTCACCCTTACGATAGATATTTACCCATGATTTTATCATATAAACGTTGTCTTTTAGGAGATAAGACGCATATTTTGAAATTTCTTTATATAGTTTATTTACCTCTATATTAGGAAAAGTTAAAAAATTATAAGCGTGATGATTCGCTGTAGTAAAGGTCCCATACCACCCAGGATTCTCAACGGGTGTTAGAGTATTACGTAACATTTCTTCAACTTCTAAACAATATTTAATTAATTCTACATTATTTAAAGATTTCAATTTTATGGAGTATACATAGTCATGATAATTAGTCATGCCGCCCATTTGTTGCTTCTTTAATTTTTCTATTAATCTGTGATGAATCTTTACATCTTCCTCGGTCATCATTTTTCTCTTTCCTTTTTATTTTTTAAAGATTGTTTATAACTCTCATCTAATTCGTCTTGTTCTTTCTTACCAAAAATTTCATTAAAATTTTTTCGGTAGGTTTCATTACTAACTCTAGTTTTACCATCCCATTTAAATTCTTTCTTATTGTTTACCATTCCTTCTCATCTCTTTTTCAAGTTTAAAATCTACTACATTATCTCCTAAATTTTTAGCATAAGGCTCATAGTGATCAATCACTTGTTCAACTTTATGTAATTTATTTTTAATATGGGGCCAAACACCAAGACAAATTGTTAAACATTCTCTATGGGATACTCGCCAACGCCATTGACGCTTCATTCCTTCTTTAACTTTACGTTCATTAAAGGCACCACAATTAAAAGTATCATGACACCACTTCACAGTATCCTTAGCGGTCATAGCTATCTCTAATCTAATAACCCAAACATTATGAACTGGTTTGCCAGGGCGATTGTTACGTTTCTGTTTCTGCTGTTTGTAATAGATAGAACCTTCTCCATCTATTAAGCCAGCCAGATATGCCCAATCACTTTCCATTAATTATTTATTTTGGTTGGGTACTCAATTTCCAGAAAATCTTTTTGAACTTGAGCAGCTTCTGCTTTTACTTCTTCTACTTCTTTTTTTATTTCGTCTTTGGATTTTCCATAATCAAACTTAGTAGCTTTTACTTTATAATAGCGTCCATTTTCTATGAGTTCACCTAGCACATTTCCACAAAAACTCAGGAACCAATTTTGATGAGTTTCCCATTCTTCTTTGGTCATGTTGCTTTCTGATTCTATCCAAGGTTTTTTATTCATTTGTTATTACCAATGGTTTATTTTTAGGAACTGATTTCTTTAGTGCACTAAAAGGAATATGAGAAGCAATATTACCTGATACAGATATTCTTTCAACATCAGATTTAAATGGTGCTACATAATGTTTTAACCATGCAGGAAAAATAAACATATCTTTTTCTGCCGGAAAATAAGCTTGATAAGTAATTGCTTGTCTGGTTCCTTCTCCATAGATAAAACTGATTCCACCAGGTCCCGAGCTTTTACCTTTATAATCTTTATATTCTTGTTTTATTTCTTCCGGTACTTTTAAATAAGTTACAAAAGATAAATCATCTGAATGATCATGTGGTGGATTAAATTCATGTTGTCTTTGATAATTAACCCAGACCGCTCTTATAATATAATCATTTTTAGAAGGTTTATCTGCATTACGCCATTTATCCCAGACTTGATCATATATATTTACAAACTCATTAATATAAGGCTGGATCCTTGTTAATTCTTTTATCTCATATTCTTTTTTAATAATACCAGCGAGCCTAGTTTGATATAAGTTTTCTTCTTTTACAGATGCCGTAGCTTCTTCTGTAAGAATTTTAAAAAACTCATCTGTTATTTTTAACTTAACTACACATGGTCCCCAATTGAATACTTGATATTCTATTTTCCTGTTATCGGGCATAAATTATCCTTGCCGCTGACGTCCATGGGTTTAACTTCACTTTAGTGCAACTTACTATCATCATCTGCAAAAAGATCAGCGTTATTATCAGACTCAATAGTTTTGGGCTGATGTACATAAAATTCTCCTTCCGAATCACAGTCCCAACACTGATGAATTTTTTCACCAGTTTCGGTTCCGACTCTCAAATATCCATTCCCTTTACAGGTTGGACAATATATTATTTTAACCTCAGTCTTTTTTAGCTTTGCCATTTAACTTTTTCGCTTTCTCGTTTGCAATCTGTTCGATTGTTTTACTAATTGATAACTTTGCGTCAGGTAATAATACCTTAGACAACTGTATCAAAGTCTTATATGTATCGTGTGTTAACGAAACATTTCTATATTTAGTTATATCAGTCATAGTTCCTTTCATTTATTTCTGATGATTATATAGGATGGATTCAGTATTTGTCAAGATGAAAATAATATTAATTTTAACAATGTGCAGTTATGCAGCCGGAGAATGTATGCCACCTTTACAATGGCATGAAACATTCGAAGATCCCTATTCATGTAGTGTTGCGGGATATAGAGAAGGGCTTAAAAAGATGGAAGAAATTGGAAAAGAAGAGGTTAATAGACTCGGATTGTCTATTACATTTTCATGTAGGATATATCCGGGAGCCAATACTTGACAATTGTGTCCGAATTGTGTTAGAATTGGATTATTCTCACCACAATAACCTATCACTCACTTTCCCTCTTGTGATAGGTTTATTAAAAGTAGTTAAAGTTAAGTATATATCTAAAATCACTGTTGTAGCTTTTGGTTCCTCTATGCTGTGTGTCTGCGTCAAAAATAGCAATTTTATTCTCCTCTGCTTCAACGAAGGCGAATTGAATTTTTTTCTTAGTAAGTTGAAATTCAGTCCCACCATCACAAGTATTTAAATAAAGAATAGCCGTTGTTGATTCATACTCATAGTCTTTATGAAACGCGCAACTATCCTCCTTGTAAAAAGCAGAAGGAATTAGATTTGCTCTAACTTGAATAACTGCCTTACAATCTAGTTGAGATAATATTGGTTTTATATATTGGTAGTAGTAATGATTACTATTAATTTGATTATTATTATAAAAAGAATGGGTAAAATAACCCATGTCATTAGTGCTTGTTGACACCATTTTTTTCCTTTGAAACCAAGGAAAATCCTCTCCTGTAATTAAATTTTGTAATTCTTTAAATGATTCCTTATCTAAAAAATTAGATATACATTTTATTTTCTTTTTCATAATTCATATAAAGCCAACTGTTTTCCGTGCACGTACTAACAGCCGGCCAAACTCCAGGTCGCTAGGCTTTCACCATCATAGCTAACGTACAGAGGAACGCAATACTGCTGAACTTGGACGCCCATGAGCTTTATCAATTCTTTTCTTTGTTCCATTTCAGGAGCAACAGGATGATAAATAAAAAAATTATGGCTATCAATCCTAGACTTATAATCATTTCCATATACATCCAAAAAAATCACCACTACCATCGTTCATGACGTGACGATTAATAGGATAATCCGCATAAGTACTCAATTTTATTCTCAATATATCACAAAGATCAAAAAAATCTAATTTATCGGTATTATATAATCTTACATCTTCCATCATCTGTTTTGTTACCTCTACCAGATGATACACACCATCGGTTAGAATAATTAAATCCATTAATGTCTATCCGATTTATATTCATTTACTTTTTTTCCATTGGCTATAATTTTCTTAGCACCATGAGCTTGGATATGTATTTTTGCATAAGGTCTCCAGGCCTCACAAACTAAATTTAATTCAATCAATAAATTTGCCCACTGCTTAGGTGTTATTTTGTTGCTTGTTAGTATTACTTTTTTCTCTTTCATATATCCTATATAGGATATCTAGGGATGTTTGTCAACCCCTGCCTTGACCATTATAAGGTTTTTTTCTTTGTTTTTTGTTTGGGTTTTTTGAATGCCTTCCGGGCCTTTTACGATGTGTCCGTTTATGATATGTATTAACACCAAATGTCCCTTTTTTTGCCACTACACCCACTCTTTAACATATGGAGTTGTACCTTGGGGAGGGTTCAACGCTGGTAGATAGCTTATTTTACCATTAATATGCTGATGTAAATCAGCTCCACATGTCATACATCTATAGAATTCTTTAGTTATGCCAACCAACATTGTGATTTGTTCACACGTCGGACACTTCCCATTCACAATCTCTGCTTGAAATCTTATGCTTTTGTCGGTCATATACTTTCTTATTTTTTACCACACGTTGATGATAAGGTCCATCATTTAAATCTAAGACTACTGGATTATGTCTTCGAGGCCGGTTCTTTTTAAGGAAAAAAGCGTATGCTTTTTTGTTCATTATTCTAGTATTATTTTTTTAATGGATTTTTCACCCATGTAAATCTCTGTCTCAGCCTTAGCCTTGATGCATTTATAAGATACAGTTTCACTGTACTGTCTCTCCGCGTGGCGCTTGCCGCGTAAACATAATCCCATTGACGGTTGAATACGGTGTTCCTTAATCTCTCCGTTTACAAACATCAGCAGGGCAAAAACAGTCTCGATCAAAAATCCTCCTTGTTTCCGTTTTTATAATGGATTTCTCTGTTAGCATCTTTTAATTCTTCTATATCTTCTAACACTTTATCCATTTGTTTTCTTAAAAATTCTATATTTACTTTATTTAAAGCCATAGATTCAAGATGTTTTTCTATCTTCTCGGTGGTCTTATAAAGATCCTCGATCATCATAAATTGCTCGGAATCTGCAGGAAGCGAACCTAATTGACCCCGCGGCCACTTGATTCTAAAATCTGTATTCTCAACTAAATCTTTTTGCATTAATTCTACCGTTGTAGAAAGTTTGTTTTGCTTCTCAATGATACCGAAGTAAGCCCAGGTTCCAATCGCAACGAGACAAATTAGACTCGCTACCGTTTTCATCGGCATTTGAACTGCTGCTTCTTCTGAAATTTTAAGTGCCATTTTAATTACAATTCATTTTATCTAGGTCTGCTGGTACTTCTTTTGTAAACCAGAGCCAAGATTCAATTTTTGTTCCTTCTTGTGTATAAGTACATTTTTTCCCTATTGAAACACAAGAGGCCAATGTAACTAACACTAGTAATAAAAATATTTTTTTCATTAGTTATAACTATATCCTGTTGAGGGTTGATTTTCTAAAACTTCAAATAATTTTTTATGTTGTTCAATGATTTCTTTATCCTTATCCATCATACTATCAACTTGATCTTCCAGTTTTAAAACCTGGCTTTGAAGTGTATGTACTTTATCTTCGTGTACTGCTTGGATAGTTGAGAGTTCAAAAGTTCTAGATAGACTCCAGCCGGCTAACGCCAACAAGATTCCAACTAGCATTGTCATTAATTTTTCAATCATTGACAGCTTTCACATTCTCCAGTGTCATCAATTACAAGACCACCTTCGTTTTCAAAACTTTTATCTTCTGCTCTACTATTACACTCACAGTTGGTACACTCACCTTCTGCATTTGGGCAGTGACACATCTTATTACATTTTTTACACCAACGTTCAGTCATCTTTTCCTTTAGGTAGTCCACTCGCCAGCCACTCACACAATTTTGTAAAGGGCCAACAAATAATTTTTTTAATTTTTTTAAACATCTTTTTTTTCCTCAATGTTATAGAAGAACTTATCAGTATCTTCTGTTTTCCATTTACGACTATCTTCTACATTCCATTCAGAAGTTTGAACCTTCCAATCTGGAACTTCGTTTCTTACTGTGAACGAAGGTATATCCCAAAGGATACGATTGTTGGGTTGTGCTGCATAATTTCCATCCTCTAGAGCGAGAATGTGTGCGCACTTATGTTCGTGCGGAATTTCTGAATGATCAGTGTCTAC
>Ga0098044_1001797_pt1 | contig 11141 bp, 10 predicted proteins | sample 10_taG_FD_75053 | JGI IMG/M metagenome (GOLD analysis project Ga0098044, IMG submission 75053) | Marine viral communities from the Subarctic Pacific Ocean - 10_ETSP_OMZ_AT15264 metaG | ecosystem: Environmental > Aquatic > Marine > Oceanic | place: Pacific Ocean | collected 2015-01-16 | reverse complement strand
GCAACCCCGAGGGCGGTCTTCACAAGGCCAATGGGCTCCACCTTCAAAAATATGACGGCTATTGAAAGCATTCCAAAATTCATCATCAGCTTTACGCCTTTCCTGGCGCCTCACGGAGTTACTGCGGGGCCCATTTGGCCCCGCAGCCTCCGGTCATAAAAATCAACGCCACCTGAAATAGCTCAATCGACTTTGCGCACGGTCAGACTTCGCTCCAATCCGTCCTTGTCACGCCAAGACATGGTGTCGCCCGCAGAAAGGCCGATCAGCGCAACGCCTATCAGCGACGTCACGGGAATTAGGCCCGATTGGACATCTGCCTTTTCTGGCAACACCACTCTTACCTTATGAACCTGAGATGAGTGTCCATAGCTGAACACAACCTCAGAGCTGATTGTGATCACACCGCCCGGGATCTTCGCTCTAACTTTCGCACGTCCGAGTTCTTGTCGAAGCAGGCAAGAGACATGCGAAAGCCTTTCGGGCATTTTCTCGACATGGCTCTCCAGCCGATCGAATAACGCCGCCTCGATCACGACTTCCGGAAGACGATCGACACTCTGCACATTGCACATTGGAATCTCCTGAATTCGTTTCTCACATGCAATCAGCCGGTATTCGGCCGATTGTCACCGGTCATCGCGAACAGCACTCTCAGGCTGGAATTTCAATTCCAGCAGGTGGCACGCCATTGAGATCTCCCCACTGAACTCAAAGCAGCAAGGAGCCTTACGTCCGATCAGCGAAATTCCTAAAACAGTGTCGAGAGGAATGAATGCCCCTCTGTGCAGGTAGGCGCCCGGCAACACGATCTGCCTGCATTCAGCAGAAAGGTTGCCAAGCCTGTAGTGCACCATGCTGCCAATGGTCACAATATTTGTATCCACCCTTGCGTCAGAGACAACACGCGCATCGGCAAGCAGCTTCTCCAGTTCCCTTCGAACCGAAGCCACCAAGGTTCTGTCGGAATAGAGAAGCGCTTCCAACCTGAGGAAATCCCGATCTGTCAGGGCTCTCTCAGAAGCAGGCACAACTTCGCTAATTGCCGCGGATACATTCGCGGCACCAAAATTGTTCTCGGTCATGGCAAAACTCTTTTGTCAGCACCTGTCTGAAGGTGCTGCGATCAACTTGATGTTTTCTGGAGTTCCCCGGACCTGGCGACAGGGTGAGCAAAAGCAGGCCCGGGGCTAATTGCCCGCGAGCAAAGTACCAGGCTGTTCAAAACGCCTGTATGCAAGCTGCTTTTTCATGGTCTTTATATTGGGCCGTATTTTGTCTTTTGCAAGGAAATAAAATTTGATTCATCAGTCTACGTATTGGATGCGCCAAAGCTGGTGCTCACGTCTCACGAAAAGACTGGCGTTCAATCTCAATTATTTTTTCTTTTTGTACTTCGCCATTGGAGAAACCTGGCGATCATCACGTCGTCCTTGGATTTTCTAACTCCGAATATATTTTTCGATAAGCACAGCATTGCTCCATTTCGGACGAAGCCTCCGCGTCAGCCGTGTCATCACAGCAAAGATCATCATACCTATGGCGCCGACCATCGGAGTATGAGCTCCCAGGAACTGTCCCGCCGGACGAAAGAAGTGGCGGAGTTGGCCAAGAAACACCTCACCGATGAAGGGGCTCTAAATCACCTAAAGTTAGAGTTCTGAAATTCGCCAAACTATCTGTCACGGCAACGCCAAACTAAGTGGCGCGCTACAGGGTTATTCAGCTCCCCGCCTACGATGCTAAGTCATTGAAAGAAGGATGATTGGTGCACCGAGAAGGATTCGAACCTCCGACCCTCAGATTCGTAGTCTGATGCTCTATCCAGCTGAGCTACCGGTGCAGACCCAATAACGTGAGCGGCGCTCAGGCCGCTGTCTCTTGGGTGGCGCAACTATTATAGGGTCACGCGACCGAAGGCAAGGCCCCAACCCCTTAGTTTCTCAACTTCGTGACGAAAAATCTGCCGAACGATAACCGATTGAATCACCAAGCGTTTCGGCCTCATAAACGCCTCTGGCGACGGCGCGGGCGACGCAATCGGCGGCAATCGAGCCCAGTTGCAGAATCTCGCGGGCGCGAATTTCAGGGTCAAGCGGCTTTGTGGCGGTTGCCAGCACGAAGAGAACGTCGCCGTCGAAAGGCGTGTGAATAGGACGAATGGCCCGCGCAAGCCCGTCCTGCGCCATGATCGCCACGCGGCGCGCCTCGGCGGGCGTGAGGTCGGCATTGGTCGCGATGCAGCCGATGGTCGTATTGCCGCCCGCCTGCGCCGCGCCCTCGCCCTTGGTGCCGATGAGCGGATCGAGGGTCGAAAGCGCGCTCACCCCGTCCGGCCAACCGCGCCCGCCGAATTCGCCGTCGAGTTCATAAGGCGCTGCCCAGAAGCAGTCACTGCCAGGCACGAGCGCCGAACCGAATGGGTTGACGGCGATGAGAGCGCCGACCTGCAAACCATCGTCTGTGACGGCAGAGGCCGAGCCCAGCCCGCCCTTGATCGTGCCTGCACGCGCGCCAAAGCCTGCGCCAGCATTGCCAAGCGCAAAGGATTTATCGGCAGCGTCACAGGCGGCGCGGCCAAGCGCATTGTAGGGCGGCGTCTCGCCCCAGTTCTTGTTCCCTCCATTGGTGAGATCGAAGAGGATCGCCGCCGGAATGACCGGCGCGACGACTTCCGCATCGCCCATGCCATAGCCACGTCCGCGCGCGCCGAGCCAGGCGGTTGCGCCGGATGCCGCGTCGAGCCCATAGACAGAGCCGCCCGAAAGCACGATCGCATCCACCGCATCGACAAGACAGGTCGCGTCGAGCAGGTCCGTCTCGCGCGTGCCCGGCGCGCCGCCGCGCACATCGCCACCGGCAATCGCGCGCGCGTCAGGCAGGATCACCGTCACGCCCGATCTTACATCTTTGTCATGTGCATTACCGACGCGAATACCATCAACATCGGTAATGAGATTGCGCGGCCCCTTGCGAATGGCGCCAATGGACATAAGTTGTTACCTGAATGAATGAAAACGACGGATCCGTGCAATAATGCCAGAGCAGGTCAGGTTTCGATAGCCGGACCTTCGAAAGCCGTGAGGGGGACACGTTCATGCCGATGAAGCGAATTCTGCCACTTATCCTCGCGACGATTGTCGTGGTTGTCGCCGCCATCTGGCTGGCCTTCGGTCCGAAAACCCACAAACCCTATATGATCGCCGCCGCCAACCCTTACGCGGCGCAGGCGGGTGCCGACATTCTCGCCGAAGGCGGTACGGCGGCAGATGCCGCGGTCGCGGTGCAGGCGGTCCTCACGCTTGTCGAACCTGAATCCTCCGGCCTTGCTGGCGGCGCCTTCATGCTGCACTGGTCGCCGAAGGACAAGAAGATCGACGCCTATGACGGCCGCGAAACGGCGCCCGCAGGCGCCACGCCCGACATGTTCCTCGATGACGACGGCAAGCCGCTCGGCATTGTCTCCGCCGTCCTCAGCGGACGCTCGGTCGGCGCGCCGGGTGTCGTGTCGCTGCTCGCCATGGCGCAAAAGCAGCACGGCAAATTGCCCTGGGCCAAGCTCTTCGAGCCCGCCATCAAGCTCGCCGAAAACGGCTTCAAGGTGCCGCAGAAGCTGCATGACGCCATCGCGCGCGATCCGGCGCTGGCGAAGATGCCCGTCGTTCAGGATTATTTCTTCACCAAGGATGCAAACGGAAATCGCGTGCCGGTTGCCGCGGGTTCCATCCTGAAAAATCCGGCGCTGGCCGAAACGCTGAAGATCGTCGCGGAGAAGGGACCTGACGGTTTCTACAAGGGCCCGGTCGCCGAAGGCATCGTCAAGACCGTTCAGAACGCGCCCATGCGTCCGGGCACATTGTCGATGGCCGATCTCGCGGGCTATCAGGCGAAAGACCGCGACGCCATCTGCCGCCCCTATCGCGACTACAAGGTCTGCGCCATGCCGCCTCCCACGTCGGGTGGCATCACCACGCTGCAGATCCTCGGCATCCTCGACAATTTCGATATGGGCCAGATCGAACCCATGTCGGTGCCTGCGATCCATTTCATCGCCGAAGCTGAAAAGCTCGCCTATGCCGACCGCAGCAAATACATCGGCGATCCGGATTTCGTGAAAGTGCCGGTCGACGCCATGCTGGACGCAACCTACCTGCGCGGTCGTGCCTCGCTGATCGACCCCAGCGCCTCCATGAAACACGCCGAGCCCGGCACGCTCAACAAGAAGGAGGCGGACGCCCAGGGCATCAATGTCTCCATCGCTCTTCCCTGCACCAGCCATTTCGTCATCGTCGATGGCGACGGCGATGTCGTCTCCATGACGACATCGGTCGAAGCGCCCTTCGGCAGCCATCTGATGTCGGGCGGCATGATCCTGAATAATCAGTTGACGGATTTCTCCTTCCTGCCAACCGAAGACGGCAAGCCCGTCGCCAATGCCGTCGCGCCGGGCAAGCGGCCCATGTCAGCCATGGACCCCATCATCGTCTTCAACAAGGACGGCGACTTCTATGCCGCGCTCGGCTCACCGGGCGGCAGCCGCATCATCGGCTATGTCACGGAAACGCTCATTGGCGTTCTCGACTGGGGCATGAGCATGCAGAAAGCCATCAACCTGCCGCGCTTCCTCGACCGCAATGGCGCTCTGGAACTGGAAGAAAACACCTCGCTTGAAAAGCTCATTCCGCAATTCAAGCAACTCGGGCATGAGGTGAAGGTCGAGCGCACTTTCAGCGGGCTCCATGGCATCATGGTCACGCCTCTGGGCCTTGAAGGCGGGGCCGATCCACGCCGCGAAGGCAAGGTGATCGCGGGTCAGACCTGATCGCATCGTCAGACGGGCGGCGCTTGCAGATCGCCTGACAGGTCCTTCGACACGACGCCGATGCTGTTGAGACACTCGTCAAGGCCGCGCAGGCCAGCGACCAGATAATCGGCGACGACCGTGACGCGGCGCGGATGGCGGCGCATCGGCGGCATGACGAGTTGCAGATCGACGTCGGACGGACAGAAGCGGACAAGCAGGGGCTCAAGCTTTCCGCTCTGCAAGTCGTCGGCGACGTCCCAGGCCGATTTCAATACGACCCCATGACCTTCTATCGCCCATTGGCGCAACAGATCGCCATCGTTGGCGTCGCGGTCGCCAGTTACCTTGATCATGGTGGCGATGCCATCGACAACAAAAGGCCAGAGATCGAAGCGGCTGCCGCCGCGCAGCAGGGCCATGCAGTTCAGCTTCTGCAGATCATCCGGTCTCTGCGGGCGGCCGACGTGATCGAGATAGGCGGGCGAGGCGACAGGCAGACGCCGGTTCGATGAAATGCGGCGCAACTGAAGGGCGCTGTCGGGCAGACGGCCATAGCGAATGGCAATGTCGATGCCATTCTCGGCAAGATCGAGCATGGTATCGGAAAGCATGAGACTCACCGAGAGACCCGGATGCCCGGCGATCAGCGCGTTGATGGCGGGCGCCACATAATTGCGGCCAATATCGAGCGGCGCGGAGAGACGCACTGCCCCTTTCACCGCGCCGCGGTCGCCGCTCAACACGTCCTGAAGATCGTCCATCTCCGACAGCACGCGCTTGGCGGTCTGGTAGAAATAGTCGCCCGCCTGCGTCAACTGCAGGCGGCGCGTGGAGCGCCGCAGCAGTTGCGCTTCGGCATTCTGCTCAAGCAGCGTCAGGCGCTGCGAGACCGCGCCCGGCGACAGGCCAAGCTCGCGGGCCGCCGCCGTCAGCGAGCCACGCTCGACGATGAGGGTAAAAAGCCGCAAATCTGCGAAACGATCGATCATTCGTAAGTTATACTAATGAATAACTTCAATATGAAGGTATTTATCTTCTTTTTATGAAGCGCCAAATCTGGGTCCAACGCATCTCTCAGGACAGGACTCAGCCAATGCCCCTTTCACTCGCTTCTCCCATCACGCTCCCCAATGGCGTCACCCTCGCCAACCGGCTCGTCAAGGCGGCGATGAGCGAAGGCATCGCCGATGCGGCAAACGACGTGACGCCGCGCCTCCTCACCCTCTATCGGCGCTGGTCGGAAAGCGGCGCAGGCATGCTGCTCACCGGCAATGTCGCGGTCGACCGCTACCATCTCGAACGTCCGGGCAATGTCGTGCTCGATGCAAAAAGCGACCTCAAGGCGATGCGCGCCTATGCGGAAGCGGGAACCGTCGCCGGCAATCATCTCTGGATGCAGATCACCCATACCGGACGACAGGTCGATGAAAAGATCAATCCTGCGCCGCTTGCGCCTTCAGCCGTCGATGTCGCCGTCGCCCGCGAGGCCGGTCACACATTTGCGCATCCGCGCGCGATGAGCGAAGCCGAAATCCTCCATGCCATCGACCAGTTCGCGACGACCGCCAGGCTCGCCCGCGAGACGGGTTTCACCGGCGTACAGATCCATGCAGCGCATGGCTATCTGCCGTCGCAGTTCCTGAGCCCGATCTCCAATCGCCGCACCGACGCCTGGGGCGGCTCGCTCACCAATCGCTCACGCTTCCTGCTCGAGACGATCGCCGCCGTTCGCAAAGCGGTGGGCGCAGACTTTCCCGTCTCGATCAAACTCAATTCGTCAGATTTCCAGAAGGGCGGCTTCACGAATGCTGAATGCATCGAGCTTGTCGGCTGGCTCAATGAAACCTCGCTCGACATGCTCGAACTCTCCGGCGGCAGCCTCGAACAGCCCAAGCTCGTTGGCGTCAGCATGAAGGACGAAGGTGAAGACAAGCGCGCCGCCAGCACCATCGCGCGCGAAGCCTATTTCATCGACTATGCGGCGCGGATCAAGGCGACGGCAAAAATGCCCGTCATGGTCACCGGCGGCTTCCGTCATGTCGACGTCATGCTGGAGGCCCTGACACGCGGCGAACTCGACATCGTCGGTCTCGGACGCCCCATGCTTGCCGACCCCGACCTGCCGAAAAAAATTCTCGACGGCACGGTAAAGATCGCGCCCATTCCGGAAGCGCATATCAACCTCTTCCATCTGTTGGCCTGGTACAACACACAATTCGAGCGCATGGCCGACGGGTTTGATCCCGACCTCGACCTCAAAGGCGAGGACGCGGTTGCGGCTTTCGGCGAAAGAGAAAAGCTGAACTTCGCCAATCTCGCGCGCTATCGCACCAAGGCTGCCTGACAATGAGCATCGGCACACTCGCGCATTATTCGATCCGCACCACCGATCTCGACAGGTCGGAACGTTTCTATTGCGAGGTTCTGGGATTGCGGGCCGGTTTCCGGCCTGCCTTTCCCTTTCCCGGCCGCTGGCTCTACATCGACGAAGACGAAAGCGACTATGGTGTCGTGCATCTTATTGGCGTCGATGAGGCAAGCACCGCGGCGCTCGCCGACTATCTGGGCAGCACTGCAGGAAACCGCGGATCAGGCACAGTCGATCACATCGCCTTTGGCGCAACTGGTATCGCCGATATGCGAAAGCGACTTGAGAAACTCGGCGTGCCCTATCAGGAGCGTCTCGTGCCCGACCTCGGCCTCCGTCAGGTCTTTCTGCAAGACCCGATGGGCGTCATGCTGGAGCTCAACTATCCAGCGAATGAAGGCTAGCCAAATATCCGCAGGAATTTCACCAGCGCGCGGGTGCGGGCACTGAAGAGCGTCGGTGTGTAATAGGCGCCCGCCACGCGTTTGGAGACTTCCGACAAGGTCGGATAAGGCGCGATGAGGCCCGCCATGGTGCTGAGCCGGATGCCCTTCGATTTCGCCAGCACCCAGGGCAGGATCAATTCGCCTGCTTCCGGTCCGACGATGGTGACGCCGAGGATGCGGCTGTGCATGTCGGTGATGACCTTGATGTGGCCTTCGGTCTGACGCATCGTCTGGGCGCGGTCGTTTTCGGCGAATTGCCAGCGCAGCACGTTGATCTTCTTGTAATGCGCGCGGGCCTGTTCTTCCGTCTCACCGACATGCGCGATTTCGGGATCGGTGAAAGTCACCCAGGGAATATTGGCGTAATCGGCCTTGGCGGGAATGCGAAAGAGCGCGCTGCGGATAACGAGGCCCGCGTGATAGCCCGCCACATGAGTGAACTGATAGCCGCCGATCACATCGCCGATGGCATAGATGCGCTTGTTCGAGGTCTTCAACCCGTCATCGACATGAATGCCGAGCGATGAATATTGCACGTCGGCCTTTTCAAGCCCCAGTCCCAGCACAGAAGGCGCGCGGCCTGCCGCCACCAGCAGATGCGAACCTTCGATTACGTCACCATTTTCCAGCGTCACTGAAATGGCGCCGATCTGATTGCCGAGCGTTTCATCGCCCGCAACGGAGGCGATGCGTGTCTGTTCGAGAATTTCGACGCCTTCGCCGAGCAACTGACCGATGACGATCGAGGTGAGTTCCGGATCATCCTTCGCCAGCGGGAGCGCGGAGTCGATCACGGTTACTTTCGCGCCTAGGCGGCGATGCGCCTGCGCCATTTCCATACCGATAGGGCCGCCGCCGATGATGATGAGATGAGCGGGACATTCGGTCAGGTTGAAGATCGTCTCATTGGTGAGATAGGGCACCGTGTCGAGGCCCGGCAGCGGCGGAATGGCCGCGCGCGAGCCCGTGGCGACGACGAAGCGGCGGGCGCGCACTTCCGTCTGCCCCACCATGACCGAGCGGCGATCCCTGAAATGTGCGTCGCCCTTGATGACGGTGACGCCCAGCCCTTCGAAGCGTTCGACGCTGTCGTTGGGCGCAATCGCCTCGATGACGCCGCGCACATGCGCATTGACCTTGGCGAAGTCGATCCTCGGCCGCGCGGGCGCAATGCCGAAGCGTTCGCCATCCTTCATGTCGTAGGCGTGTTTTGCTGCCGCGATCAGTGCCTTGGAGGGCACGCAACCTGAGTTCAGGCAATCGCCGCCCATCTCGCCGCGTTCGATAAGCACGGTCTTTGCGCCAAGCTGGGCCGCGCCAGCGGCCACCGAAAGCCCGCCCGAGCCTGCGCCGATGACACAAATATCCGCCTTGATTTTTTTGACCATGAAACTGTCCGGAAGTTCGTGTGAGGGGCTTAGCGTGTGCCGCGAAAACGACGATAGATCACAGGCACGAGCGAAAGGGCTGCCAGCGCCAGCAAGGGGCCGATGACCTTTGGCTGACTCAGGAGATGCAGGTTCGGCGTCTCGCCCGCGTCGAAGACGACGCCAAGCCCTGCCCCGAGGCTCGCAAAAACGAATGTGCCGGGAATAATACCGATGAAGGTCGCGCCCATGAAGGTCGAGGGTCTGACGCCCAGAAAGGCGGGCGCGAGATTGACGAGCCAGAAGGGGAAAACCGGCACCAGCCGCAGAAAGAGCAGATAGTTGAAGGCATCCTTGGAAAAGCCCTCTTCCATACGGGCAATGGCCGAGCCCGCCTTGGCGCGCAAGAGATCGGCAAAGGCGGTCCGCGCGGCGATAAAGAGGATCGATGCCCCCACGGTCGCGCCGACGACGGTGGCAAGGCCGCCCACCAGCGTTCCGAAGAGGAAGCCGCCGGTGATCGTCGCCACGAGCCCGCCAGGCAGCGAGAGTGCCGCCATCAGCGCATAGGCGGCCATATAGATGAGGATGGCATAGAGATAATGGCCCGCCACCCAATCGCTGAGTGCGGCCCGGTTGTCGCGCAGCGTATCCAGGGTCACGAAGCGCTGCAGGTCGAAGACAAAAAAGAGAATGAAGCCAAGGACAAGAATGGCCAGCGGCCAGAATCGGGCCAGTGGCGAGCGGGCAGGCGCAGGCTGCGGCTCGTCGCCCGTCGGATTGGTCCCGGATGTGTCGGTCATATTGCCCCTGTCTTCCCTGATCCTGTTTCATACAGGTTTCGCTGGCGAAGGCCTAAAAGATACACGAACAAATAATGAACATTTGTCATTTTATGCTTCTTTGCTCCCTCCAGGAGAGATTAAGCGAAAAAGAGGAGAAGAAAGGCAGAGGCTTTGCCTTACAACTCTGCAAGAAGGGGCTCAGGCGCATTGACTTCCTATCAATTTATCGACTATACACCCGGCCAGACAGCCGTCAGGTGTGAGCCCGACGGCCTTTGTATTCTTGAGCCTTCAGAGGCGCACCCCTTCGGGTTGACGCTCAGGCTTATATCGGCGGAGACAGAGACGTGAAACGGACCTATCAACCGAGCAAGCTCGTCCGCAAGCATCGCCACGGCTTCCGTGCGCGCATGGCAACCGTTGGTGGCCGTCGCGTCATCGCCGCCCGTCGTGCTCGTGGTCGCAAGAAGCTTTCGGCCTAATTCAAACGGCTGCTGACGGCAGCTGTCTTGTGGCGGCTTGAGGAGACAGCTTTCGGGCAACTGAGCGATCAGGAAAACTGGGTAACCAGAACCAATGCCTCAGCCATGTTTTGAAACCGGGACGAGCCACATGACCCGGCCCCCTGCCCTTCAAAGATTAAAGAAACGCCCGGAATTTCTGGCGGCGGCTCGCGGCGACAAGTCGGCGCTGGGCGGCCTCGTGCTGCAGGCCCGCGCCCGTGGCGACGATTTCCCGGCCCGCGCGGGCTTTACCGTGACCCGCAAGGTCGGCAATGCGGTCATCCGCAACCGGGCACGCCGCAGGCTCAAGGAAGCCGCGCGTGAAATCCTTCCCCTTCTTGGAAAAGACGGTTACGACTACGTCCTCGTGGGACGGCAGTCGACGTTGACGCGCGCCTGGCCCGATCTGCTCGACGATCTGCGCACCGCACTTGCCAAGGTCCATCGCAACGCCCCCTCTACGCGCGACGGGGACAAGAAAGACATAGTTCATGGGTGATAATCGTAATTTCCTGATCGCCATTCTGCTTTCGGTCGTGATCTTCGTCGGCTGGCAGCATTTTGTCATCACCCCGCGCATGGAAGCCGAAAAGGCTCACCAGGATGCGATTGCCGCCCAGACGGCCAAAACGGCGGGCGAGGCCTCCCAGCCCGGCACGACAGCCGCCGTCAAGGATGGCTCATCAAGCGGCGTCACGATCCTGCCGACGGTGGGCAATGGCACGGTGGTCCCCACCGCCGAAACCCGCAGCGCCGCGCTTGCCGCGAGCCCGCGCGTTACCATTTCATCGAACCAGCTCGACGGCTCGCTCTCGCTCAAGGGCGCCCGCTTCGACGATCTGAAGTTGCGCCAGTATCATGAGACCGT
>Ga0098044_1001793_pt1 | contig 11147 bp, 15 predicted proteins | sample 10_taG_FD_75053 | JGI IMG/M metagenome (GOLD analysis project Ga0098044, IMG submission 75053) | Marine viral communities from the Subarctic Pacific Ocean - 10_ETSP_OMZ_AT15264 metaG | ecosystem: Environmental > Aquatic > Marine > Oceanic | place: Pacific Ocean | collected 2015-01-16 | reverse complement strand
TGCTATTATAAAACACACTATTAATGGAATTGAAAAAATGGTATGTGGACAGAATAATAGTAATTCAAACGAACTTAACGAGTGGTATATCTTTAAAAATAAAGATTTAATATAAATGAATGGTAACTGTATATTTATATAAAAGAAATGCTAATTATATATGCCATTAAAAAAAATTTTAGTAGAAGGTAGGGTTGAAGATGTTCTTAACAAACATTTTAAAGGTACTCCAGGTGGGTACCTAGAGAAAATATATCATGATGAGATAGTACCAGGGAGTGCAAGTATAAATCCTAACCACAAATATCTAGAATGGATAGCTAAAAACTGGGACACAAGTGGTCCGAATGAGGAAGGTGACATTGACCACAATCTAAAAGAAATATTATTAGCGGTATCCAAATTCGACAATGAATCTAATAGACTCGAGATAAAAGATTTAAATCAATACGTAAATATTGACCAATTATTTGACGCTCTTAAAAAAGTTGGTGAAACCGCAAGAAGAACTGTTGATATAACAGAAGATGTAGAAAAAATATATGAAGATAATAGATTTGTTGTTGTTTCTCCTAAAACTCACACAGCTTCTTGTTATTATGGAGCAGGTACAAAATGGTGTACAGCAGCCAAAGATACCAAGTCCCACTTCTCAACGTACAAAGGTAGTGGAGAACTTTATTATATAATTGATAAAACTCTACCTACATCAAGTCCTTACTATAAAGTCGCTTTAAACAAAAAGATAGCAGGACACATGGAGGATTTTTGGGATGTAAAAGATAATCCTATAACAGACAAGAATAATATCTTACCAATCGTACAAAATTCAAAGATGATACAAGAGATAAGAAATCATTTTGCTATTAAATTTGAAGACAGGATTAGACAAGAAGCGGAGTTGCAGGCAAAAAGATTAAGTCAGAATGAAGAGATAAGAGAAAGAGAAAGACTAAGACGAGTACAAATGGATGTTGAAGCTTCAGTAAGAAGAGAAAATGATGAATGGAATCCAGACAATACAGATGCACAAGGTTTAGCAGCACAGGCATTAAAAGACTGGTTAATAGATGAAGATGAATGGGAAGGGGCAACAAAAAATGAAATAGGTCAACAAATAGAGGATTTAAGGTCTGCAATGGAAAACGACCCAGAAGTTATTGCAGACCCTAATGGTGAGAAAGCACAAGAATATGGTGAAGATTTAGACAACCTACAAGATGACTATGGAGACGCGGAAAGTGTATATGATATTTATCCACTATATGACTACTATGGCATGTATGAATTTGAATATGGCGGTGCTGAATATGCAGTAGGTCCTGATGATGCCGCAGATGAAGCTGCCATTGAAAGAACAAGAAATTTACTTGATGATATCGGTTATGATGGATTTTCCCCAGGTTTTATAGATGATTATGTAGATGGTAACGCGGTAGCAGATTATATGGAGGACTGGTTTTATGATGATGTACAAGATAGACCAGAAGATTATTTGGATGACGACGACAGAGAATTAAGTAAAGAAGGTGAAGCTATGATAGATGCAATCGACGAAGACCTAGGTGACCTTAATGAGCAACTAGAAGAGGCAGAAGATTGGGAAGAAGAAGAAATTCTAAATAAAATAACGGAATTAGAAGAACAAAAAGAAGATATTAGTGAAGATGATGATAACTTTGAGTACACAGAAGAGGCAAAAGACCGATATGTTGAAAGTAGAATGGACGAAGTAAGATATGACCCAATGGAAGCTCTTAGAGAGTGGGGTCTGGAAGATAGGATAGAAGAATTTATTGATGAGGATGAGTTTATAGATGGTGTTATAGAAGCTGATGGTAGAGGACATACACTATCAAGTTATGATGGTAATGAAAATGAATCGGTTGGTCCAGATGGTGAGTGGTATTATATTTATAGGACCAATTAGTTATGAAAATAGAATATAAAAAAGGAAAATTAATAATCCCAATCGAAAAAGGAGACACAATGTTGGTGGGGAGATTTAAGAATAAAGCAGTTAAAGTAAAAACTATAGAGATTGACGATATTGGTCAACCAATAATAAACGGTTCACCATTACTTAAATGTAAGTTACCAAAGACAATGTAAATGAAAGGATTAAGGAATATATTATTAGAAGGTAGAGTAGAAGATGCACAACGATACTTTGAAGATTCTGTTGGGTCTTGGCCTGTTGCAGAACCAGGTAACGCAGCTGGGGTTGGTTCGTATACTAATGTAGAAGGCGTGTTGGAACATTTTGTTAAAGAAGACCCTTCAGGTAATCACAAATACCTGATGTGGATGATTAAGACATATCTTAATGAAGAATCAACAGCTCCCTTTGAAATAACATCTGCGATTAAAAGATTTCATAATAATGTAGATAGACTAAGTGTAGCATTTATAAACTCTATGGATGTATTTGACCCAAGTAGTAGGGTAGCTACTTCACCAAGGAATATAGATTCTTATGATGACCTTTCATATTTAGAAAGAGTAATGGATGAGGTAGACTCAAAAAAAACTAGAAAAGAAAAAGAAAAACAAGCCAAAGCCGGAGTAGATAAATTATATGAAGATGATAGATGGTTACTAGTTAGACCAAACACTTACGAAGGTTCGTGTTACTACGGTTCATCAACCAAATGGTGTACAGCCTCCAAAGACGCACCAAAACATTTTGAAGATTATAGTAAGACAGGGGTATTATTTTATATAATTGATAAATCAAAAGATGTTGGTGACTTCTTTAAAATAGCATTACATAAAAAATGGAGTGGAGTAGAACAATGGTATGATAGAGCAGATGATGAATTAACAAACCAAACAATTGAAGCTATTAGGTCTATTTTACCTAAACAATTAATTCATGCATTAGAAGGAGAATATAATGAGACCAAGGAAGAGGGGTCACATATGTTAAGTTTAGGTGAATTTAAAAGAAAATTAGATGAATATGTAAATGTCTCCAATGGAATTAGTTATAGTACACAAACCGGAAAATGGGAAATGGAGATAAGAAATGGTAAGTGGGAATGGACAGGTGTGGACCCAAGGATTGAAGTCTATGCAACACCATTTTTTAACGGTGACCCAGGTGTTTATGTTGAGGTACAAACAGATGACGATGACCTAGGTCAACCCGCAGTGGAATATACTGCATATATTGAGTTGGACGATTTACATACTGAGTGGTTGGGGCCTAACAATGAATACCAACTCAATTACTTAAGTCGAGATGGTGCAGGTGCTTACCATAGATTCGGTATGGAAAAACAATTCATTAGAAATATATATATACCAATACTAAAAGACGCATTAAATAGTGATGATGTTAAGGGATATACCGACCTAGATTATAAAACTTGGGACTCAACATCATATGTGTCGTCCTACACTTTCAGATACCCACCTAAACAAGGTACTATGACTCAGAAATTTGTAGACTACTTAAAAGAAAACCCCAGAAGAACATCAAACCAATTTTATGAAGATGTGTTAGGTTATCCTAGACCTAGAGGACATAACAATATGTTCTTCGCTTCAATTAAAGATTCAGGAATTGTTAAAATGGAAAGAAAAGGGAGACAATTTGTATATAGTCTAGGACCAAACTACGAAGGTTGGACTCAAGGAAAACTATTGAGACAAGGTAGAGCTCACGGTAATCTTGGTTAGGAATATATTTATAATTAAAATAAGGTATTAAAATGCGTATATCAGAACAGGAAAAGAAAAGGATACTTAATTTACACATTAATAGTAAAAATATAAATGGCGCATTAATTAATGAAGCTCCACCTATTGATGGTCCCGATAAGAGTGTATACAGTAGAGGTTCTACCGGTAAGTTTGTTGAGACCATACAAAAAATATTAGGAGTAACGATAGATGGTAAGTTTGGTTCAGAAACCGAAAGAGCGGTTAAGAAGTTCCAAGAATCCAAAAAGTTAAAGGCTGACGGTTATGTAGGACCAAAAACTAAGAAGGCGTTGATGGCTTATTTTGCAAAAAAGGTTAATCCGTTTAGGGATAAAGACAGTAACACCAACAATGAAAAAGAATACACTACTTGGAAAGATTTTGGAAATGATTGGAAAGATTTTATAGTAGATAGAAACGAAGGTAATATATTTAGAAAATGGATGCGGATAAATTATCCTGACTGGGAGTATGGTGGTGAAACATTGGATTTAGATGGTTCACACGATAATGGGTACATTAAACAGGCCTATATTGAACATGGTAAGGAATTTGAAGGTAGTGGTTTTTTAGAAACATATTCGTCAGCTGACGACATAAATATACCAAGTAGTGTTGAGGGTGAGTTCGATAATGTAGAATTCTCCGATTCCCTAAGTGACAATATTAGTTTTAATCCAAATGAAGAAACACCAGTTATACAGTGTGATGAAGATTTAGGGTGTGCACAATGGGTGTCTGATATGTTAAATAAATGGCAGGGTAACGCGTGGCATGCACATCGTATAGGTAATAACACATTTTCTACTTTTGAAAATTTGGAATCAAGTGACGTTAAGGATATGACAGAATATTTTAATAAAATTAATGCAAATCCAGAAGCTGACATGAACAGTAGTTTGAGGAGTTTCGTCGGTAATCTAGTTCCTAACCAAAGTAACTTTAGTAATTTAAATGTTGATGATGTAGTTGGTCTGTATCACAAACCTTCTGGTGAGTTTACTAGGGCCTTTTATGAAGGATTAACAGGAAACAAGAATATGGGTGAAGGTATTAGGCAGAGTGACGGACCATTTTTTGTTAAAGAAGATGGTGAACCTTGGTCAAAAGAAGACATAGGTAAAGACATCAAATTTAAAGCTGGAAAAACACTAACATCAGGTACTGGACCAGGAATTAACACCCATTTAGGTTTTGTTGGAGCAAAGGTTGACGGTGAACCTATTATATTCCACAATGTACATGGTAATGTATACGCCACACCACTATCCAAGATGGGAGGAAATAATTCTATTGTGTGGGCAAGAAGTACTGATAGTACAGGGAGTGACGCGACTGCAACATTTAATAAAATATGGGAAAAAATATTTGGTTAGAATGGAAATAAAAATAACCGAATCACAATTAAAACATATTTTATCTGAACAAGAAGATAAACAACCAATAAAATACCCATGTGTACCAGAGGATTTTCAGATTGGTACAGAACAAATTATAGAATATTGGAAAAGTCCTACAATGGCTAAAGTTGTTTTAGGTATTATAGGTAGAGAAAGTAATTTTGGTCAATACTGGGGTACAGAGAGCGGACCAAAATGGATTAGTTGGATGTTCCCTACTAAATACGCAGTTAAAACACCATTTGAATATATTTTAAATAGTAGTCCTTGGTTATTGAAACAAGCTAAAAAAATTATGTCTAGTGAGGTAGATAACTGGCAACCTAGTATGGGACTTAGTCAAATGACACCAGATGTTGCTGCAAAATATGGGATACCTTACGAGGATTTGTTGGAAGCTACTGGGGCAATGTCATCCACTTTCGCTTATATAATGGAAAACTATCAAAAAGCTAGGAAATATAATGACACTAACAAACCTTCAGTAGTTGCATCTTTTTCTCATAAGTCAGACGCGACGTCAAGGAATACAGACTTCGAGTACTCAACAGGTAATGCAGCTTTAGATTTAGCTATAGCATCGTATAATGCAGGACCCGCAAAGGTGATAAAACAGTGGTGTATGCCTAAAAAAGATGCTGGTGTAGATAGATTTTTAAGAGTACCTTGTAGTTCTGAAAAAGCCAATAAAGATGAGTTTGTTAGAAATTACCTACCGAACTTTAAACAAGACGAGTTAACAACCCACGGATACGTTAAAGAAGTTTCACAAAGAATGAAAGGTTATAGTTGTATTAAAGACGGATTTCCGGAATAATCACTTAGACCTATTTCTAGCGTCCACCTCCATTGGGTGTTCTATTCTGCCGTACCTAATGAAGTCCGGGATATAGGAATAGTAAAATCCAAATAACCCCAACTCTTTATATTGTAACCAGTGTATTTTTTCATGAGCCAATATAGTCCCAGGACCATCACCTTCAGACTTATATTCTCGTGAGAGGAAAATACCAAATGGTGGTATGGTAACAGCCATCATATCATTCGGTAATTCAAAATCGATATATTTTATATTAGGTTCAAGGTTATAATTGATATTATGCACACCGATTACAGTTAGCGTTAATATGGTTATTGTCATAAATAATGTTTTCATACTACAAAGATAAGTATTTTTATTGATACTACAAAACTAAATGTGTTTATTATAATATAAATTATATTTATCTATATAACATAAAAACAATTTAGATAAAATGAGAAATATATTTGAAGTCAGTGATTCAGAAAAAAACAGAATTAGAAAATTACATGAGTCTAGTAAATCATTATACGGTACCTCATTAATCAACGAAGAAGACACCATCACATTAAAAAGAGGAAGTAGAGGTGATGAAGTAGAAGCTTTTCAACAAGAACTAGTTAATAGAAAATATTCATTACCCAGACATGGAGTAGATGGAAAGTTTGGTCCTGAGACCGAAGCAACTGTAAAAAGTTTTCAGAAAGACCATGGGTTAACTGTCGACGGAGTCGTAACTCAAGAAGTATTAACCTCGATGAAAGACGATAAAAACGTAAATCCAAACCCAAGTTCCTCAAACACTCCAAGTGGACCTAGTGCAAAATCTAATAAAACAGCATCCCTTTCAGACGATTTAATTGTCGAGATTATCAACGGCACTATTTCCGCTGGTGGGTCTAAGGATTACACTGATTTATTTTTAGATAGTCAGGATGATACAGCAGTGGGAATTTTACATTTCACTAAAAGTGGACTAAAGAAACTTTATCAGGCTATGGACACTGAGAAATGGTTTGGAAAGTCAGAAAAGGAGATGGAAGCAAGTATTGCAACATATAGTGGTGATGAAATGAAAGATTCTTCTTGGAAAGGATGCACCAACTGTAAGAACCCTACAGGAATGTTGGGGTTCTTATACTCTTCTGAAAGTGAAAGTGTACAGAATAAAGCGGCATCAAGAAAGTTTAAAAACGGACTAGCCACACCAATTCAAAAGGGAGGATGGACGACACCAAGAGAATATGCAGTGGGAATGTTTTATTTAAATTCGTACCCAAAGTGTTTAGGGCAAATGGGTGCCAAATATAATTGGGACGCTGAAAAAATGTTAAAAGCATATTGTTCAGGTGAATGTTCAGCAGTCAGTGCATGTAGAAGTAGGTGTAACCACATAAATACATCTTACCCTATTAGTGCAAGTGCTGGAGGATATGTTTATAAAGGATGTTAACAATAAAAATAAAATAAAAACAATGAAAAAAATAATTAAACTAACAGAAACGGACTTAAAAAGACTCGTTAAAAAAGTTATAAAGGAAGATGAGGACTTAGGTGGAATGACGTCTGACCCACGTATTATGGCTAGAGAATATGGTGACACACCAGAATCTACAAAATCTCCTGAGACAAAGGCAGCTGAAGAGATATTTCGATTGTTTGACCATAAGATTGGTGAATGGAGTATAAGCCCAGACCACAGGGTAACTCAAGAAACAAGCCAGTACTTGGTTGACTGGAAAGAAGATGTTATAAGTCGACTTGAAGTTATTATAAATACTGTTGTGTCTGAATATCAAGAACAAGATATTGATGATGAGTTAGAATTAGGTGAGAATACTAGAACCTTAGGTGGTGGTGACGAAACAAAAGGAGGGCTACCAAAACAAAGAGGTAGTAAACACCCATCTATGAAGATAAAATAAGTTAGATGAAAGAACTACTTAGAAATACTATTAATGAGCAAGAAGAATTAGAAGAGCGATTTGATAAAAGACTTCGAAGAATTTTCACACTTATGAAAAGTATTCGAGATGTTGATAAGTGGAGTGTTACTAGTGTTGTTGGTGACCATACTTATGGTCGTTGGCCCATGGAATTACGCACAGTATTAAAATTATTTGGAGTCGATTTATCTAATTGGAGTAGCACTTATTACAGAAGTGATGCTGTAAAGACATTTTACCAAACATTTTTACAGAATGGTGGAAGTTCAAGAAATTTTGATGAAGGTAAATTAGATTTAAGACCAACAATTGTTTATCGTATTCATGCTGATGCTACTGTTATGATAACAGAAGAAACACAAATTAGTGGTGAGGTATGGGGAGTGAAGTCAGAGGAAGCAGCACTCGAACAAATGAGACAGTTTCCAGATAGATGGGCTTCCATTGATGATAATATTTCATCAGATTATGGGCCTATTGAAAATGTAAGGGATGAGAGAGTATATGAAAAGTTAGAATATGTTATAACAGCAGAAATGATTGGGTTAAGTGACCATTCCGAGTTCTATCCTAATGATTCAAATTTATCATATGAAAACAAAAGAATCAACGAACAATCCGAATCTAAATTGAAATTTAATAAGCAATCTAGAAAGAAAGGTGCCAAAACTGATGTATATAATGTAGTTAAGGGTGGTACAACAATAGGTCAAGTTAAATGGTATAGTAGGTTACGTGGTTACGGATTCTTACCACCTTCTGCTGATGAATCAGAAGTTACAGAATTCGTTAAGGAAATTTCTAAAACACATAGAGAAAAGAATAAGAAGTAAGGTCTAAACCTTATAATTCCTAATCTTTAGTATAGTGACATCATTAATGATGAGGCCTCTCTCATTTTTTGATTAATAAAATTAACCTTTTTTTGATTAGCAGGAGAATACTCAACACCTACCATAATTTCTTTAGATTGTTCCTCTATAGTTAATTTAGGAACTCTTTTTAATTGGTTTTCTAACTTTTGATATTCCCTTAATAGGTTATCGTATTGTATTGCTTTTGTATTGTCCATAATTCTTTTATTATAAATATATGTATTTTTCACTTTCTTACACTTCTAAGTATTTATAATAAAGCACTAATATGATTATATCAGAACAAGAAAAAAATAGAATAAGAAAATTACATAACACACATAAGTCTTTTCATGGCACTTCATTAATTAACGAACAAATGACTAGTTCTAGTTCGGGTGTAGATGAAGACGGGAATGTGACTAAAATAGAAAAAACCCTAGTACAATTCCCACCAGTAGTTGCAGACCTTGGTGATGACACTAAAAAAGTTTGGTATTGTATGGACGACCATGCTAACAGAGGATGGAATATGGATGACGACACCTATAATAGATTTCAACTTCTATACTCAGCGATAGAGGGTCCTATGGGTGGTGCTGGAACAGATGAAGATGAAGTATGGATGGCATTGGCAGGTCATACTGATTTTGGAGTGGAAGGAAAAATCGGTGAAGACCAGTTACAAAATATGTTACCTATCCTATCTTGTATGAAGTCTGACAAACCTTGGGAAACAGATTATATGGTAGACAATGATTTGGATGGCCAGAATGTTTATGGGTGGATTTTGAATGATTTCAGTGGTGAGGAAAAATGTTATATTCAGGCATATATGTCAGGAGGGGATAGACAAGCTTGTGACGACAAACACAATTATTTCTGGTGGAACAAAGCTGCAAACTGGATAAAAGGATTATTTTAATATAAAATTATGATTATATCAGAACAAGAAAAAAATAGAATTAGAAAATTACACGAATGTGGGGTTTGTGACGGAATGGCTGGAACGAATGATATTTCCATAGAAATGGGTGAACCAGAAGCTGAAGATATGGACATTATGGTAATCGATACTCCAGAATATGAAGAAGAAATGTCTATTGATGATAGAATTGCGGAAATACAACGTCATTTAACCGCAATTAGAACTGAACAAGGTAAATTATAGGGAAATGGGAGAAAAAATCACATTAAAAGAGTCAGACATCGTTAGAATTGTCAACAAAGTGGTTAAAAAACACGAAGAAAGTGAAAATATTGTGGAACAATTCTCACGTGGTGATGATAATACATTCACAACTGAATTTAATAGTACTACTGATGTGGATATCTTTGGTATAGAAAGATTTATACCAGAATTAGCTGGTAATGATGTTAATTATGACATGGAAAGCATTAATGTGGTAATAAAATGGAGATACGAGTTAGAACTTAGAAGTTGGGGGATAAAAAGTATCCTCGTTTACACCCAGAGTGTAGATATTAATGGTGTGGTTAACATTTGGGGTGAAGAAGAAGGTGATAGGTTAGAGGAATTTTCATTATTTGTAGACACAATGGGAGGATTCTCCAATGATGAGGGATGGGTGTACCAAGACGAACAACATCACATGGATTTTGGCTCAATTGTACCTAGAAATGTAATGATTGATACTAGAGAAAAGTTAGTAACTGTAGAATGGTAGGTTAAAACTAATATATATACGAAAAAAGAGGGTAATACCCTCTTTTTTATTTTAAATCCTCTAATTTCTTATCAACTTTTTGTTTAGTACAAGTTAACCACCGTTTTACAGCGTGTGATTCATGTAAAATAAGATAAATTATAGCTCCAATAATAGGACTGATTACCCAACACCAAAAATCCATAGATTATTCTTTATTTGTTGTTTATTACCACAATTAATTACCAAAAAATAATAATTTAATTAAAATACCCAATAAAATACTATACACCCCCCATAATCCGCGGCTAATAGTCTTTTTCCAAGATAAAACGCCCTCAAATTCAACCAATTTACTCTCATAATGTTTTATCTTATCTTCTTTTTCGTATCTAAAGTCGGTATTTTTATTAATTCTAACAATTAATCCCTTTTCTGGGTCCAGAATAGTTTTACGAATATATCTAATATCAGTTTTCATCTCATTCTGATTCTGTTCCAGAATTTCCAAGGTTCGCTCCATTCTCTTAATTTCACCATTAGGTAATTTACTCTTAATGGCATCTAAATCAGCTATTAATTGTTGTATTAGGTCTTTTTGTGTTGCCATTATAGTTAAGTCTTTAATTTTATTTTATTATAAATATCCGTTTAATTCCATTTATTAACCAAAGTATGTGTGTTTACACTTTTATGGATATTTATTATAAAAGATACCATGAAATTAGAAGAACAAATTAAGAGGATAAAACAGATGATGTTAACTGAAG
>Ga0098044_1001786_pt1 | contig 11161 bp, 16 predicted proteins | sample 10_taG_FD_75053 | JGI IMG/M metagenome (GOLD analysis project Ga0098044, IMG submission 75053) | Marine viral communities from the Subarctic Pacific Ocean - 10_ETSP_OMZ_AT15264 metaG | ecosystem: Environmental > Aquatic > Marine > Oceanic | place: Pacific Ocean | collected 2015-01-16 | reverse complement strand
GGAGTTGGGGCATATGTAACATTAACAGGTCTACCATCTAACGTATAACCTATTAGGATATAAGATGACAAATACTCTTGAAGCTTGTGACTCATAAACCGGATATTATTTTTCGATTTTATCGTCTCCGGGTCGGCCTCGTACGTCATTAATACAGCAGACAATGATTCTATTGTTAACGGGAAAGACTGTGTCAAGTCATCACCCTTCAACGGTTCCTCTTTCTTCGAAGCAGACTTTTTCGGTGTAACCTTTTTTGATGTAACCTTTTTTGATGTAGTCTTTTTCTTCGAAGATCGTTTAGCACGCTTTGGCGGTGTCTTTTTATTTCTCTCGTTGTCTTCCATCACAATTATTTAGGTATTCTTGTGTAATATTAAATTCTAGAAAATGTTTTATAATTACTTCCATAGAATCAGTATTAATATAAAAACCTTTAGGAAACTTTTGACCCTGATCATCAATCTCAAATAATCCACGCCAAGGCCATTCGCCATTGTCACAGCAAGTAATAAAAATAGAATCAGTCTTGGGGTTTACAGCAACCGTCCAGCTACGAATATCACCTTTACTATAATTATTATATACCCTGACAACATTAAACCCGCTATCTCTCATTCGCTTTATAAAATACCCTTGAGTGGTTACTTTATTCTTTGTCATTACTTTCGCCATTATTTAACTAATCCAGATATGATATACATCATATTCACGTCACCAATATTAATATTAAACGTCATAACATTCAACTCTAAATTCACACGGACACTAATTTTATCACATCTCAACCCAGCAAGAGTCCTAATAGTATCAAAACTTAATGGTAACGGATCCTCAATAGGTTGACCAGTATATTTGTTACAAAGTTTAATGCAAATATTGTCAACATTATGAGACTGTTTATCATTAATCTCTGCATATACACTATCACCTTGTGTAAACAAGTATAACTTATTAATGTTGATTGTAAATGCACCACTCTTCAACAAATTGATTATTGAGATATACGGTACATCAAAATTTGTATCGTATTTAATATTTTTAATCTTGTCAATGCTAACTGATGGTGACGATAAGATCCCATCATCAAGTAAGTGATAGGTAAACCTCAAATCGCTAGAAGTGTATTTAATTTTCGATTCATCAATATCTAAATCAATACTGTCCTTCTCAATGCATGATATTATTTGAATTATTCTTTTCAGATCAGGTATATTGAGGCGTACATCTACATCTCCAAAATCACCTTTATACATTCCATATAAGATAACGGTGTTATCGGCAGCTGCCAGCAGAGCTGTTGCTCCTGATTTATGTATTCTAATGACACAAGAATCATCAATTTTACTTAAAGGTGATAAGAAATTGCCTATAAAGCTAGGCTTATTTTTTAGCGTTATTATCATCAAATTTTAGTGTAACTTGTTTAACTTTGTCTCTTAAACCTCTATCTATAAAATTGGTAAATTTCTTGTCTAATATAGCTATATTATCTACTCTAGATAGGAGAGTGTCAAGCTTTTTCTCTATACGGTCCAGTTGATCATTTGAACCAACCGATATCGGTTGAGATTGTAGCTCTGGTAACGATAGCTTGGGTGGCTCACTAGACAATTCGACAGGTAATTCACCAGACGGTACCATTTGTTGAACTGTCGATTCATCCGGAGGTATATATGAATTTTCCGGTGGCGCCACCGGGGCAGACTGCCCCGGTGCACCGGTAATATGGTTCTTAAGTATACCGTGAGGGTTCCATTGAGCAGCTGACTGCTGAAGGTTCGCCGATGAACTTACAATTTGCTCATCCACCTTCTTTAATTCAGCATTTGTAGTACCTACCAATGCCGCAATTAATTCGATATCCTCTTGCGAAGAAGCCATATTAGTCACCTAACCCGTCAAGTAGTTCCTTTACTTTATCATCATCTAATGGATCTACATCATCCGATTTAGTACTAGTAGTACCACCATCCGATTTAGTACTACTAGTACCATCATCGCTAGTAGTGCTCCCTTCTTCCGGATTCCACACGTCATCAGTAGAGTCCTTACAATAAAAGTGCTCGTTAAGAACCTGTTTAAGGTCATCATAATCTTTGGCGGGAAATACACTCTCAAGATCAGTAATACCGTCATATACTTCTGTTACCCCATCATCCGTCATACCTTTAATTTTCGAAGCTCCAGCAAATCTCGAAGAAACGTAAGTAGGGAAATCACCTTGGCGCTCAACCTTGATTTTCAGATTACACCCATTCTCCGACAGGTCAAATACCTTTGCACCAAACTCATCAGAATCTTCCCCCTCAACGGCGGCCAGAATAATCTTGTGAAGCTGTCGACCATACCGCAACAACTTAACTTGACCATTATTATCAGGATTAGTCGGATCATTTACCACATAAACATTTGCTAGCCAGTTCTCACGACGAAGAATCTTACCAGCCCTCTCCTGCTCTTCAGGTGTACCATGCTTTGACAAAGAGAACTTTACTTCTGCAATCGGATCTCTCTTGCCCCACGTCTGCGGGCTTACATTACTAATGAAATTGCCCGTAGAAAAGCTCTCCCAAGAATGTGTAATATATCTATAGAACGTCTTTTCAGGGTTATTGATATCCGGTACAAACCGAACAGTGTAGACGTTTCCAACCTGAAGTTTTAGAATGTCTCTGTATTTGCTGTTTCCTGATTGATCACTACTCTTAGAAAGAGTTGTACGAATCTTATCGAACATTGAACTTGTATATGTGTTACTCATAATTCTTCTTTATTATATTTTATCTTTTGCTTTTATCAATAGCTGTTTTATACTTTGTATCCCGTTATGGGCAATAATTTTTGCTTTGTTAGAATTATAGATGTTTGACTTACATATGGCAAGCCTATTTGTGAAGTTTTTTCCTAGGGTGAAATCTAATCGTGATTCTGAATATTCAGATACTATTTGCTCAGTTCCTGGTATGAAAAACAGTATATACATCGAGATATGGCGCTCTCTCAAATGCATAATAAACGTATGAACTCCACCAGACATATGGGACGTATACTCTTCAACGCAAAGCCCATTATCTCGACAGAATCTAAAAATATACAATAGCGAGTCTTTGATAAAATTCAAATGATATCCCGTATCAGGATCTTCTGTTGACTGTTTATGTGTATAGATACCATATAACCGGATAGCTTTTTGAGAAGTATAAAATTTCAAATCATAATGATCTGGTTCATCAGGATATACATCATACGGAGCAGAAAAAAAGTCGTCTATTTTAATGTGAGGGAATTTAATAAAAAAGAAGCTGAGCTTTTTAACAAATGGGTAATCGTTACTGCTTTCGAAATTATTAAAGTTTTTGCGGTATTTGAATGGTAGATTTCTTCTGGTTCTTGTTATCCGTAAAAATGCATTGTATATATACTTCTCTTGATCAGTCATGTACACTTCTTTTTTGCCTTATAAGCTTTATTTTGCATATTGAGATATTTTTTAATGTATTTACTTTTATGGAGTGCGCTATCGTATTCTAAAAAATGCTTCAGCGCTCCATAATCATTATCCATATCACAAGTGAGCTTGTATAATTTCATTATACTCTGATCTTTAAGTAAAAGCAAGAAAATATTTGCAAGATTTAACTTCTTATTGTTAATAACACATATTAGTGAGCAGAAGCAAGTAAAATTAACTTTATATTCCTCATCGCAAATTCTTGCGCTAGGATCTGACTTTATGTCATCAGCATCAAACGTTCTCATTCAGTATTAATAGGCTTGAACATTTTAGAGAAAATCATAAACTGATCAGTAATTTTTCCTCCAGATGCATAATGATGACCACCACCGCTAAGTAGTTTTACTGCCAGCTGTGATAAATCAACATCTACGCCTTTCTCCTTTCTTAAACTAACTCTCTGTGTGTTGAGATTTACAACCACACCAACATCTGCTCTGACAACTTTAAGTATATGATCTGCTATATCGTTAATATACGAATCTGCAAACGCTGATACAAACTTGTACCGCTTACCACTAATTGGAATCTCTGCAGAGAACATTTCCAAATCAGAAATATATTTAGCAACTTTCTTTTTATGAAATTTAATTATGTCAGTTTGTTTTTTTGTAAATCCATTAAATCCACTGTTGAACTCTGAGACAAATTTCCTTACACGGTCTCCTTGGTAATTCCAAAACAACAAATTTAAGTCATATGACTCCTTTAATTGTAAAGTATAACTATCGTAGTCATCCACAAGCAGCACCAAGTATTTATACGCTGCAGTGATTTCGGTTTTAGACTTTTTATATAAAAGGTTATATATTAACCGTGAACAGCTTGTTCCCTCCTTTATGAAAAGCTTGGCCTTGTGGTATCTGTCTTTATTTGAAACATGTGTTAAGTGGTGGTCTATAACAACTACATTTTCGCGATCCACTAAGTCTATGCAATTCGAAACATCCAAATCCAATATATAGATGTGATCGTATGTTGTGATATCAACACGTTGCATCCACTTTTCAAAAACATTACGAAAATCCCCAACCCTAGCAGGAATGACCGGAATATTATATCCCTTAAACCACGAAAATAGCAAATAAGACATCGCACCGTCTAAATCGATATCTGTAAATATGATAATCTTCTTTTTTCGATTCACGTGCCAGTATTTAGATGTTACCGGATTATAAACAACTATTCATCATCCTGTAACATACCGAAAGCTAAATCAACTGCGGCTGCATCTTCTGTGTTTGTAATATTTTGAGTTTGTGATAATGTCAAAGTTGTATAGTCGATAGCCATATTACATGATCCGAAATTCTGACCATATCTATTCTTAACCATTCCCATCCTGATAATTCCCAGATCTACATCGCCTTCGTCCTGCCATATACTCATAATACAATCTGCGGTTGCAGCTAGACCGATACTCTCACTAATACTTTCCACACCGGGATTTTGTTCATTCAAACCAGATCGATTTACTTGGGTAGCTGTTATAAATGGACAATTATATGTATACGATAAAGCTCTAACTTGCTCAGAGGCGTGCTTTACCCTTTCATATGAGTTGTTTCCTATAGGGCAATGTAATAGGTTGATATAATCCAACACAACAGCGTCTGGCTCAATACCTTGATGTTTTAGTTTTTGAATATACGCACTCAACTGACTAACCGTTATAGCATTTGGTGGAAATTCTTTAATAATTAATTTTGTATCTGGCTTTTCTTGTTTGTACTTGACAATCTTCCGCTTTACTATATCAGCACTAGCTGTTAACTCTCCTATAGGGATTTGACTTATATTCGTCGAAACACGCTTTGCATATTGCATTTCAGACATCTCTAGTGATATTAACACCACTGTCTTACCTTGAGCAGCAATATTACAGGCAATATTCCCTAAAAATATAGACTTACCTATATTTGTTGCACCTGCAAATAGATATAACGACTTACCGTACTCTAAAAAGCCACCTCCTAACTTTCTATCCAACCATTCCCACGTACTAGGTATATACTTTTCCTCCTTCTTTAGATCATCAATATGAATGTCTAATTGTGGAAAGAAATCTAGTCCAAGACCTCCGGAAACATTAATACCGCACGCTTTTTCGAACTTACTCAAAATTTCAGGCGTATCTATACTACCCTTTTCATACTCACTAGCAACATCTAGCATAGTAGTATAAACAGCTTTCTCCTTTAGAAACCTTTCTGTATTTTCATACAGCTCGTCTTTATTAAATTTTGCATCTATGTCATGGAATTTACTAACCACCGTCTTGAACGTATCTCTGAGCTCATCATTGTCAAGGCAAGCTTTAATTTCAGTTATAGTAGGAGACTGACCCCTCTCAATAAAGAAATCTGTTACAATCTTGACAATTGTCTGTATATTACTATCTGTAAAAAATCTCGGCTCGATAATATCTACTAATGAACCGAGATACTGGTCATCAGTTAACAGATTATATACAACAATAATCTCAAAAAAGTTGGTATCTAATTTCTTCCTTCCCATTTGTCTAAAAAGTATTTCTCCGCTGTTAAAAATTCTTGTGTTTGTCGCTCAAGTCCTGGACTGTTATGTACCACCCATATGGGCCATGTCGCTAACTTTAACTTACAATTATTTGCAGTTAAGCAGAAATCCATATCGTAATGATGAGCAATGGCTGGTATATTCTCGTCAAATCTAATTTGATCTGTTAACTTATCGACCTTAATCGCAAGAAATACACCGTCTAAGACTAAACATCTAGTCGGGGCTGGTCCAAAGTTGGTTACAAATATTTGATTTAGATTCTTAGGATGCGCTACAGCCCCGGACCAGCTATTCTGATCAGACATTAGATGCCAAAGTGCTGGTTTCTTTAGACTGATATTTTGAGCTCCTGCCACGCCTAATATATCATATCCTTCCTCAAACCCTTTTGATATTTTTTTAACAAGAAATTTATCCTCTATGCTCAAATCATCATGGCACAATATTAAACATTCATATTCATTGCTAATAGCAAATTCGATAAGCTTATTATATGCTTTACATATACTATCTGTGTTGTTTATGCGGATAATTACATCATATTCATCACTCTCATAAGAAATGATATTCTCCTCATCAGACACATCAAACTGTGTGGTGTCTATCATCGACTTAAACAAAGGAGTGTTTACAATCCCTTGACTGTCATGCTTCGTACAACTACCTATCAAAAGTTTCATTTATAGAATAAAAAACGGAGAATGTGAATCGAAATGACCGACCTTTTCGATCTTTGATTTTCGAATCGGATCTGCGTCGTAAAACATTCTGTAAATAGCGTGGTCATCTGCTGATCTCCACTGCTTGCTGGGTGATGGTCGGGCGGATGAAAAGTCACCGTTGTCATTAATGAATAGCGTACTACCACATCTAACCAAATATACATGACCTGTACAAGTATTATGTAACCAACAGCTAAAAGTACCTTCTAACTTCTCACATACAGCTTTAATGGTGCGTTGCTCTAATTCGAACTTCCATATATCTATATCCCAAATCTTTTGATACTCATCCCATATCATTTTAGGAATTACAGCACTATCAACAGGACTATCAACCTTGTATTCTTCTGCTAATACTTTACTGTTTGAAAGGACACCATTATGTGCGACGTGCCATGTGTGGTAAATGAATGGGTGACTCGTTTCAGGATCAAAATCTCTTTTTGCACTGGTAGGGCCTTGGGTATGTCCCATATAATACTGTCTGCCGGGCACGTCTTCGAGCTGTAGACAGTCCCCTTCTGATTTCTGAACGTCAGACTCTTCTTCTCTGTGTATGTACATACCACCATAAGCAAAACTACCCCTATCTTTATTTAATTCATAGAGAGTCTTAAATCGCTCCGAATCCGTACTACCAAATATACCACACATATTATTTTCTTGCTGTAAATATGAACACATCCATCCATGCTGGTTCCTTTTCATCAACCGGTTGGATTGACCTTCCATTATGCCACAATACACTATCGTCTATAATGACCATTGTACCTGCACCTACTACGGCTTTCATAAAAGGTTCCTCTGTTTTGCTTGTAGCTAATAATACCTCACCACCGACAATATTGCTACGGTGCACGCCTGTAATCGCAAGACAATCATATCCATCTTGATGCCAACCTTCAGGAGCAAGTTGAGTTGCACCGCCGCCTTTACACTTGGCCCTCATCTGATGAATATCCATAGTGAATCGCTCACCTAAATTACAAGCGTCTCTAAATACACCGGCCATGGCTCGCATAGCGGCACTATTAAGTGTATCACTGTCAATGTTAACAAACTCACGTTGTACATCTCCTTGGTGTTTATTGTATTTGCTACTTTGTGTGAACTCCTTAACCTTGAGATCTGACACACTAGTTATACCGGTCTTAATACTGACGAATACGCGTGAGTATTTTCGTAACCGATATTTACCATCTGCATGATCTGTCTCTGGTAGGTTGTTAAATGATGGTTTCAGTGAGTCTGCGTAAGTCTCGCTTATTTTTGTAACTTGTAATAATGTATTAGTCATTTTTCCATTCCTCATCTTGTAAAATATCTTCAATCCGTTCATTCATAAAACGGGAGAATCCTTCCTCAGTTACTTCATAATCACCCGACCACTCTCTATACATTTGAAGAAACTCACCATCTATCTCGAACAAGAGCTCTGCTTTGTCGTCAGCTACCTGATATTGTCTAATTAATTTTAATTTCATAATTCTCTATATATTTTTACCAAATACTTCATTTGATTGTTGCGTTACTCTGACAAATGTCGCACACTTAGGCATGTGTCTGATTGCACTAGCTCCAATATAGGTACAAGCACTTCTTAAGCCACCGAAAATACTACCGACTGTTTCGCTTATGGGACCTCTATAAGGGACTTCAACTGTCTTGCCTTCTGAGCTTCTGTATTCTGCAACACCACCGCTATATTTACGCATAGCTGTATCAGAGCTCATTCCATAAAATTGTTTATATCGTCGTCCTTCTTTTTCGATGATTTTCCCAGAGCATTCATCATGACCAGCAAGCATACCACCAAGCATGACGAAGTCAGCACCAGCAGCAAAGGCCTTGGCCACATCTCCAGGGCAAGTACAGCCACCATCAGCCATAATATGGCCTCCAACTCCATGTGCTGCGTCACTACACTCGATAACTGCACTGAGTTGTGGATAACCCACACCAGTCTGTAAACGAGTAGTGCATACAGAACCACTTCCAATACCAACCTTAACGATATCTGCTCCACGTAATATTAACTCCTCTGTCATTTCGCCAGTAACAACGTTACCCGCTATTATTATCTTATCAGGAAACTCTTTCCTTACAACTTGTACAAATTCAGAAAACCGTTCTGAATATCCATTTGCTACATCAATACAAATCCATTTAACATCTAAATGTCTCAATACAGGCTTTATCTTGTCATATTGTATAGCTGTTATGCCTATAGATACTGCAGCATAATCTTTAATGCCTAACCAATTGTTCTGATACTGTTCTGCCGTATGATGCTTATGCAGACAAGTCAACATTTTATGTTGTAGTAATGCCTGAGCCGTTTCCATTGTACCAACATGATCCATATTAGCAGCAACAATGGGATGACCAGTCCAAGTATATATAGAATGTCTAAATAGGAACTCGCGATTAAGATCTACTTGTTTTCTTGAACCTAAAACAGAACGCTTAGGTCTCAAAAGCACATCCTTATAGTCTAACTTAATATCTTGCTCAATCCTCATTTCGTAGCTCTTCTACATTGCGTCTTAAATTCTCTTGATAGAACTTTTCAGCAATAACACCAGAGGTATTACCTGCAACCCAGTGATTATTCATTCGTTCAACGCTACGATACATAGCACCCAATGTATCCTCTATAACTTTTTGCGTACTTGTCATTTTTATATTAGTGTATTCCAGGGAATCTCTTTGCTATATTCAATAGGATCATTAATACCTGCGTCGATAAAGCCTTGAAGGCGTGACGAGCAGGCTGTGCATTCTCCGCACGCTTTTTCTTCCCCTTTGTAACAGGTCCAGGTATTTCTAAAACTAACATCTAGCTCAGTTCCCCATTCGATAATTTCTTTCTTCGACTTCTCTATAAGAGGTGCTTCAATCTTAATTCTATGCTTTCTATTCAAGGAAGTCAAGCTATTAATTGCTTCCAAAAACTCCTCACTACCGTCCCAATAACCAGCCTGTGTATCTACTTGCGCGGCTCCATGATATACTGTATTAGCCTCCAGTGACTCAGCAATCGCGCAACAGATAGACAGTAACATTTGGTTCCTGAACGGTACATAATTGACTGTTTGGGCGTCTCCTAATACATCTCGTGTTAGAGCTACTTCAATCTCCGGATTTGTTAAAGATGATGTGTTAATGTCCTTGAAAAAGTCTAATCGAATCATTTTATGGTTGACTCCCAGGATATCCGCTGTCAATTCCGCGGATATCAACTCTCTAACGTGCCTCTGACCGTAATGAAACGAGATTGCATGTACTTCATCGAAATCACCACATTTTACTGCGTGATGCAAGAGTACTGTTGAATCTATACCACCTGAAATTGGGACTATTACCTTATTCACTCAGTTATTATAGTATACATGAATAAATAATTCAAGAACAATATCATGAATAAAGACTACGACAATATATGCGATTTATATCTCGAAGCTCAGGGTGTACCGCCGAACTACATGGCTGGTAGACAATCTACAGGACCGGCAGGCCAGCCTAGTCAATATACACCTGCCAATCCTCAAATAACCCAAGCTCAAAAAGCCTCTTTACCACCTCAACCACAACAGCAGGCCAATCCTGCAGATGCTTTAGCTGAATTAATCGAACAAAACCCTAATGCATTAGCGGAATTAGCTCAATTAAAAGAAGTTCAAGGATGGTTACAACAAAAAGCGCAAGCCATGACCAAACAGCAACCTGCAGCCCCACAATCTCCTCCAGGTAATGCACCAGCGGCCGCGCCGCCGGCTGCTAATCCTCAAGCACAATCGATTCCTGGCGGGGAGCTAGGAAATCCACCACTAACGACACCTAGTTAATTACCGTAGCAATACGTATCCTGAAGAATTTGTTCAAGTTTAGGAAGAATCTTGTTCCATAACTCCTCATCCGTACGCCAATTTTTGTAATACCCTAGCTTCTTATCGTCCATGGTAAACGTTGACCCATTCTGTTGGATAATACCATGATTAACAGCAACATCCTTTAAGCCAGCATACTTGTCTAAGCCTGTCTTGAAGTTTAGATACATTTCACACTCTAAGAATGGAGGTACGAACCTATTCTTGACTGTCAGTGCTCTAAGCGTTGTACCACTGTACTTTTTCGCTTCAGGTAGCATTTCATCCGCCTCATTACCGTCATCTTGCTTCTCGCTTTTACCTGCCAACTGTACTAGTACACTTGCAAGGTAAATTGGTCCCTTTCCACCGGCTTGACTCTTGACTAATGATGGATACATGGCGGCTGGGTCATCATACGTGTGATTAGCAAATAAAATGGTAGTTCCGGTGCGAGCTGCCTTGTATGTTAGCAGTCTCATCATGGATTTGAGTGATTTGGCACGCATTCC
>Ga0098044_1001783_pt1 | contig 11174 bp, 12 predicted proteins | sample 10_taG_FD_75053 | JGI IMG/M metagenome (GOLD analysis project Ga0098044, IMG submission 75053) | Marine viral communities from the Subarctic Pacific Ocean - 10_ETSP_OMZ_AT15264 metaG | ecosystem: Environmental > Aquatic > Marine > Oceanic | place: Pacific Ocean | collected 2015-01-16 | reverse complement strand
TATTCTACCAACTATTACAGGATTAAATGGTTATGAAACAATTAATATCTGGATTGGCGCACCAAATGGTACTGTTGACGATGATTTAACAAACAATTTTACAACTTTTACAGCATACCCAGGCTCCTTACTTACAGCCTCAATAACACAAAATAGCAACATAATTACAGCAAATGGTTTTAGCGGGACTCTTCCTTATACTTATTTATGGAGCACAGGTGAAACTACTCAAAGCATATCCCCTACTAGTGGTGGAAGTTATTCGGTTGTTGTAACAGATGTTAATGGGTGCACTTCTGACCCAATTATTCATATCTTTTCTACAACAACAAATATTGAAGAAATAACGTACAAAGAACTATTTGATAATAAGATGTATGACCTATTAGGTAGAGAATTACTTCATACACCTACAGGCACAATGTATATTCAAAATCAAAAATTATATATAAAAAAATAGTAAAATATTTTTATATCTCGGAAAATTTTGTTATATTTATATATAATTAAAAAATACTTAATAATAAATAACAATTGACAAGTGAATAAATTACTACTATCTGTCGCCCTATTTATAGTGGGTCACACCTTAATCTGGTTTCAATTAAACGGACAGTTCAAATGGACTTGGTTCGATAAAAATCCCCATATTTTAGCAATAGTATTAGGAAGCATAATTTCATATACATTTATATTTGGAACAAAATTAATAGTCGAACATTTCGATGGTATATTATGGCCAGGTAGATTTATAGGATTTGCTTTGGGTATTAGTTCATACGCATTAATGACTTGGTATTTTATGGGTGAAGGAATAACACTAAAAACACTAACTTCACTTATATTATGTACAGGTATAATTTGTGTACAAATTTTTTGGAAATAATTTTTCTATGTCAGAAAATTTTATTATATTAGTAATAATTAACAATTAACAATTAAAGGAGAAAAAAGATGGCAATTGATTTAGATGCAATCAGACGTAAGTTAAATAACTTACAATCACAAACAGGTAGACAAGACAATCTATGGAAACCTGAACCAGGTAAGCAAATTATTAGAATAGTACCTTATCAACATAATAAGGAAAATCCGTTTAATGAAATGTATTTTCATTATGATTTAGGTAAAAGAAACTATTTATCACCAGTAACGTATGGTGAAGCTGACCCTGTTGAAGAGTTCGCTCAAAAACTTAGAGCAACTGGAAAATCAGATGACTTCAAATTAGCTAAGAAACTTACACCAAAAATGCGTGTATATGTTCCTGTACTAGTAAGAGGTAAAGAATCAGAAGGTGTTAAGCTTTGGGGATTTGGTAAACAAGTATATACTGAATTATTAGGATTTATAGCTGACCCAGACTATGGTGACATCACAGATGTAAAAGCTGGAAGAGATGTTTTAGTTGAGTTTACACCAGCAGAAGGAGTAGGGCAGTTTCCAAAAACTACTATTCGTGTTAAGCCAAATCAGACAGCGGCAACGGAAGATTCTAATGTTGCAGAAAAAATTGTAAATGGTCAAAAAGATATTTATGATATTTTCAAAAAACAATCTTATGATGATTTGAAAGCTGTACTTGAAGAATGGTTAAATCCAGATGGCGAAGAAGAAAAAGAAGTAGCTACATCAACTTCTACAGGCACACAACAGACTGAGAATATTGAATCTGCATTTGACGAATTATTTAATGAGTAAGGAATAATTATGGCAAAGACAAAAACAAAAAGAGATGAATTGGCTAATGTATTAGCATCATCATTAAATAAGCAATTTAAAGGTATGAAAGTAGCTTATTTTTTAGATGGTACTGAAGATACACCAACTGATTTAACAGAATGGGTAAGTACTGGTTCGTCTTTACTTGACTTAGCTATATCAAATAGACCAAATGGTGGTTTGCCAGTAGGCAGAATTACTGAAATTACAGGGATGGAAGCTTCTGGTAAATCACTCTTGGCAGCTCATGCATTAGCTAATACTCAAAAGAAAGGTGGGCTAGCTGTTTACATTGATACAGAAAATGCTTGCAATGAAGATTTTCTTGAAGCAATAGGTATTGATATTTCTAAAATGTTATATATTCAATTGGAAACTGTTGAAGATATTTTTGAAGTAATAGAAAATATTATTGTTAAAGTTAAAGAATCGAACAAAAATAGATTAGTTTCTATAGTGGTAGATTCAGTAGCAGGAGCCACAACAAAAATTGAACAATCTCAAGATTATGATAAAGAAGGTTGGGCAACTAGCAAGGCAATTGTACTTTCAAAAGCAATGAGAAAAATAACACAACTTGTTGGTAGAGAAAGAATTTGCTTGATATTTACAAATCAGCTTAGGCAGAAATTAGGAGTTATGTTTGGAGACCCTTGGACAACAAGTGGAGGAAAAGCAATCCAGTTTCATGCGTCATGTAGATTGAGATTAAAAGCAGCAGGTCAAATTAAAGCAAAGATTCAAGGCAAAGAACAAACTATAGGTATTAAAACAAAATGCATTGTTGTAAAGAATAGAATGGGTCCTCCATTACGAACAGCAGAATTTAACATCTTTTTCGAATCAGGAATTGATGATACAGGAAGTTGGCTTCAAGTAATGAAAGATTATAATTTATTGAAACAAGGTGGAAGTTGGTATACTTATACTTGTGATATTACAGGTGAGGATATTAAATTCTTATCTAAAGATTTTGAAAATAAAATACTTTCAAACCCAGAAAGAAAAGAATGTATTTATAATAAGATTTGTGAAACATTAGTAATGGCATACAAAACTGATAGTATTGGTATTGATGATATCGAAATTGGTGATGATGATGTGCCAACAGGTTAACAGTTCTGATGCGTGGCGGAATGATAGTTGACATGTATATAAAACATGAAAATACTATCTTGGAGAGACGCACCTCAAAGATTACGTGTAATCAAAGAGGCTAATCGAGGCAGTAACGCTGTCCTCAAGTTTCTAAAGAGTACAGAAACTTATAAGGCTTTTTTTAAGTTTTTAGCCTACAAAATGGTACTTGAAAAACTGCAGGTTCGAACCCTGCCGCATCGTAAGGAACTGTTATATAATTAAATTAAAAGGAGAAAAGGTTATGTATTATTTAGTAAGAGTAAAAGTTGCAAATGATAATGGTAAAAGAATCAAATGGCAGAAGGAAGCTTATTTAGTTTCAGCAGTATCAGTTACAGATGCAGAAGCAATAGTTAACAAAGATTTTGAAGAGGGCTCAGTAGGATTTGAAGTTGTTGAAGTAAAAAAATCTGATGTAATCAAGGTGTTATAACAATACCTTTGTTCTGTGAAAAAAGGCCACCTTCCCGTGGTACAGAATGTTAAGAGTTAAAAATCCTCATTTATAGATTCGATTAATTTAACCAACCAAGAGCCTTTATTTTTAAAACAATTAAAATTTATATATTATGAAAAGATTAACAGTACATTTAGCAGAAGTAAAAAAAGTTCAAATAGAAACTGATAGATATGTGTATCGACACAAAGGAAAAATCTATAAAGATTCTAATGAAGCTCCTAATGAAGCAGAAAAAATTAAGGAGAAAAAAACAATTTTAAAAAATACAATAACTGTAAGAGATTTATTAACAGAAACAGATGTAAATCGTGCACTTTCTAAAATTAAAGAAAAACATACAGTTGCAGTATATACTGGTAGACCTAAAGCAAATGGTAGAAAAAGTGAATGGAAACCAGGCGAAGAAATGATTCATATAGCATGGCAGAATTAAGAGAATTAAGTTGTATATTTATATATGATTAACGTACTATGTGGGCGTTTAACATTAAAATTATTTAAGGAGATTTATTATGACAAGACACTTATTAGGTGAGAGACTTCTCTCCACCGATTTATTATTCAAAAACTTTTTCGATACAAATGTAGGATTCGGTTCCTTTGTGGAATCAAAACCTGATTATCCAGTAGATGTATTTACAAAAAACGATACACTCTGCTTTGATATTGCTTGTGTTGGACTAGAAAAAGACGACATTAAGGTTTCAGTCGAAGGCAATACTTTAAAGATTGCTTACAGTAAACCAAACATAGATGCTAACCCATCTGATGAAGAAGCTCCAAGTTTTATGCATAGAGGTATAGCAAGGAGAAGTTTTGATATGGGATGGAAAGTTAGCCCTGATTTTGATTTATCAAAATTGGATGCAACAATGAAAAATGGTTTGTTACAAATTACAGTACCAAAATCAGAAAACGCGAAAGCGAAGTTTATAGAAATAAATTAAAAACTTGCCCACTTAGTACGTTTTTTATTTCTATATATCAAAAATTTTTGTTATATTTAATACATGAAGAAAAGTTATATAGATATCCTGAAAAACCTTAAAGAAGGTAATTCAGCAAAACAATTACCAAATGATAGAATATTGTTAATTGACGGATTAAATACTTTTATTAGAGCATTCGCTGTTAATCCAAGTACAAATGATGATGGTGTACATATTGGAGGGATGACGGGTTTTCTGCATTCTATAGGTTATGCAATCAAAAACATTAAACCTACACGGGTTATTATATGTTTTGATGGAAAAGGTGGTTCTGCCAAACGGAGAAAACTATTCCCCGATTATAAGGCAAACAGAAAAGTTAGAAAGCGGTTAACCCGTCTCAATTCCTTCAATAATCAAGAAGACGAAAGAATTGCAATGTCTCAACAAATACAGAGACTTGTTCAATATCTTGATATATTACCAATTACAACATTAGCTCCAGAGAATATAGAAGCAGATGATTCAATGGCATATATTTCTCAGCAAGTATATCCTGCAAGTCAATTTTTTATAATGTCAACTGATAAAGATTTTTTACAACTGGTAGATAATAGAGTTCAAATTTGGTCTCCAACAAAGAAAAAGTATTATTTCAAAGATACTGTAATGGAAGATTTTAGTGTACCTGCACATAACTTTCTTTTATATAGAACATTAACAGGCGACAATTCAGATAATATACCAGGAATAAAAGGCGTTGGTGTAAAAACTCTTGCAAAGAGACTTCCTATATTATTTGAGGATAGAAAAATAACAATCAAGCAAATTTTAGATTATACAAAAAATTCAGACGACACATCAAAAATTATAAAAACAATTTCTGAAAGTGAAGAGTTAATGAGAATGAATTATAAATTAATGCAATTAGTAGATGTAGATATATCAGGTACAATAAAATCATTAATTATTGATGCTGTAAGAAAACCAGTAAATAGATTAGTAAAATATAAGTTTCAAACAATGATGTTGGAAGATAAATTAAATGCAGCAATTAAAAATCCAGATTTTTGGTTAAAGAATTGTTTTTCACATTTAGACGCAATGGCAGCAAAGAGTTATGAACGATAGATTAAGTGAATTTGGATATACATTTCAAATAAAAATTATAACATGTCTTATTAAAGACAAACAATTTTTACAGCAAATAAATGATATTCTTAAAGAATCATATTTTGAAAATGAATCAAATCAATTTTTGGTTTCCACAATCAAAGATTATTTTATAAAATATAAATCACAACCAACAGCGGAAGTATTAAAAGTAAAAATATCTGAAATAACAGATGAGGTACTTAAAAAAAGTATAGTATCAAATGTTAAAGATGCTTATAGATATCTTGATTCTGCTGATTTAGATTTTGTAATGGAACAAACATTAGATTTTTGTAAAAATAAAGTTTTAAAAAATGCTATTGTTGATTCTGTAGAATTATTGAAACACGGTAAGTATGACGAAATTAAATCTAAAATTGATAAAGCTATGATAGCTGGTGCTGAAAGAAATGTAGGTCATGAGTATATAAAATCTGTAGAAGATAGATATAATCAAGCAGCACGTCATATACTACCAACAGGTTGGGATGTTATAGATAATCTTATGGATGGAGGTTTAGGAAAAGGTGAGCTAGGAGTTGTAGTTGCACCAGCCGGTATTGGTAAATCTTTTTTACTTATTAACTTAGGAGCAAATGTAATTAAGTTAGGTAAAAATGTTTTACATTATACATTAGAATTAAATGAGTCTTATGTTGGATTAAGATATGATTCAGTTATTACAAAAATTGCAAACCAAGAATTAAAATATAATATAGACTCAGTAAAAGAAACTATTGAAAAGATTCAAGGTAATCTTATTATAAAATATTATCCAACTAAAACAGCAGCAATTTCAACAATTGCTTCTCATGTAGAAAGATATAGAATTTTAGGAAGAGAACCAGATATGATTATAGTTGACTATGCAGATTTATTACGAGGTTCAGGACATAATAAAGATTATAGATTAGAACTTGGAAATATCTATGAAGAACTTAGAGGCTTGGCAGGTACAATGGACGTTCCAGTTTGGACAGCGTCACAATCAAATAGAAGTTCTTTACAAGAAGATGTAATACAGGCCGATAAAATTGCAGAATCATATTCAAAAATAATGACAGCAGATTTTGTAATGTCATTATCAAGAAAAATAGAAGATAAAGTAGCAGGCACAGGAAGAATACATGTTATTAAAAATAGATTTGGACCAGATGGTATAACATTTCCAAGTCAAATAAATACAAATAATGGTAGCTTTGATGTCTTTGATGAAAAATCTGTAAGAGGTGCAGAACTCAAATCACAAATGAGTAATCACGAAGAGTATTTAAGAAAAGAAATGAAAAAAAGATTTGAAGAACTAGATAATTAATGAGTATATATATTATATTTATACTAGTAAGCTGGTTATATAATCTCGGCCAGCAGTATTTTTTCGCACATATATAATAAAGGAAGAGCAACTATGGATATATCAAATCAAATTTTATCAGAAATAACAGTTTATATGAAGTACGCAAAGTATGTTCCAGAACTAAATCGAAGAGAGACTTGGGAAGAATTGGTAACAAGAAATAAAGAAATGCATCAAAAAAAATTCCCAAAACTTGCAAAGGATATCGAAAAGAATTATAAATTTGTATATGATAAAAAAGTATTACCTTCAATGAGGTCAATGCAATTTGCAGGAAAACCTATTGAAATATCACCAAACAGAATTTATAATTGCGCATACCTTCCAATCGACCACATAGATGCTTTTAGTGAAACAATGTTTTTATTGTTAGGTGGAACTGGTGTAGGATATTCTGTTCAGAAACATCACATAGAAAAATTACCAGCAATAAGCAAACCCTATCCAAAAAGAAATAAAAGATTTTTAATTGGGGATTCTATTGAAGGTTGGGCAGATGCTATAAGAATATTAATGAAATCATATATGAATGGCGGTGGCTCAAAAATTTGTTTTGATTATTCAGATATTAGACCAAAAGGCGCAAGACTTATTACTTCTGGTGGAAAAGCTCCGGGACCTCAGCCACTTAAAGAATGTATTGTTAAAATAAAAGGAATGTTGGAAGCAAAAGATACTGGAGACCAACTTACTACATTAGAAGCTCATGATATTGTTTGCCATATAGCTGATGCTGTATTGGCAGGAGGTATCAGAAGAGCAGCACTTATTAGTTTATTTAGTGCAGATGATAATGAAATGATTAGTTGTAAATCTGGTAAATGGTGGGAACTAAATGCACAAAGAGGTAGAGCAAATAATTCTGCATGTTTAATGAGACACAAAATTACTAAAGAATTTTTTTTAGATTTATGGGAGCGTGTTAGACTTTCTGGAAATGGAGAGCCTGGAATCTATTTAAACAACGATAAAGATTGGGGAACTAATCCTTGTTGTGAAATTGCTTTAAGACCTTTTCAGTTTTGTAATCTTTGTGAAGTAAATGTTTCAAATATCGAATCACAAGAAGACTTAAATGCAAGAGTAAAAGCTGCATCATTTATTGGGACATTACAAGCAGGATATTCAGAGTTCCATTATTTAAGAGAAGTTTGGCAAGAAACTACAGAGAAGGAAGCTCTTATAGGAGTTTCAATGACAGGAATAAGTAGTGGTGTTGTATTGGGTTATGATATGAAAAAGGCAGCAGCTGTAGTTAAAAGAGAAAATTCAAGAGTTGCAAAGTTAATTGGAATTAAAAATGCAGCAAGATGTACCACAGTAAAGCCTGCAGGAACAACTTCATTAGTATTAGGAACTAGTTCTGGTATTCATGCGTGGCATAATAACCATTATATCAGACGCATACGAGTTGGCAAAAATGAATCAATATATCCATATATAAATGACAATCATCCAGAATTAGTACAAGATGAATATTTTAGACCACATGATACTGCAGTTATTGAAATACCACAAAAGGCCCCAGACGGTGCAATATTAAGAACAGAATCTCCATTTGCATTATTAGATAGAGTTAAGAAGGTTGCAACACATTGGGTAAGAGGTGGCCACAGAAAAGGTTCAAATACCCATAATGTATCTGCAACAATTTCATTAAAAGAAAAAGATTGGGAATATACTGGAGAATGGATGTGGGAAAACAGAGAATATTATAATGGTCTGTCAGTATTACCATACGACGGTGGAACATATATCCAAGCACCGTTTGAAGATATTACAAAAACAAAATATAAAGAAATGATGAAATCATTGACAAATGTAGATTTATCAAACGTTAGTGAAATAGAAGATAATACAAATCTATCAGGCGAATTAGCATGTGCAGGAGGTGCTTGTGAAATATAATAGTTGGATAGAGGAGTTATATTGTAAAGAATTTTTGGTTAAGCAAAATGAAATACAGGAGAACTCCAATGGACGTATCCAAACTAAACGAAAGACTGAGAAAGATAAAAAAAGAAATAAAAGATATACAAGAAAAATGTCCTCATAAAGAACAGGAAATAAAATTTATTGACCAAAGAGGTATTATGCGAGTTTGCAAATATTGCGAATTACCTATAGGTTGGCCAACAGATGAAGAAGAAAAAAATTGGTTAAAATAAATTTTATTATATCGGAAAAATTTGTTATATTATAAAATGATAAAAGGTTATAGAAATGGAAAATAATTATATTTTAGGTGCGGGACCAGCTGGTCTTATAGCAGCTTATTACAACGAAAACTATAAAGTTATAGACGAAAAACCATTAGGCCAATTAAACATGCCTTTTATTCCAGGTCCAAGACTATTACAATCTACTCAAAATATGAAATGGTTTATAAAAACAATCATACCAAAAGAAGAATTAAAAATAGTACATGCTATAATTGGATATCACCAAGTAAATGGTGTATATGATACGCCAGATGACAACTTTAAAAAACAATACAGCTTGAGAACTAGAGGCAAAAAAAGCGAAGGTAGTCATTTATCTGAAGGCAAGACAGAAATTGCTCATATAGAATTTGGTGATTATGGTGAGGATAGTTATAAAGAATTTTTTGTTAGATTATTAAAAATAATTGAAGACAGAGGACAGCTTATTAAAACTTCTGTAAAGTCAATAAACACAAAAGATAAAATAATATATTTTACTAATGGTAAAAGCAAAGAATATTCAGATATTATTTCTACATTAAATCTAAATTTATTAAAAAAACTTTCTGATAATATAAATGCAGAATGTAAAAAATACAAATTAGATTTATCAACATCAACAAAATGTTTTTATAAATGTGAATATGGTTTTTCAATACAACATGCTTTAGATACAGGCCACCCATCAACATTTTATGATTACGTATATTCAATATCTGCAGATTGGACAAGATGTACATATTTCAGAGATTATATAGTTTATGAATCTGTAAAACCAATAGAAGGTAATAGTATACAAGAAAATAAAATACAAACTAGATTTATCAACATACCACTACAATTAAAATATAATGAAAATATTGATGAGATGTGTGGTATAAAAATGTTAGGTAGATTTGCACAATGGAGCCATAAAATGAAAGCAAATGAAGTTTTAGATAGGGTAAAAGAATGGACAGACTAAAAGAAATATTTGAAATACAAAAAACATTCACTGAAAAGTTTTTTCAAAAACAAGGTTTATCTATAAAAGACGTCCTTGATGATAAGGAACTAAAAGTAAAATGGAATAAGGAGTACGTTCTAGCGCTGTCTAAAGAAGTGTATGAGGTACTCGATGAGATTGATTGGAAAATGCACACAACAAAAAATACAGAAGATGTTAATGATAATGTGTTAGAGGAGTGCGTTGATGTATTAAAATATCTTTTTGGAATAATACAACTCAATGGTTTTACAGTCGATGATTTACATAATAAGTTTATAGATAAATCTAAAGTTGTTGAAGCTAAATTTAAACAAGAAGAGGTAATGAAAAAAATAAAAGCTTCAGACAAGAAAATTGCTTTTATAGATATCGATGGCGTTCTTGCAGATTGGCCTGGTGGTTTTTTAGAATGGGTAAATAAACAAATAAATACAAAGTTTACTTCACTTAGTGAGTTCAAGAGGTGTGTTGATAAAAAAGAACAATATAGAATAAAGTCAGAATATAGAACATGTGGAATAAAGGCTAAATTGGATATTTTAGATAATGCAAAAAGCTTTATGGAATCAACATGTAAAAAATATAATGTTGTATTACTTACAGCAAGACCATATAAAAAATATTTTAGAATATATTCAGATACATTAAAATGGTTGAAAGATAATAATATATGTTATGATGCTATTGTATTTGACGAAGAAAAAGAAAAATATATTATAAATAATTTTGACCCAACGCAAGTAGCATTTTGTATTGACGATGATATTACGAATGCAAATAAACTTTCTGATAGTGGATTCAAGGTTTATCTAAAAAAGAACTTAGGTTTATATTCAGAAAATGCATTATCAAGAAAACTAAATGAAGGAATAAAAATAATTAACGGAAATATATTAGAGGTAATTTATGAAGATAAAAATTAAAAAACTAGACCCAACAGCTATAATACCAAAATATGCAAAGCAAGGTGATGCTGGTATGGATTTAACATCTATTAGTATGACTATAAAATATAACGAAAAGTGCGATGGGTTCACAGAAAAATCTGAAAAATATATAGAATACGATACAGGCTTGGCAATGGAAATACCAGAAGGTTATGTAGGTCTTTTATTTCCAAGAAGCTCTGTTTCAAAAACAGATTTATTACTTGCAAATTGTGTAGGTGTTGTTGATTCTGGATATCGAGGTCCTGTAAAATTAAGATTTAGAAAATCTG
>Ga0098044_1001779_pt1 | contig 11180 bp, 14 predicted proteins | sample 10_taG_FD_75053 | JGI IMG/M metagenome (GOLD analysis project Ga0098044, IMG submission 75053) | Marine viral communities from the Subarctic Pacific Ocean - 10_ETSP_OMZ_AT15264 metaG | ecosystem: Environmental > Aquatic > Marine > Oceanic | place: Pacific Ocean | collected 2015-01-16 | reverse complement strand
TTATCTCAATCCCTGCCTCGATTAAGCCTTTTATATCAACCCATAGTAATTTTATTCTAGTGGTAATTCTGACAAACAAATTTTGTAGCGTTGTTAGTGGAGATGTAAAAGCACTTACAACGGCGTCGCCTGTTTGCTGCAATACTAAAGCGACCTCTAAGAAGTAACCTTTAACTAAACTTGCCGCCTGTTTAAAGGTTGTTATGACATTATTTAAGCCGCTTCTTGTAGCCGTTACATAATCCGTCCATTTATCTAAAATAGAGTCGAAGGCTTCAAGGAAAAACAATTTTATTGACGTGGCCAAAATCTCAAAAGCTAGTTTTAAATCGCCCGCCAAAACAGCCCGCTTTAATAAATCAAAATTATCCTTTGCATTTAAAAAAGCATTACCTAAATCTTTTTGTGCAGCTCCCGCCAAATCTATCAACTGGCCCTTCAAGTCGTTAGTTGCCGCGACTAAAGAACCTACTAAAATTACTATTGTCGATAATGGCGACGCTAGAAAAGTAACCAAAACTCCGCCGACTGTTGTAATCGCTGCCGCTAATGATCCAAGTATTGAGATTGAAGTGGAAACAATAGTTGCAAACGCTCCAACCGCTGAACCTAAAGCAATAAAGCTTAAACCTATTGCAGTTAATGCCACGCCTGCGGCCGCTAACCCTGCGCCAATCTGTAAAGCTGATTTAACTAAACCCTTGTTGGCCTCAATAAACTTTTGCGCTTTTACTACATACTCTGTGATTTTGTCGATGGCTAAGGTAAATTGCTTCGCTAATGATGCGCCAATTTTTAACTGTAAACCCCTAAGCGCCCTTTGTGCCAGGTTTAAAGCATCGGCTAAATCTGCGGCGGCTTTTGCGTCTTGCTGATTAATAACTAAACCGGCCTTATTGGCTTGGTCAATATAACTTTTTATTGCAGCTTCTCCGCCGTTTAATAATGGAATTAATCTTTGCCCTGCTTTACCGAAAATTTCAAGCGCGGTTGCTGCTCGTTTGCTTGGGTCTTCTACCTGTGATAATCTTTGAGCGATTAATGTAAAAGACTCTTCAACGCCTAAGCCAACAAGATCCTTTGCGCTTAATCCCAAAGCCTCGTATGAATCCGCCGCCGTTGCTAAACCTTGGTTTAAATCGTTAATAGTTCTTTGTTGGCCTATAATCGCCTTTTCAAGAGTTTGAATATCTGCCCCGCTTTGTTCTGCGGCAAATCCTAAAGCGCTGATAAACTCGGCGCTTGCTCCTGTCCTGGCTGAAATCTTGTCTATGGTATCGCCAAAATCAACAAAGCTTTTTGTGGCCGCGACTAATGGCGCAACTATTGCCGCACCGAAGGCAGCAAAACCCGCTCCCGCTCTCGCTATATTTCCGCCAACTCTTTTAAAATTATCTTCCACTTTTCGAAGTTGTTTATTAAGTTGGTTTGAATCCAACAAAACTTCGATAAGTGCACGCCCTTTAGGTGCTGAACTCATTTCAAATATCCTCTGTCAATTAAATCTTGTTGTGCCTGTAAAAATCTTCTTTGGTTTTTTGTATTGCCCTTAAAAAGTCTTTCTCTCGCCACAAAGACATGCGGCCTTGGTTTGATAGTAAAGCTTTCTCTTTTCGCGCCTTTCTTTCTGTCTCTAAAAATTACTGACCTGGTTATCGTTCCGCCAAATTCTAAAGTGTCCTGTGCAAGCTTATTACCTAAAACTAAATTTTTCTTATCTGCCTTATAATCAGCAAAGCCGGCCTCGAACCCTCTCGACCTTGGATCTACTGAAAATAAAGCCGTGTTCCTATATGTGCCATGATCGTGTGGCGCTTTACCTGGTTCTGAATTTCCTTTTCTTTTTCTTACTACATTTCTTAACTCGTTACGGGCGGCCGCAGCCATACGGAATAAAGAACGGCGCTTGTACTTCTCGCCATTCTTTATTATGCGCTTTGAAAAATTATCAGTCTTTACCCGTATCCGTGCCATTTTTTCTTGCTCTTAGTTCTAAAGCTTTGCGCCTTAGGTTTTTTAGTTTGTTGTCCTGCATGTAAGGATGGAATTTTTCAATCCTTACGTTTTTCGCACCTGCCGCCGCGCTCTGTGTCGCGTTTATTGCCGCTGTGTGCATCCATTGTTGCCTGTCGCGCCCTTCGAATAACCAAAACAATTCTCTGAGTGTGTAAGGGCTTGGGTCTAAACCCAAAGCCCCCGCAACCTTAAAAACTAGTTCCCAACCCTCAGCACTTCCGAAAAGTCCATTGCTTCCACTTTCTGTACTAGATCCTCCTCCGTCTTCTCGATCATCGCCCGGCTCTTCTTGAGGATCGCTTTCATTGCGGGGCTCGGCGTGAAATCTTGGAGTGCTTCCAGAAATGCCAATGATAAGTCGTGTATTGCGTCGCCGTTTAAACTCTCGAAAAAATCATCCTCTGACAATTCTTTATGTGGTGCGTTTGATTGTGCCAAAATAAAACAAATATCTAGTAAAAGCATTGTGTTATCTTTGCGCTTCTTCTCGTCGTCTAGGCTGATACTTTTTAAAGTTTCCTCAACGTTCATCAAGTCAACTTTATATTGTTTTAAAACTTTTCGGGCGTTTCCGATATTCATGCAAAGGGAATACTTCTCGCCTTCTTTTCCTGTAAATAACATTCTTTAATCCTTTTTTTGCGGGTCTAGGTTAATTAATCCGCGGAAAAAACGCCCCACTAAGGGAGCGCCGTCCCGCATGGACTAAATTTTTTATGCCACTTTATAATTCATATTAAAGTTAGCATCAGCCAACTTCAATGAAGCTGTGACTGTCACAACGTCATCAATAGGCTTAGAATAGCTGTAAGAAGTAACTGTATAGTTGCCGATCTGTCCGGCGTTTCCACTTACTGCAATGTCTCCATCCATATCTGCAACTGCGATTAAATCATCGTTTACAATGGCTTCCAAGATGGCTTCCGCTTCTGTGTCACCGGACAAATAAGCCCAGTTAATTTCTTGTGTCGCTGATAGCGTTCCGCCTAGTGTTTGCTCTGCGCCGCCATTCTCACGAGTTTTAAAATTTACTTCCTCTCGTGCAATTTCTGAATCTGTACTTTCTACTGGTGTAAACTCAACCCACACCGCGCCCGTTCCGGCTGTGTCAGTAAGTAAACTAGTGGAAATATAGATCTTATGGTCTTTCCCTGCTCTTGAACTCATTTTATACGTCCTTATACGTTACATTTATAATTGTTGCTAGTAATTCATTGGCCTCTAAAGTGGGCGCGTCCATATAGTCGGCGTCCTCTATGTCTTCCAAGGTTAATTCTTGCACTGTTTCGGTTGCGTCATTAACTGACTCGACAAATAAAATAAAATCGTCCATTATAGCTTGGTCGAAAATATCATTATCATTTGCGTCTAATGTTGTTTCGGCTCGTCCAACTATTGTCACGCCTATAGTCCTTGACTTACTGCGCGAATTGCCTCCGCGTCCTCTGCTCGTCTGTGTGCTATTAAATGCCGACGGATAAACATTTATTTTGTACTCTCCTTTTTCATAATCCCCGCGTTCCATGCTTGGGAAATAATCCCTTGCAACTGTCACGTTTGAATCACCGGAAAATACATCTGTTAAATGATCCGCTACAAATTGCGCTACTTGTACGCCCGTTAAACTCATGCTTTTACCTTCTTGGTGTGGATTCTAAAAAGTACTTGTTTGTGATCTGAATATTCGAAGTAATCAAGCCCCGTTGCCGGTGGTGTTACTTGCCATCTCTGCCCGTCCTCGGCGATTATTACATCGTCTCGTCTTGGCTGAGTTATTCCAATATCATTGAACTGCTCTACTTTTATTAAGAAATCCTTAGTTTTAACTTTGGTAATAAGGCCGCGGTCATTAATCACCTGCTGCCGACTCTCTGCCTGTATAGCGTCAAAGGTCGCAGTAGTTAGCCCACCGCTCAAAGGAGTGTTGAGTTCATAAGTTACGGTTTCCCCCTCGGCACTGTATATAGTGCCGTGAAGGACTCCCGCCAGGTGACTAAATCCCGCCATTAATTACGGTGCTACTACTTCGTCTTCAAGTTGGCCAAGTGCCTCAGTGATAACAATCGGCAAACCTTCGTATTCAGAAGGAAGAACCGCAGGCTGACCAGTGGGGCTGTAAGTAGTGCGTGAACGCTGTAAGGCGCCGCGCTGTGCTCTGTTCATAAAGATATGTGTAGGAGCTGAACCCGCAGGGAATTTTTCAAGTGCTTGACTTAAAAGATCGTCTGTTAAAGAATCAGAACCGTCCAAGTTACCGACGCGAACGATTGAATAATTGTTACCAATCTGTAGGCCAGTATAACCAAATACAGGCGTGTAATAGTGAGGGGCGTTTTTGCCGTCACCTGGATCGTAGTTTTGAACGATTGTTTCACCAACTTCGAGATTGTAGTTCATTACCGGAGCGATACCGTTAATTGAACCATTCACGCGAACCATGTAAACAGATGTGTAAACAGATCCGCCGCCAGTACCGCCACCATTAACAAACTGAGTGTTTGATGTGTCGGATACAACATCGGCAAAACCATTGAAACCTGTTGGACTGTTGTTTGTACCGTTAAAGATTTGCTTTTCCCATTCAAACATAGAAGCTTTTAAGTGCTCCATGATTTCAGTTTGAATTGTGCCTTCGCGGTCGTCCGAAGCATCAGCCGCAACTTTTGGCATCATTACTGATCCGTCAATAGCTTCTAGTGAATCGGTCACAGGGATTGAAGTAAGTTTAGAGAAATCACGTCCAACACCATTGCCGATAAAACCAACGATGGGCGGTGCAGTTTTCTTCACATACTTGTGATCTTTGCCGTTTGAAGACTCTTTAACACCCATTGCAGCTAGCGCAGGTGCATCATTTAGAATATCAGAAAATTCGCCACTATCGAAATCTTGTCCGTTAATTGCAACTACTTCTGCTACTGTTTTTAAATCATTAGCCATTTTTTATGTCCTTTCTTTTTTATTAATTATTTACTATCGGCAAATCTAACAAGACTTACTTTCTTTTTCGGTTTTGTTTCGACTGCGCCAAGTGCTAAGGCATCGCCGCCAATTTCTTTTTTACCGGCCTCAATGATGGCTGATTGTTCTGCAAGCTTGGCCTGTAGTTCTTCAACTTTATCATTTAAACTAGCAATGTGTTTCTGTTGTGCGGCTTCAAAGCTGACGCCCTCCGCAAACATTCTTGCGCCTTCTGCATCACCAAAAGATTGCATGTATTTTTTCAAGTCGGCTTTATCGTCGACCTGTGCAACTTCGGCAACTGCTACCGCTTCGACTTCTTCCGTCTTAGCTTCGGCTTTTAATTCTTCTTTCGGCTCTGCAATTTCTTGTTTTGCCTCTTCTACTGGTTGCGCTACTTCTGCAACTTCAACCGCTTTATTTTCCGCCACTTCTGCGGCTTTTACTTCGTCAATTTCTGACATAGTTTTTACCTCTTTTTTGTTTTCTATATTAAAAAGATCCGCATAGGCAACGGCCTGTTTGAAATCCATTTTTTCATCAATAAAGCCCATCTCTAAAGCTTGGTCAGCATCGATAAAAAAGTCTTTTGTCATCATCTCGGCTAACTCATCTTTTGCTATACCGGTCTTAATGTTATACGCTGCGATTGCTCTTTGCGTTAAAAAGTTGTTTACTTCCTCGCTTGCGCCGTGTACTTCGTGAATCATAAGCGAACCGACGTCTGACATGGAAACGTGATCGCATCCCGCGCAGATAACTGAACCGGCTGAATATGCAAATCCATATATAAACGCGTTTGTTCTTTGCTTACTTGCTTTTAATGCGTCAAAAATTGACAAGCCATAAATTGCAGTACCGCCAACGCTCATCATGTGAATGTTGATTTCTTCCTCTGCGCCGTTTATCTCGCTTACGATCTTATCAACATCAAAGCCTAGTCCGCCGACTTGTCCAAAAATTTTAATGTCCATTTACTTTCTATCCTCTTGTTCGGGCATCTCTTCGACTGTCGCCTCTTCTACTGGCTCAACTAAGCCTAAAGATAAGTCAACGCCTTTTTCTTCCGCGTACTTTTTAGCGGCTGCCGTTTCGTTAATGTTTTCATAAAAGTCTGTACCTGTCTCTTTCGCTATTCTTTGCGGTGAATCCAAGCCCATTGAAATCATTTCTCTTGCGCCTTTGGCTTGTTTTAATGTGTCCCACCATTCAAATCCGGAGCTAACCCATTCAAATTGTATATTGCCTTTTTGCTCGGCTAGGTATGTGTCGCCGTTAGCTATTGCCCAGTCAATTTTCCACATAAACCAAGAGTTTAAAAACTCGATTAAATCTGCCTTTTTACTTAGCGTAGATTTTCTATAATTAATCATCGCGCCACGACTGCCGGCAAAGTTTGCTTTACTCTCATCGTAAAAATTAACGGGGAAATCTAAAGTCTTGAGCGCCATTTCTATCATCATTAGCATATAGTCTTGCGCTTGATTGCTTGGGTTCTGACTCTCCAATAAATCAACTTTATCGCCTGGGTCTAAATCCAACTGGAACGGGCCTTTCCCTAAATTAACATCATAGCCCGCGGGGTTTACGTCTTCGGGGTCTAAAATGTCGTCAAGTGAAGTGCCGTTATTCATCATGTCGCCCATTGATTCGCTGCCGTCACGATGAAAAGCAATGCCAAACAATTGGGAGATTTTAAGCTTTGCCAATGCGTACTCGCTTGCCTCGGCTTGGTCTTGGAAGATTGACATACCACTCAATAACGGGCTAATTCCCCGCCATTGGTCTATGCGCTCAACATATGCAACTTGTAACATGTCGCGCTTATTTACATCCGCTAAAAATGAAACATTCCCGGAGTTGTCGCGCTTGCCTATTCTAACCTTTTCGACTCTTTGTGTAACGTCGTTAATAAGTAAACCTTGAACCCAACTTTTACCCTTCGGCATTGTCTCGCCGTCTTTCTTCATGTTCTTGACTCTATCCGCTTCGATTAGCTGAACGCGTCCATTTCTGAGCTTATACGCGAATACATCACCATCAACAAAGCGGGAAGCCTCAATTAATCTTAAAGCTTTCTGTAGGTTAAAACGGCCGCTTTGATCGAAGTTAGATTTATTTGACCACTTGAAAACTTGCGTGGTCAGATACTCTTTTAGTTGGTCATCGTCGCCCATGGCTTTAAATCTAAAGTCCGAAACATAATCCAAATGTTTACGAATCCCCCAGGCAGCGACCGCGAAATTTCTCCGTAAATCACGCGTGTTAGCAATAGCGCCCTTTCTTGCGCTTTGGCCTAAGTGCATTTCACTTGTGCCAATTCTCGACCTTAACTGTTTGCGGTCGCCACCTTTAAGAGAGTTGTAATCTTTACCGCCCCATATTCCACTAAACCAACCCATGATTATTGATTCCTCAACGTTGCGCCCATACTGGCGATTTTAGGTCTTTTGTCAATACCGCTTATCTCTTTTTCAAGACCTAGGGCAATACGTTCCATCTCGGACAAACTTCTGTAAGTAACCGTTTGGCCGTCTAATTGAATAGATGTTGCACCGGAGTAAATAGCTTCCTTTAGTGCGTCTAGTCGTTCTGTGTTTGTGGGCATAGTTTTAAAATCTCACTTTTTAAAAAAGTAAGTTTGCTAAATCTATCTTTCAAAAACAAAAAAAAAGATCAAGTATAGATTCTATACTTAACCTTTAATCAAAGCCTATTTTATGGCTTTATCTTATCTCATAACCATTAATCGAATTATGTTTATCGCAATTCTTACATTTAGCTAAACGTCTTACAAGTGTGTTGTATGTCTTGCCCTGCGACCTATGGCAAACCTTTATAGGCTCATCAGTCTTAATTGTCACAAGTTGAGTTTTTCCGCAGTGAATACAGGGAGCTTTAAGCATCTCAACTGACGGCCTTTTATAATCGCGCTCAGTCTTTTTAATTTCTTTCTTAGGCTCTAAAAACGCGGGCGCCTCCTCTGCCTCTGCTTTCTTTTTCTTTGCCGGTCTTCCGCGTCTCTTCTTTGGTGCTTCTGTCATGGTTGTACCCTATTTTGTTTTTTATATAAATTACTTAGTTTAAGCGGTTTTTCAATTACTGAATAAATTCGGCTGTATGTTCTCAATTCTCTCCTTAGCTATTTCAAAATATTTGTCATCCATTTCAATACCTATAAATGAGCGGTTTAGATTCTTGCAGGCGACTCCAGTACTTCCGCTCCCCATAGTGAAGTCTAAAACTGTTTCGTTTTCGTTGGTATAAGTTTTAATTAGGTACTCCATTAAGGTTACTGGTTTTTGTGTTGGGTGGACTCCTCGTTTTGCATTAGAGAACGTTATTAAATTTTTTGGGTAATAGGTGTCCGTTTTTTTTGGTGCTTCGTGTTCCTTGTTAAATAATTTAGTTTTACCCCCACCTTTTAATCTCATCTTACCTTTTGTCATTATTGGGTAATAAGTTTTTTTAGCATTAAAAATAATTATATTTTCAGTTATTTTTAGAGGTTGGTGCTTAGCTAAAAACGGGTTACCTGTTATTTTTTTATCCCACACCCAATCATACTTATAATTCTTAATGTTACTCATTCTTAAAGCACTACTAAAAGGCTCACTTCCAAATAAAACTATCGCACCGTTATGTTTGATTATTCTATTTAGCTGCTCCCACATAGGTTCAAACGGAATAACCGAATCCCACTTACACGCTGTCGTGCCGTATGGTGGGTCTGTTATAATTGCGTCAATGCTTCCATCTTCAATCTCTTTCATTTTCTCTAGGCAATCGCCTTTTATTAGGTTGATCATACTTTTCATTCTCCTATAAATACTTTACTTTACTTCTTCGATTTCTTCTTAGTCGTTCGCCCTTGGTCATCATTTTTGGCTTATCATTATCGGGCTTTATTCCGATCATGTCAGCCGCAGCACTTGCACCCACAACGCAGTCAAATAAATGGTTATCCCTAGATTTATTAGGATGCTTCCACTCGTCAACTTCTCGCGTCGGAGCTTTTACAAGTATTGACATTTCAGCTGTCATCTGCTCAGCAAACATCTTATGGCGCTCGGGGCGCTCCTTAAATAAAGTAAGCCCGCTTTTAGCTCCTGGTGATAGAGCTAGTCTTTCGGTCACGATAGTTTTCCAATAGTTTACATCGGCATCAATACGACGTATTTTTTGATCTTTAACAATACTTAAACGAGAGTGGTTAAAATTCATCTCTCCGCTGTGGCAGGTATATTCACTCATTGGCTTTGATGAAGCTTTGATACCAAAGCCCATATACGGCAAGACTTCGGGGCGTCCAAACTCGCGACAAAATTGATAAATCTTTTTAGTGGATAAACCCCAACCGGCATCAATTAAAACTTTGCTAACTGTCATTAATACGCCGTCATCTCTTTCGCGCTCGGCTAATATGTCATTACATAAATCAGTCAAACCCGCATAAAGCCTTGATCCTAAATCCGTCGTGCTTGGGTAAGTAGTTTTTAATCTTTGCTTGGCTGAATTATTCGTATAATAATTCATTTTTTGTTCGGGAAAAGCGCCGTAGTCAATCACATAGCCCGTTGCGTCTTGCTCCCAGGCAATAACCGTATACCAAAGCAAATCATCCTGTACGTCAATAAACGCCGTCAATGCGTTGCACTGCTGCGGAATTACTTTTTTACCATAGCCGTTTATTTTCTGCTGAACATCCTTAGGCTTTAATCTCTTGCCTATATCTTTCTCTTTCGGCGCGTTCTGATACTCTGAAAAAAAACTTTCCTCGTCTTCCAAATATAAGTGCATGGCGTGTTGAATCGCGCTTACTTCATGTTCTGTCTTGCGTTTATCCCATGAAGCCTCTCCGCCTTCATCTAAAGTTTCACGATGCTTTAAATAATAATCGTTTACTTTCTTGGCATCGTACTCATCAGCTCGCAGGGCATCAAAATATAAATCTCTGTAAGCTTCCCACGCGTCCAAATTGACTGGCATTTTTCGCATCATTTGGTAAATCTCACCGCGCCACCTAGGAGAAATCTTTTTGTCTAAAAGCTTCGCCGCTAAATCATCGGGGGCGATAATAGTACAGGGGCAAACTCCGTCTATTCTTTTTCCTGCACCTGCTAAACCTAAAACGTCCTTATTGATCAACTCTTCGCGCTTTGCAATCTGTGTTACTGAGTTCGCGCTCTCGGTTGTTTGCGGGTCATCAATTATAACAAAATCGGGTCGCAATATTTCGCCATCGGGTGTAATATGTTGCTTGCCTCGGATCGCAGATGTTAAACCGCCAGTTTCAACAATTAAAGAACTAGTTGGATATGGTAAACCCTCTTCATTCTCGATATAAGGCAGAATTATTTTATCCTTGCCAAGTTTTATTTTTGTCGTTAAGCCATTACAAAGCTGACCGCCCGCCCTATTCGCTTGACCGCCTAAAGCTTGGAATGGAACACAAGCTTCCGGGAAGTCTTCAAGTAATAATTGATTGGTGGTCATGAAGGTAATCACACCCATCAACATTTTTTCAGCCGCGGGAGATGTTGCACCAATTAAAACCGGGTATCGTTTATGTGCGTAAAGTATTACCCACATCAAAGCGCCTAAACACATCGTACTTTTACCACTACCGCGAGGCATAGCAAGCGCAAATAATCCCTTGTCTAAAACTGAGGTTTGAATTTTGGCAAGTGCTTTTAAATGATCGGGCGACCACTCCAAATAAAAAGCCTCTGCCATGTAGGTTTCAAGAAAAAGCTTTAAATCAAGTCTGCACTCTTCGCGCCTCTTTGGATTCATGCAAGAATACATGGCGTCGGAAATATCTCTCGACTTCTCGGAGACTTCCCGCGCCCGTCTTAGTTTGCGGTTCTTCTCCCGTTGGTCTAGCTCCTCCTTAGTATATTTCTTTTCTGCGGGCATAGCGTGGCCTTATTTATTCATCATTTGCATATGATTATATTGCATCATTTGCACTTGTTTATTATACCGCTTTTCATTGCGTTTTCTAATCTCTCGATTTTCCAGGGATACCGACAAGCAGATTAAAACCCAAACCGGCAGCCAAAAACCGAAGCTGATTATTGATAGTAATAGATGTAAAACGTGGCTTACTTTTTTCGATTCTTCCATTAATGGTGACATTTTATTTTTCCTTTGTTTTGTTATTGATAATTGATTATCGCTAATCTGTTGTAATTATTGGC
>Ga0098044_1001775_pt1 | contig 11197 bp, 5 predicted proteins | sample 10_taG_FD_75053 | JGI IMG/M metagenome (GOLD analysis project Ga0098044, IMG submission 75053) | Marine viral communities from the Subarctic Pacific Ocean - 10_ETSP_OMZ_AT15264 metaG | ecosystem: Environmental > Aquatic > Marine > Oceanic | place: Pacific Ocean | collected 2015-01-16 | reverse complement strand
TATGTTCTCCATCAATACTTCCTGCCGCATAGTGCTGGCTGTCTACTGCATCGTTAGCAATAGTTGTAGCTACAGCACCTTCAACAGTTGTAACATCACCTGTTAAATTAGGCATCCTAGCATCAGGTATTGTTGGACTTAAGTTGGCATTATCTCTTGCTCTGCTCATTATTTACCTTTCGTTTTAGGATTGTCTGCCTTCACTTTTGCTATTGCATCTTTCCATGTTGTTGTGCCGTCTATCTGATCGTGGTATTGCATGTCCAGTTGATCGCCTATGCTTGGATATTGTCTGTCACGTTGGTATTGGTTTGCATCGTATTCTGCTTGTAAACGAATTACTTCAGCATCTATTTCTTCATCTGAAGGAGGAGTTTGACCGTCAACGTAATATATTATTCCATCTGCTTTTTGATTGAGTGTTCCACCAACTAAAGATACTACTGCATCAAATCTTTCAATTTTTCCAATCATCTTTGTACCTCCGTAACTTGCATTGTACATATACTGTCTCCGTGTAACATATTCACACTTCCTGTTAAAACACTCATAAACAGTCTAAAAAATAACGTATCTCCCGATGCCCATGTTGATTTAGTTTGAGGCATTTGCATACCAGACTCCAAACCACAAAATACTTTTCCACCATATGGTTGATACACATCAGCAACTTGATTATCCCAATAGGTAAATCCATAAGTTCCATCACATATTGATTCGTTTGCTGTATAAGTGCTATTTGATACATTCCTCATAGTAACATCTAAACGACCATTAGTGTCACTTCCTATATTACTCATACCTACAAACAAATCCCATATTAAATATGAATTGGTACTTGATTCAGCAGTTTGATGAGAAATTTCTAATTCAGTATCTTGATAAGCATTACTTCCTGTCTGCGTAATTGCTGATCCATCTACCCTACTGAAAGAAGAGACTTTTATAACATGACCAGAAGGCCATGCCCCAACCACCCCACTTCTCATATCTGGGCTTACGCCAATTATTCCACTCATGAGTCTCTCCTAATCTTCCCAGTTTTGGTCAATAAAATTATAAGTAACATCCACATCTGCTGTTCCTGCTGTTTCCACAATTATTTTATTCCCGGGAACTGCAATAATTTTATCATTAAACACAAATGTCCCTTTAGCTGGAAGGTCTTGCTCACGCAAAATATTAATCGTACTGCTCCCATTATATAACCACAAATAAACTTGTGCTGCATTTCCTGCAACTTCACAAAAAATCACATTTAACAAAGTTATTAAATGATTAGCAGGAACTACATAAGTGGAAGTACCTAGAGTTGGATTTGTTTTATCCCACCTGAAGCTAGTTCCAGTATTACTCTGAGCTTCAATACTACCACTATAAAGAACCTCGCTCCCTGTACCTGTTGGTATTCCCATAATTACCTCCTAATATCCTAATGTAAGTGCTTGATGTGTACTTGATTGCATAAATGCTCCTTTTTGTTTAATCTTTCCTGTTGTTGATGTTTCTAAGTCTCCACTACTTGTGATACGCATCTTTTCAGTTGCAGATGTCCGAAAGGTCATTGCATCATCAGTATTGTGATAAGCAATCATCCCTCGGAAACTTCCTGAACCAACACCATCACCAAAACCAATCGTAGAATCACTACTTGTCCCTGAAATTATTGACATACCTTCATCGCCAGTTCCTTCAATAACAAGGTTATTTTGTGCGGAGGGATAACCAGTTGGTTCATCAGTACCGATTCCTAAATTAGCACCCAAAACGGCTATATCACCATCAGGAGAAAATTCTATCCTCTCATCTGAATCGGATATGCCTATGGATGTATCATCATCCATAGTGATGTTTCCAGAAAGGGCTAATCCAGTAAGTCCATCAATAGTACCACCATTAATATCTACTGTATTAGCTACTAATCCTGCATTAAACGTAACTGCTCCAGAAAAGGTTCCTCCTGAAGCCGCACTGACTGCATCCCCAACCTCAAAGGTCTTGAATGCTAATATAGTCATTTCATCACCATTAGCCAATGCCTCTAATTCAGTAATCGTAGTACCGTCATCTGCGGTATAGTCCGTTGCATCTAGTCTAACTCCATTAAGAAATACAACTATATTATTTATTTCATAACTTAATGTAGGAGTAAAATCACTAGCGGCAAAAGACGTAGGAGTTCCAGAAGCAACAGCTTTATGCATTACTAAAGAAACACCACCAGAAGATGTAGCAGGAATCCAAGCGGCTCCTGTGGTCTTGTAGACCATCATATTGTTATCAGTGGTATTAAAATATAGCATACCATCTGCTAGTGCCTCATTGTCATTATCCGTTGTAGGGCCATCTTTAGTACCATTGTAAGTACCATAGACACCATATCCGGTAAAAGCTAGTGTAGGATCAGTCTCTGGACTTGCCTCAGTCATACTAGCAGAAATAACTATTGCAGTTCCATCTATTGATAATACATTTGCTCCTGCTGGTATTGATGAATGTCCTGTTACAACTTGTCCTACCTTTATATTTGTATTTGCTGATACTGTAATTGTAGATGAATCCTTTTCCCATTCCCCTGTAGGTGTAGGAATAGAACCTTGAGTTGATGTATCTGACATTTTGCCTAGATAAACATCATCAAAAGCATCAAAAGTATTTGCTACTGCATTGGCACTATTCTTAGCGGCAGTAGCTGAATTAGAAGCATCTGTTGAGTAGTGTAAAGCTGATCTAGCTGTTGAAGCTGCACCAGGAACTGCCGCACCATACGCAGTACTTGCCCAACCCTTTGCAGAACCTCCGTATGTATTTGTACCTGCGGTAGCGGATTGTGAATATGTTTTTGAAGAATAATTTGCAGTATCTACTAATCCTGTTGCTGTTGCCCATTCCTTAGATGCACCTTTAGATGATGTTGTTGTTACACCAGTTCCTCCTACGGCCCAAGCTTTTGAAGAATGATCACTAGTATTAGATGGAGTATCACTAGAATATGTCTGAGAAAATCCATCAACTTTTGTAGCATAGGATATAGCAGTATTCTTATAATCCTCTGCATTCTGCATATACCCAGTAATGGTGGTATCATGAGCAGTTAATTGAGTATAGTTCACCGCATCAAGAGCATCAGTTCCAGCAGCTACATTTTTAATTTCTTTACTACTTGCTTCCCATTCATCATCAGTATCTAATCCTATTGATTCTATGGCTATATCCATAGCTTCCTGTGCAGTATGTAGGATCTGAGTATTACTACTATCTAGATCAACTTCTCTTATAACTGAACCTGGAGCATAGTCAACATTCTTAGTAGATCTGTTGGAAATCCGTTTAATAACTAATAAATCACCATTTCCTAAACTAGAAATAGACGAAGCATTATCTGTGTTATCTGTAGTTAAAGCTGCTAGAGTAGCATTAGGTACAATTGTAAGTATAGTTGGTGCGGTTAAACTATTAACATAGAATTCATCTCCACCACCTGCGGTAGTAGTTCCACCTGAACCTTTAAGTTTTACTCCCTCAACGTATACTTCTAGAATCTCATTAATAGACGGATCAATTTGTGTTCTAGTAGATAAATTAAATTTCCTATCATTAGGACTATCGTTAGAAGTGGTAGCATCTAAAGTATACTTATCAATACTAAAAGGGCCACGTTCTAATGGTACTGGTGCTGTCATATTACTATATAATTAAAGGTTCTGCCTAGTTTTTGAAGGATTTTTTAATTTATCTAAGAAAGTCTGTGATTCTGTTAATTTCATTAATTTAGGATTCTTCAATATCTGTAATTCAATACTTAGATCTAATAATTTTTTAAATTCAGGTGTCTTTAATAATATTGCACCTGCATAAGTTTTATTCTTTATTAATTCAGCTTCCACTTCTTGTTTGAAAGCGAGTAGATTAGCATCGGTTGAGAATTCTTTTATATTATCTAAATCTTCAATTACACCAGTTTTTAATGCATGTACTATTTTTTTAAATCTAGGCGTATTAAAGGAATGTCTATTATATTGTCCTGCTAATGCTCCATATACAAGTTGTTGTCTAGCAGTTAGAGGCATATACTTTCCTGTATCAGGTACTGAATATGTAGTCCACCTCTTAGGATGATCCCAACTTAATTTAAGTGCTCTAATTAATACTGAAGTATTATTCTCTTTAATTTTTCTCATCGAAACAGGTGCTAATACATTCTCAAGAAATCTCTGCGCCATACTCTCTTCTTTAGGAGAGAAACCTTTAAAATTTCCTTCTAAATCCATCATCCAGCAACACCCTCTTTTTATAGGATCATTCCTACCTTCTTCATCTAAGTCACCATCAGGATCTATAATGTATAGTTTTCTCTGTCTATCTACCCATGAATTAACTAATTTTGTAATAAAATCTAATTGTTCAATTTTATCTTTACTTAGTAAATTACCATGTCTATCTAGAACACCTTTATCCCCTTTCTCTTTAGGTACTATTCTACTTTTAATTTTAGCTTGAGGTAGGAAAGCTCTATTTTGTACAGACCTTGCTATACCTTTCCGTAAACTTTCATAGAAGACAGGATTCAACCATTCGACTAAATAATCATTAATTATTTTAGAAGGATCAGAATAAGGGTGATCCAAACCTGGAACACTAAATAGAATTTCTTTCAATCCTTGAAGAGCCATTTTATCAGTGAAGAACATTCCTGTCTGATAGAATATTTGTCTCATTAATTCTTCGGACTTTTCATCTACTTTAAAAGTCTCTCCTGCTTCCTCTAAGGATTCCATTTCTAATATTAGTTCCTCATATAGAGCTATCATTGCTCCTGCAACTACAGGAGTAGTTATAGGATCTGCCCTACCAGTAGGAATAGAATGTAATGTACCATCTTGAATATTTCTAATAGTGACATCAGGAACTAATCTATTATCTTCAGTATTTAAATCTCTAGTATTAATATCAGGACTATTTAAATTTAATTGAACTTGATACTCATCTATCGTGAGACCTTTGTATCCTGCATATCCCAAGTACATTAAACCCATACCAGAAGTAATCTTAGCTAAATCTTCTTGCCTTTGGTGAGGATTATTAGCCCATGCTTTTGCGGCTTTCTCATCCGATAGGAATGAATATCCTAATCTGGCAAGTTTAACTGGCCCTCTTTCCCACATCATTTGTTTCTGTATATTGTACAGAGTCTTTACAAATGGCATTTTGGAAAGTAGAAATGAGGTAGCTACATTACTTCCGAAATTCTTTAATAAGAAATTTTTAACTCCTGGTGCAATGGTAGCTTTCCTATTCTTTTCTAACCAATGAAATAAAGTTTCTACTCCTTTTGGTTCTAATTTCTCATGGAATAATGCTACTTGAGATGCAATTTGTGCAGCTTCATCAATTTCTTCAGGTAGATTTCTTATAATCTCTCTATAAGTAGCTTTTATTTCAGAATGTGAAGCACCTTTACCTGCCACATTAGTAGCTTCTCTCCATGATAACATGTGAATAAAAGATCTATAATTAGTTTCTTTAAAAAGTGCATCTCCTGCTAATAAACTTCTTCCTGGTAGTCCTACACCTATCGAAGCAGTCTTTAATATGTTACCAACTACTGATTGATCAGGTATTTCCATCCCAGTTAAAGGACGAATCATATCACTTACAGCTCTTGGCCCTAAAGCTTCAGGTACACCGAATCCTCCTAGAGTTTCTTCACCTACACTTAACCCTGCCCTATGTAATTCATGTTCAACCTTTTCTAATTTACCTCTCTTAAAAGTTTTCCAAGCTTGTCCACCTGCAGATCTACTTAACATTTTAGATTCAGTAAACCATACACTTTCTAATAAAGCTTGACTCATTCCGAATATATAATGATAAGCTTCTTTGAATCCTCCTTGTCCTCCTGCACCGCCCATACCTGGAAGTTTACTATATATAGCACTTAATATCTTTTCTCCTGCAAGGATATTTGTCATTACCCCTGTTCCTGTTATATTAACAGAATTCGTAGCTACATTAGAGAGCATAGCATTTATATTAACAAAATTAATCGCCTCAAAAAGTCTAGTAAAGAATGGTTTATTCACCATATTACTGATTTGTGCATCATCAGTATGTTGAGCGACCATTATAGCGAAGTCCTCTATGATTTCCTGTGCTTCCTGCCCTGTCCCTACCGCTGTTTCTAACCTACGGAGGGCTTTCTCAGTAATATCAGTTACAACTTGAGGATCTACCATCTCAGGCATTACAGGCATCTGTTGGAATCTCTGAGCACGAGCTATATCAGTATTAACTCCACTTAAAAATCCTGTTAATTGATGGAATTTAGCCACTTCTTCTAATACATCTAAAGCATCTTCTAAAGTTGATCCTTCTAATGCTAGTCTTTCTTCTAAAGCTTCAGTATTTCTACCTTTTAACCTAGCTTTTCTTAACTCCTCTTTTATTATTCTTGTAGTTAGAGCTTTACCTGCTGTAAGTCGTGCAGTTTCAGCGAATTTCTGTGTATGACTTGCATGAAGTATTCTAGCGGCTAAAATCTGATATGGTAAATCTTTAGTTTTTCCTCCTAATTGAGCAAAAAAGTTTTCAATATCTACACCTTTTAATTTTAATTCTTCTATCCATAGATCTGCACCTCTCCTAGCTTGTTCTTCAGTCATAGGAATATGTTTAGGGAGTTTCTCACCTATAATTTCTATAGCCCTTATAGCATCATGATCACTTAAAATCTTTTCTAGATTAAGTCTACCAATTTTCTTAGTAGTATCAATCGGGCCTGTGATTAACTCTTCTACTTCTTCAAAAGTAAATTTTTTCTTCTCTATCACTTTCGATGCTATAACTGTGTCAGTATCAGTTATTAATTCCTTTTTCCTATCTTTATATTTAAACTTAGTACCACTTTTTTTACCATGTTTAGGTTTAGGAGCAGAAGCTTTATCCCAATATGTAACTTTACCTCTAACTAGAACTCTCTGATCAAATACTACTGCTTCTTCGGCACTTCTAACAGCTAATCCGTTATCCACAACTCTAAATAAATGATCTGATTTAGGATTAAAATTAACTTCTATACCTTCAAACACAGGTTTAGTCTGAATTATTTCTCCTTTAGCAGTCATAGCAGGGAATTTAGTACTCTTACCTGAAGCTATTTCATATCTAGCATCTTGATTTACTCTAAACTCTACATCTCTAAGGGTGACTGCACGATCATATCCAACAGGACTCTTAGGATTTTTAGCTTTCTTAGGATCAGGATGTATAGTAACTAGAACTCTCTTTCCTTGTTTAGTATTCAAAGCATCTGCAGGAGATATAGTAGGTCTAACTTCTACTATTGTTCCATCAGGTAATTTTCTATTAGCTTTTAATTTACTTTTTATCTTTTCACTACTAAGATTCTTAATATTTAATTGTCGTTCCGTTACAAAGGCTTCTGGAGGTAATTTTTCTTTAAGAATAGGAAGTACACCTGGTTCTTCAAATCTGAAATTAAGAGAATCATGAGTGAAAGGTAGTAGAGTTTCATCTCTATGAAGAGGAGGAGATGAAAGAGGTTCTACTTCAGGTGCAGGTTTCTTTTTGCCTGTTTTTAATGCTATATCCTCTTGTAATTGTTTTCTTAATTTAGGAATAGTTTTAGAGATATTTACATCTGTACTTTTTACTATTTGTTGAGGAAAAAGATCAATATAATCCTGTTTAATTTGTTTTAATTCTGCAGTTAAAGCTTTGATAGGTTTAGTATTAACTACTGTATCTTTAACAAATGATCCACCTTTAAAAAGTTGTTTCCCAAAATATAAGAAAGGTGGAACTAATATTGCTCCTCCTATTCCTACGAAGAAACCATCTAAAAATGATTTAAATCTTTCTTCAAATATACCCTCATCTTCAGATGCGGCAAGTTCAGCAAATATCCCTTCCTCCATTTCAAATACATCTCTCATTACAGTAGAGAGTCTCCATTCTTTAGGGAGGGTTATAGCTTCACCTGTAGCCATTTGTATTACTGCTTTAGAGGCAGGTAATGCTACGAAGGATTCAAGTGCAGGGATAGCTTTTCCAATCCATTTAGATGCATTTAAAGCTGCTCCTACTGTCATACTAGAGGCCGCTTGTCCTGCAAAAGCCGCTACTTCTCCACCACCTGTTTTTGGATAAGGAGCAGCACCGAAAAAACTCCCTTCACCATGAAAAGGTAACCATTTATCCGTCTGTAGAATTTGACTAGCAGTATGATTTAAGCCTCTAATTTGGTCAGCAGTATTATAATAAGTCCAATCTAAAATATCCCACTCTTCTCTTTCCGATATAATACCAAATTCCTTCTTTAAGAAAGCGGTCAGAGAGTTAGTTTCTTTCCTTTTATTCTCTCCATCCTCTATATATTGTATAACTTCTTTAGCATTTTTTCCTTTTAATATTCCTTCTTCAGGATCAAATATACCAGTTTTTTCAGCATAACCTTTTAACCACTTAGTACCTTGTAAAGCTACAAATTCTTGCGGATATTCTTTAAAAGTTTTCTCAATAGAAATATTATCTGGATCAGGCATCTCAGGAGAAACTTTTTCTGGTAATGGTTGATTATCAGCTTTTATTTTTTCTGGTATAGCATTCAGATCAGGAGTATTAGTTGCTAATCCTGTTTCATTCGCAATAGAAAGACTCTCTCCTCCTACCATAATTTCGGGAGGAACTTGTTCAGGTTCTATCGAAGTTGTATTATCTGGTATAGTTTCTGCCATAAGTTAGTTATTATTTAAATAAAGAAGTTTCTAATTGTTCTTCAGTTATTGTACTGGTATCGCTTAATTCTACAATCTCCCATACATGATCACCTGCTTCTTCAAAGGTATAAATTGTACCTGATTCAGCTTTTTTTAGTTGTTCTGGTGTAAGCGTTACACCTTTCTCTGCCGCCTTCTCAAGTATTTTAACCAAACTCTTGCTACCTTTATCAGTATTAGTACCTGTAAAATCATCTTTATCAGTATCTGTAACAACACCTGTACCTGTTTTTATTCTAATTGCTAATTCTTCAAAAGATTTTTGATGAGGACTTGTATTTTTAGGAATACTATCTTTAAATACTCGTTCCTCATATTCAGTAAATCTAGGTTTTTTCTCTCCTGTAAATTCTCTTACAGTAAGATATTTCTTTAAAATATTTTCAGTTGTCTCTTTTCCTTCTAACCATTCGACATAAGCTGAATATATTCCTTCCCTTAAAGGATGATTATTATGATTAGTATTGACAAAAATATTAGGCCACCTTTTTATCATACTATTCTGGAATCGTTTTAGATCACCAGTAGTATTCTTTAATAATGTTTTGTCAGGGTAGTTTAAAAGTGATATATTAATACCATCTTCCGAACTTCCTGCAATAGAAAGTTTAAGCATTTTTTCCGCACTATCAAAAACAGTTTTAGATCCATAAAGTGTATTTAATTCTTTATCTACATTTGTTGAAATACTGTTCAATAATCTCCAAAAATGATTATAATCAGTTGTTGTTAATTCTTTAGCTCTATATCTTTCAGAAACTTTTGCTTTTATTTTAGTTATTCTACCATCTGTTTTACCTCTCTCATTATATAAATTAAGTGGAGGTACATTTACTAAACCATCAATCTCTTGATTTATAGTTTCATATAAGTCAGGATCAGTTTCTATAGGAGATACCTTTGTTTTAGCATCTAAGTCTCGTTGGTGTGTCTCTCTAGTATCTGCAATTTTAGTTAGATACATATTTATTTCAGCATCAGTAAACAGAGGAACTTTATCTTTCGGTTGATCTCCTATTAATAATAAACCTTCATTCTTTATTTCAAACTTATTTACTTTTTTATTTAAAGCAGTTTCTAAAATATCTAAATTAAAATCCAACCTCTCTTCAATAGGTAATTTTAAAAACTGTTCAAGACGTTCATGAAATGAAGATATTATAGCAGCTTTTTCTATTGAATTTTTAGCTTCATTTTTATTATGTCTTTTATAATTATTATAAGTTTGAGTTTTTACATCCTCTTTCTGATTAGCTTTCTCTATACGTCCTTCTAATGCTGTTTTTTGAGTATTAATATCAGTTAAAGCTTTATTATATAACTTATAAAACTCAGGGAAGTTTTTCCAATCATTACCAAGACCTTCTTCAGGGTGAGTTCCTTTGATTGTGCTATTATATATAGCCTTCACTTCTCTTATTAGGCCATTTACTTTTTCTACACTTGCCTCTGTCAATTCAAAATTGTCTATTATTTGTATATTATTTGTTATTTTACCAAATTTTACTATGGCATTATTTTTTACTTGTTCTTCTTCAGGTACTAATTCTCTTTGTTTTTTAGGTGTACTAACTTCAGTCTGAATTTCTTTCTCCCTCGTTCTAATTAGTTTCATTAAATCAACAGGAGAATCTCCACCTAATGTATTAAATAGAGTAATATTTGTCGTATAAGGCTGTTCTATAAGTTCTTTCGCTTTACCTCTAATTTCTATAATATCATTTAAACTCTTAGCCTTGCTTAAATCACCTTGAAATTGAGTAAATGCAATACTAAATTGTAGTTGAAGACCTTTTTCTTTTTCACTATCTGCTCTATTAGCACTTTTATTACTTAAAGCTTCTTGCTTATCATAAAGTGTTTTATAAGTGGTATTAACTAGATTTAATAATTCCTTTGCTTCTGTTCCTATACTATATTTACCTTTAGCTGTCAGCAGGGACACTCCATGTTCATCTGGTTGTGATAAAAGTTTAGGAATTTGTCTGAATATAGGATCATTTAATAAAACATCCCCTTCATTTATTACCCTATTTTGAAAATACCCTATTAAAAATCCAACTGTTTCTTTATTTGCTCTCTGTCTTGGTATTCCAAATTCCTTTTTTAAACCATTTCTAATACCTTGAAGATTGTTGATCTCAGACCATGATTGTTTAGATAAGAAGTTATTAATTCCTTGTTGTTTTTCTCTATCCTTATAGTCTTTATACCATTTTGAAGCGGAAGTATAATAAGGATCATAATTTAATCTTTTTCCTTCTTTAGCTAAAACTTCAGTTATTAAAGGATTCTCTTTTATTAAAGCTGCCCTTACTTCTAGGGAATCTTTATCTATAATCTCAGCTACAAATTCTGGAAAGTCTGGAACGAAGTAATCATGAGGTACATTATCAGCT
>Ga0098044_1001774_pt1 | contig 11199 bp, 6 predicted proteins | sample 10_taG_FD_75053 | JGI IMG/M metagenome (GOLD analysis project Ga0098044, IMG submission 75053) | Marine viral communities from the Subarctic Pacific Ocean - 10_ETSP_OMZ_AT15264 metaG | ecosystem: Environmental > Aquatic > Marine > Oceanic | place: Pacific Ocean | collected 2015-01-16 | reverse complement strand
TATTGGCAGAATATAAGAGGTGAGAGTAGATTTTCTGTAGTTACAAAAGGAGAGGACAATATAATGAAAGAGGTGAAAGAAGAGATTATTTCAAATCTTGAAAAGTATAGTCCTAAAGTTGAGAAGAAGTATAAAGCAGTAGATGATCCAATAGTGTATGAAGTTTCTTTACCAGATATTCACTATGGTAAAATAGATGGACAAACACTAGATGAAGCAGAAGAAGTGTATATGAATACAGTAAAGGATTTAATGAATAAAGCTTCTGGATTGAATATAGAAAGAATAGTACTTCCTGTAGGTAATGATGGAATGAATTCAGAAGGATATTCTAGAGCTACTACGAAGGGAACTGCTCAACAGGATAGTGCACCTTGGCAAGAAACTTTTGTAGGTTATTGCAATTTGATGGTTAGAGCAATAAGTTTTTTAGTAAGAACTGCACCAGTAGATGTGATTGTTATACAAGGGAATCATGACTACGAAAGAATGTTTTATTCAGGAGAATTTTTAAGAGCATTCTTTTTAAATGATGAAAGAGTTATGGTTGACAATGGGTATGACTCTAGGAAATATTATAAATATGGAACAAATATGATTATGTTTACGCACGGAGATAAAGAAAAGCCAGCAGAGATGCCTTTAATAATGGCAACTGAACAACCTGAAATGTTTGCAAAAACTACATATAGGGAAGTTCATTGTGGTCATTTACATAAGGAGATGGTTAATGAGTATAGAGGCATTAAAGTTAGATTTATACCTTCTATTTGTGGTAATGATGAATGGCATAAGATGATGGGATATGAAGCTAAAAGAACTGGACAAGCACATATATGGAATAAACTACGAGGATACGAGGGATATTTACAAACTAACGTTTAAACACTATGACATTAAATGAGATTGCATACAATATTTTAAACGCCTATAGAGGCGGTAGACTTAATCATAATGAACATATATCTATAGAACAGATAAAGTTTACTGTTAAATATTATAGAGCTATATTTATTAGAAGAGATATGTCTAGAAATGGATTTGTTTCTAATAGCGTTGAGCAAGATATAAAATGTTTAGATTTAGAAGTTATTGATGCTTCTAAGTGTTGTAATCTTAAGACAAATTGTGATGTGTATAGAACTAAAATTACATTACCTAAATTTGTTAGGCTTAATTTTAATGATGCTATCACCTATGCTGGTGATGTTACAGGACTAGGTAGTTATCAAATAGTAGAACCCCATGCTATTAAATGGATTCCTTATGATAAATATACAAAAGATAAGAAGAAAGTGTATATATTAGATAATTATTTATACTTGTATAATGGAAAAGGAGATGAAAAAATTAATATAAGGGGAATATTTGAAGACCCAGAAAAATTAGGTAAATTCTTAAATTGTGAAGGAATAGCATGTTATGATGATAATTCTGAATATCCGTTACCTATGGATATGTTACAAATGCTAACATCTGGAATATTAAATGGAGAGATGAGAGTTTTGGTAGGTACTGCTAGTGATACAACTAATGATGCTGCACAAGATGGAGTAGGTTCATTACCCCCAGCAGGAGCAGCTCCTAAACAAAAAGAACAGTGACTTATTTATTAAATGATGTATATAAAGATTATATTGAAGAGTATAATAATGATGTAGATTTTAAAACTTTTAGAAGTATATGTTCAGATTTTAATATTCTTATTATGGATTATTTATTAGATGGTGGGAAATTTAATATGAAGAATAATTTATCTACAATAAGTATAGCTAGAATAGAAAGAGATAATTCTAAACCTACTATAGATTGGGGAGAGTCTAACCAATATAAAAAAGAATTATTAGATAAAGGAGTTAAACTATATGATAAGTCTACAGAGGAAGGTGTTAAATGGCATATATATTATACTGATCGGGATTATTATAGATATTATTGGAATAAAGGAAGATGTAAGATACCTAATAAATCTGTATATAAGTTTATACCCACTAGAGGAATGAAAGGAAATAAAGAAAAGTTAACACATCTTTTGAAAAGTGATGAATTAGCATATTTAAAATTTAAAAAGAATTAATTATGGCACTATATAAGAATATATCTGCAAGAACTATAATTAGAAAGGTCATGAGAGACCTTAAACCTACTAATGATAACTGGACAGATGATGCAATAGAATGGATTGGAGAGGCCCTTGAACATATTGGAGCATCTCCTCAGTTGGAAACTAAGAATTGTGTTTTAACTGTATCAGATTATAAAGTTTCTTTACCTAGTGAATTATATTATGTTAATCAAGTATCTATAAATGTAGGGATATCACCTAATGTTGTTACAGAATTGGATGATGTTTTAGCTAAAATAAAAATAATAAATGATCAACTAGCTGTTAATCCTAATCAGGATCTTAATTATGAACTTAGAGATCTTAATAACCAGGTAGCTATTTTAAGTGGGTTATATTTTGCTGATTCTGATGCTAGTAATTTAAAAACATTATCATATGGTAGGCCAACCTTTAGAAAAGATATACATGCTTTAGGGTGTGATAATGAATTTTCTGATTTTTCAGAATCATATGTAATAGAAAATAATCTTATTAAAACATCTTTTAAAGACGGTAAAATATGTTTAAGTTATACAGCTTTTCCGACTGATGATGATTGCTATCCTATGGTTCCAGATGATATAAGCTTTAGAGAGGCAATGTTTTGGTATATATATAAGAAGATGTTATTAGGAGGTTACGTGCCTGCTGCTAATGGTATAGGATATGAATTAGCGGAGCAACAATGGAAATACTATTGTACTCAAGCTAGAAATAATGCTAACTTCCCAGATATAGCTGGGTATGAATCATTCTTAGATCAGTGGGTTAGACTTGTACCAAATATGAATAGATTTGATGATAATTTTAGAGATTTAAATAAACGAGAAGATTTAGTTAGAGATTAATTATGGCGAAGAAGCAACAACAGCAACAACGAGTAAATAAGTTAATAAACGGTATGAATAGGGATGTGAATCCTATTGATCAACCTGCAGGATCTTATAGATTTGCATTGAATGCTGTTAATAATAGAGAGGTAGCTGCTATATCTAATGAACATGGTAATATAGGAAAGGTTACTTTTGATCCGGATTATGAATTGATAGGTTCTATTGTTGTTAATGATGCTGTTTCTGATACAAAATTCATAATCTTTCTTGTAGATGAAAGTACTGCGGGTATTATAGATTCTGAAATAGGAAAAGTAGCTTTTGATGATACTTATACTACGCTAATTAATGATAGTACAAGTATAGAAAAATTTAATCTTAGTACTAGATTTCCTATAGAGGGAGAATATAAAATCAATGCTACAGGAGAAGTAAGTATATATTGGACTGATGATAATAATGTTCCAAGATATTTAAATTTAAGTAATATTCCAGTAAGTCCATATACTGTTGATAGTTTTGATTTATTTCCTAAGATCAAAGCTTATCCTCAAATTTCTTTAGATGCTATAAAGAATAATGGAGGGGCTCTTAGGTCAGGAGCTTATCAATTATCTGTAGCGTATATGACAGAAGATGGTGCAATAACTTCATATTTAGATGTGTCTAATCCTGTGTATATTAATGAAGAGAGCGAAGGGCAAGCTCAAGCACCTGCTAATTCTTGGGGAGGTAATAATTTACCTAGTACAGATTATAATGGATGTGACGGAGGAACTCACACGTCTAAATCAATTTTGTGGGATGTTAAGAATTTAGATACTACTTATAAATATATTGTACCATGTATTGTAAGGACTATTGATCAGGTTAAGGATGCTGTTACTATAAAAAGAATTGTTATACCTCCTAACGCATCTAGTATTAAGGTATTTTATTCTGGAGTAGAGGAAGCTACAGAGGAACTTTTAGGAGCAGTGCAAATACCCAAAGAGAGTTATACTAAAGCAAAAACAGTAGCACAAGTAGATGATGTATTATATTGGGGTAATTTAGAGAAACAAAAGATAGATATAGGATACCAAAAATTTGCTAATTCTATTACAATTCATAGAGTAGAATTAAACAATGAGTTTGATGCTACAAAAACTTTAAACATATCAGGACTAGGTAGTATTGATATAAATTTCACAAGGAGTTTTGGGGTAGATGGATATGATAGTTGTAATTTTAAAGGATATAAACGTGGAGAAGTTTATGCCTTCTATATAACTTTTGTTTTAAAAGATGGTTCCGAAACTGTTGCATATCATATTCCTGGAAGAGAGCCTACAGAATTGGACTGGCGTGATGGACCAGGTGGAACAAGAATATGGGAAGACGGTATTGTTGATAATTCTACAGAGAAGAGTGGAAATCCACATCCAATTGTTAGTCAGCTACCTTATCTAGGAGGAACTCTGCGGATATTAAATTTTCATATGGGTAATAACTATGCCCACACGCAGGGTATGTATCTCGGATATTGGGAGAATGAAAATGAAACGTATCCTTCTCTAGCTGATGATCCTAATGGAAATTTTGAGACATGGATTGTTGATGGTGGTGGGAATCCGCTTCAAACAGGGGTTTTACATGATAAGAAAGTTAGACATCATCACTTTCCGTTAGCTATGTATCAGCATAACAATTTTCCCGGCTACTTAGAGTTTGGTGATATACATGCGATGGCTAATACGAGTACTTTGTACGTAGATGAAAATATACATGCTATGAATCCTCAAGGTATTAGAGTAAATAATATACCTATACCTAAATTTGTAGTAGATACATGCATAGCTTATAAGGTATATTATCTACATAAGGATTCAGAAGATAAAGTTTGTGTTGCTCGAAGTCAGCTTCAGGGAGGACGAGAGAATGCCCAGAAACATTTTGATATTCATGGAGATTCTTGGTTATGTTTTCCTTGGCAGTTTTTAAGTACATATGATACCTATGGAGGAATAGATACCCCTTTCTTTGTAGCAGAACCTTACGATTTAATGCAAAGTGGTGAAAGTATTCAAGGTATAGATTATATAGCTACGACAGCATATAATGACGTCATAAGAAATAAGCAGGTGACGGGTGATCCTGATATATGGACACAGGGTTTTACTATATGGGCTACGGATTCTTCAGGTCAAAGTTTTGATAGGGGTTACGAAACGCATTTAAGTTTTGATTGGACTGGTTGTGATCCAGACGATAACGGCAGTTGGACATATCGCCAGGTAAAATATAGAGCGCTACAAGGAAAGACTAGAATGCCTTCAGGATCTATTATAGATAGCGTAAGTGGCTTTAGTAGAGCTGTTGATAATGAAGGAGCAACAGAAACAATTGCTTTTGAGATGTATGATAATCTTACATGGTATAATAATGCGCGGGATGTGATAGCTAATTGGATGATGTATGGTAATGCTGGTACAGGGCAATGCCCAAACCAGCTAGCGTGTGCACAGCACTATTGGCCTACTTCTAATACAGCTGGACAGAACAATCGTTGCCATACAATTAAAATGCGGAGACGGGTAGCTAATTTTATGTCTCTCAGAGAAGATGTTCATTTTGGATTTCAAAATCAAAGAGATTTTGTATATACGGGATATTCTAATGTTGTGGATCCTGCTATAGCGATAAGTCCTGGTGGTGGATATACATCTAGAGGAAACAGGACTCTTATATCATCTGTTCCTCCATCTCCATTTCCCCAAATACAAAGAGTGACTGTAGCATTAGGTAAGGGGCCTATAACAATGGGGGGAGATACTCATATAGGGTATTATTCAACAGCTAAATATAGAGTTTCGGATAGATATATGCTAGATCCAGGCAATGGTGGTTCATGGCCTTATCATATTCTTGGTGGTGGTGCTTACAATTCTAGAGATTATGCCTGGTACCATAACTCTGCTTATTCTACCTCTACATCTAAACACCATAAAGACTATGCTGTTCATGTATATATAACAGAATCAAAACATAATCCAAATCTTAAACATGCTAATACTGATGATGATGCATTCTATGCTGCATATGATGTAAATAGTGCTGCACTTATGGATCATAGTAATCCTTCTATAGGTTTTGGTCTTTATAATTTAGATTACAATACGCCTAATAATATTAGATTGCTTAGGGCATTTGATCCTGATGATATTTTACAAGTATTTACAGATTATCCAACTAGAATTATTAGAAGTGTTAAATATAATCAATCAGGATTAGAAGATAATTTTAGAGTGTATTTACCTGAAGATTTTAGAGATCTTCCTAGACACAGGGGAGAATTATGGAAAGTAAAAGGATATAATAATGTTATTTTACCACATATGGAAAGATCTTTATATTTAACTAAGGGTAAAGAAACTTTAAAGATGACTGAAGCTTCTGAAGCTTATCTTGGAACTGGTGATTTATTTGAAAAGGATCCTGCTGAGGCGTTACAAACAGATAGAGGACATGGTGGTACAGGTAGTCAATGGGCATCAATTACTTCTGAGTTTGGATACTTTTTTGTTGACAGAGATGCTGGGAAAGTCTTTTTAATGGGAGAGAAACTAGAAGAGATTTCAATGTATGGTATGAGGAAGTTCTTTTTAGATAAGTTAGATACTGGGATTCAGTTACAAAGTTGGGGGCTGCCCAATAATTTTGATAATCCTATTAAGGGTATAGGAATACATGCTACTTATGATCCTGCACTTAAGAGATTTATACTGACTAAAAAAGATTTAAGACCTACGGCTGATCTCCCAGCTACTACGGTATATGATAAAGAAAAAAAATGGTTTTATGATGTTAGTGGGTATCCTGTACCAATGAGTGTTACCTCTGGTGGTACCACTACTTACTATTTTGAGGAATATGTGGAGTGGACTGTTTCTTACGATCCAACGTTAAAAATATGGGTATCTTTTCATACATATCAGCCTAACCATTATGTCTCTGATTTAACTATTTTTTATAGTTATCCGGGATTAATTACATCTAATGTATCTAAGTTATATGAACATGGAAATAAGAATACTGTTCATTTTCCAGGTAAATTTTATAATAAGAGTTTTCCATGGTTTATTGATTGTATAACAAATGAAAGTCCTGATCTAACTAAACAGTATTCTTCTATTGATTATACTGGAGAGGTAACGAAGTGGTCTACAGGAGGTATAATGGCAGATGCTAATCTTTTTACTATGATAGAAGTACATAATTCATATCAGGCGAGTCCTCCTCAACTTACTAATGTTACAGGAAGACGGACTGAACGAGTTTGGTTTTTTAATGGATTTAGAGATATGGCTGATATTGTTTCTAATAATCCTACTACAGCTCATCCTATGATACATAATAGTGGGTATGCACAACCAGGTATGATAGGAATACTATCTCCTCCAGGACAACAAACTAAGAAATTTATGCCTAGTTTAAACAGTAATTTTATAGATACTACTAAAACTTGGGATCAAAAGAGAAAATTTACTGATAAATGGTTAGGTTTTCGTCTATATAATAATAATTCTACAAATAATTTTGTATCTTTGTATACAGTAAATACTCATAAAAAAATAAGTTATAGATAATGGCAAATACTTTTACATACGCAAATTTACCTGGATATGGTTCAGCTTCGGCTTCTTCTTCTTATTTGACGGATTTGCAAAAGGGGAGAATGGGATATTGGACAGGAGAAAAACCACAATTGGAGTTTGATTTAAATAAGCTTTATACAGATAGGTTTAAAAATTTATCCATGTTGAAAAGTGCAGATCTACAAAATATACACTTAGACCAGCAGAGGAAAAAGCAAATGGAGCACCAGATTAAACAGGGGTTTGTTACTACAATGGGAGGATATAAGAAAGATTCTCTTTGGAGAGATCCTGGATCACACCAATGGTGGAATCCTACTGGTGGTGAATTTGCATCTACTCCAAAATGGATAGCGAATACAGGTAAACCTGTAATTCCTGGTACCCAAGCTACTAAAGTTATAGGAGGTGAAACGTTTATTAAGAATCCTAATTGGAACTCTAGTGTAGCTTTTAAAAATTTCAGTTCTAAAGCAGCAAGTTCTGGATTTGGTCAGGCTGGTTCTGCATTTGCAGGCACACCAGCGACCGCTTTGGGAATGGTTGGCACAGGTATACAAATGTGGGGAGGAGATAATGATCCTGGCACATATACAGGTACAGAAAGATTTGGGGATGCTCTGTCTTATGGAGCAACAGCTGCTAAAGTTGCGGGTATGATAAATCCTGTGTTATCTATTCCAGCTTTTCTTATAGCAGCATATTTTGGTTCGAAATCTGGTGAGGGGGACATGGAGAAATATAACACGGCAAAGAAAGAGTGGGAGGATAAGAGGGATAAGATGGAGACTGACTGGAGAAGATCACAGCGAAATCTTAGTAAAATAGGAGGAACAAGTCCTCTAGCTATGAATTGGTGGCGTACGACATATAGTTAATATGGCAAATTTAGATTTTAAAACAATAGGACAGGGTAGATTTCAAAAAACAGGACCAAGATCTGGTAAGTTCTTTGGGCCAAAACATGTTAGTAAAGGTATAAAAACTGTGGGTCCTGATGGAAATATGATTGAGGTTGAGGGGGGAGAGTCTGTAGGAGAAGTAAATACTAATATGGGTAGGCAACCTTATATATATTCAGACTATGTTAAGAGACATGGGGGAGTTTCATATGCTGATGAATTTGATAAAATGGTTAATAGTGGTGCCCCACAAAGAGAATTAGATATGCTTGCTGCTGAACAAGACAGTAGAGCTAAAAGAACAGGAGGTGAAATACAAGTAACTCCTATGCAATATGGAGGAGTTTATAACAATTTAAATAATAATACAATGAATAGATATAGACGTGGAGGAAATCCACAATATAAAGGAGATTACTTTCAGTATGGAGGTATGCCTTCTGAGGATAGAAATATTACTGGATATGGGCCACAAGGAAATCCCAATCAAGCTAGGAAGTCACCTGGAGACAATATAGTGGTAATCTGGCCTAATAAACCTAGAGGCCCTCAAGGGGGAGGTGGTACGGATGTGCCAGTAGAGAGAGAGTACCAAATGGGAGGTTCACCTTCTCAATGGGAGAATTATAGAGGGGCTTTTAGTGATCCAAGGAGAATGCAACAAGCCCTACTTAATAGAATTATACAGGAAAACCAGATGAGGACTTCTGACATTCCAGATCCAATAGCACCTACGGAGAATTATACACCTTCTGAAATAGGTGGAAGACCAGAATGGACCTACAATCCTGGGGTCAAAAGAAGAGCTAGAGCAGACACAGTTTATGATAGATTTCAAGAAGGTGGTTTAGGTAATAGAGTAATGCAGTATCAAGGTGATCAAGGTACTGGTATGGTACAACCAACACCAAATACTAGACAAGGAGGTATAGAGCAACCAAGATCAGGTGATAGAATAGGAGGGATGATGAATATGCTACAATTCTCTAATCAACAAGGTATAGAATCTTTGTCTACAGAAGCTCAAAATCAAGTTAGAGCAGAATTTGCAGCTATGACTCCAGAAGAACAACAACAATGGATAAACTTTATGAATCAAACATCAGGTGATACTCAAAGTCCTACTAGACGAGACCCTGAAGCTGAATTAATTGAAAGAATAATGAATCAATATTAAAAATATGTTAGACTTAGATACGATTATAAGACAACAAAATCTAATTAGACAGTATCAAGGAGACGGAGGTACTGGAGTAACTACTGATATACCAGTATCGAGAGTTGGGCCTATGGGTGCTTATAGTGCTCCTGGGCCTGGTATAACAAATACTGGAGATATATGGAATATATTACCTGAAGTACCTGTTGAAGGAGAAAAAGAAACTAATGAAGAGATAACTGCTAGATATCAGGAAATGTTTAATCAAGGAGTTACTCCTGAGATTCCCTATGGGAAAAGAGTTCATGGATACGATAGTCCTTATATTGATCCAAGCGAGACTCTTGCTTCTGTTTTTAAAGTAAAGAGAGATAATAAAGGATTACCCTTAGAAAGGTATGATGAAAGAGACATGCCTATGTTAGAGTATCTTTATGGTATTACAGAGTCTGCTACAAATATAAATGCTAAGAAAGAAGCTGACCTCAGAGCTAATGCTCCTAATGAAGCAGATTATAATCTTGGGACTTATATGGGTAGATTGGAGTTCAAGAAAGCTACAGATAAGTATTGGGAAGGAGTGCAAGATGAAAAAATGGCTGGAGACAAATCAGGTAAAGGATATTATAAAAATCCTACAACTGGAGAGTGGACAGTTCCTACTGGAAATGAAATACAACAAGCATATTTTGATAGACGTAATAATCTTATTGATCAGGAAAGTAGTTTAGCTATACAAGCTGGGGTACAGACACCTCCAGGTTCTGAAGTATCTAGGACAGCTGGGAAAATAACAGGAGGTGATGCTTTAATGGCACTTGCTGCTATACCAGCAGTTATAGAACCTAGTCCTGCAGGAGAAACTGCTTGGGCGGTAGCTGCTGCAAAATATGCTCCTGCATTATTAGCAGCTGGATATACAGCAACACAAGCTTGGGATATGCTTACTAAGCAAGGAGCCTTTTCTGATGCAACACAAGCTAATGAAAGATTCTTTAAAAGTCAATATGAATCTCTTACAAGTACATCTTTAGGGGAGCGTGTTTGGGAAACTGTTAATGGAGTTCAAGGGTTATATGTTCCTACTGTTTCTGGAAGTGTATTTATAGATAGAGCTGAAATAGAAAGTAGATTAAATTGGACTGAAACCCAGACAGGGCACCCTGGTTACACAGGCCCAGAAACGGGAACGGAAGCGGAAACAGGAGCAGGAACAGCTACTTTACCTCCATGGGCTATGCCAGGAGATGAAAGGTGGATAAATGAAGATGGAAGTATAATGTCTGAAGAAGAAGCGTATGCAAAAACTGGCTTCCCTGCAGTATATGAGGATGGAAAAGACGCAAGTTCTGGAGAGAATGATGAATATTATAAGGCAAAAGAAAGATACGAAAAATCAAACGATCCAGATCCAGATGATGATAACTGGTGGGATAAAACTAAAAAGACCTTAAAAAAAGGTAAAAATTGGAGTGATGATAAGGTTAGTAAATTTAGAAAGGCATATAAACCTATAAGAAAATATACTGGAGGAGATTTATGGAGAAAAGCTGGAAACCTA
>Ga0098044_1001763_pt1 | contig 11231 bp, 12 predicted proteins | sample 10_taG_FD_75053 | JGI IMG/M metagenome (GOLD analysis project Ga0098044, IMG submission 75053) | Marine viral communities from the Subarctic Pacific Ocean - 10_ETSP_OMZ_AT15264 metaG | ecosystem: Environmental > Aquatic > Marine > Oceanic | place: Pacific Ocean | collected 2015-01-16 | reverse complement strand
GCAATGGATGATGCAGATGAAGAAAATGGGTGTTTATATTGGTATCCTGGTTCACATAAAGATAGAATGGTATATCCTATTCCAGATTCATCACATACTGAATTTGCTTCAAGAGATGAAAAAAGAATTGCGGGAAATCCAGACGAACACCCAAACGAAAGAGGTAAACCTATGTATGTTCCAGGTACTTGGGTTGATGGAGTATGGACAGACAAATGGCCAAAAATATATGTTCCAATAAAGGCTGGTTCAGTAACACCATTAAATTCTCACGTATTACATGGTTCAGATGAGAATAAATCTAAAGATAGATGGAGAAGGTCTTTTTTAATACAATATCAAAAGTATGGAGAGATACCAAGTGCTGGAACTCATATGAAAAGAAAATTTATAGATTTGTATAATTAACGGAGATAAAAATGATTAATAAAAAATATTTTGCGCATGAAATTTTACTTTGGCAGAGAAGAAATGACAATGTTTTATTGAATGTGTGAAATTCTTGGTTATCAGACGAGCTTGAAACACTGAAAGTTAGGGAGAATAATAATGTTTTATAAAAATAAAAAAATAGTAGTTACTGGTGGGAGTGGGTTTGTGGGAACACACTATTTACAAGAGTTATTGTCAAGAGGTGCAAATGTAGTAACACATACTCACGAGAGACCATTACAGATACAAGATGATAGAATTGAAGTATTAGAAAATATCAATTTAGAAAAAATTGATGATGCAATGAAACTCATTGATGGGGCAGATTATGTTATTCATAGTGCTGGAAAAATAGGACACCCTTCAAGTATAGCAACTGATTTTCAAATTACATTAAATCAGATTGTAGTTATTACAAACGCATTAGAGGCAAGTTATAAGTGTGGTGTAAAGGGATTTGTGGATATCAATAGTTCTACTGGATATACGGATAGAAAATACCCCGTAACAGAAGATGAGTACTGGGATGAAGAACCATTTATTTCATATTATGGTTATGGGTGGATGAGAAGGTATAGAGAAAAGGTTATGGAACATTGTTCTCATTTAACAGATATGAAAATTGGAAATGCAAGAGGAACTGCGATGTATGGACCTCACGATAATTTTGATTTAAAAACTTGTCATGTAGTTCCAGCACTTATTAAACGAGTGTTAAGTGGAGAAGATCCATTTATAGTTTGGGGAAGTCCAGATGTGGTTAGGGATTTTCTTTATGTGAAAGATGTAATTAATGGAACATTATTAATATTAGAGAAGGGCGAATCTATGAGACCTTATAATATTGGTTATGGTTCAACTGTAACTATTGGTGATATAGTGAATACTATTTTGAAAGTTACTGGTAAAACACCTAAAGTTGAGTGGGACAATTCGAAACCAACCACGATTCCATTTAGGTCTTGTAGTACAGAAAGAATACAGAATGAACTTGGATTTAAACCTAAATATACTTTTGAAGAGGGAATAAAAGAAACGGTAGAATGGTATTTAAAAAATAATAAGTGATGAGTTATTTAGAATACATTAAAAACGACAATCGAACAGTGAAAGAATTAGATATTTTTTTTGAATCTAATTATCCAAATTATACTTTTACAGGAGATTTTTGGGGAGAAACAACGGGCATAAATATACATCTCGAAAGATATTTAATTTCTTATATTCATATAAAAAAACCAATGACTATTATAGAATATGGTAGTGGTTTATCTACTTTTATTATGTCAACTGTATTAGAAGATTTGAATTATGGTGGAAAATTAATTAGTTTTGAAGATGATGAGAAATGGTATAAACAGAATAAAGATTTAGGTTTATATGATAAAAGTGAAGTACATTTAGTTCCTATTTTAACGGGAGTTAGAGAAGCAACTTGGAAAAATAATAGCGGCCCTAATTATGGTTGGTTTGATCACAATTTTTCAGATATAGATTCAGTTGATTTTATTTTTGATGATGGACCCAGCATGCAAAGATATGATATAACATATATAGATAATTGGTATATGGCCGCAAATCATTTTAAAAAACCATTTGATTTGATTATTGATGGAAGAAGTGGTGCCCAAGCAAGATGTAAATATTTATATCCTGATAATTTTAAATCAGGTAGACTTGGAATTTTGGAAACACATTCTAATAAACTTTTTGGCATTGGTACACAAATAGGAGGCATTGAATGAAAATTTTAATTACGGGTGGGGCAGGATATCTTGGTTCTATATTAGTACCAAAATTATTAAATAATAATTATCAAGTAACAGTATATGATAATTTAATTTATAATCAATTATCGTTATTAGATATATGTAATAATAAAAATTTTAAATTTGTGTATGGGGACGTTAGAGATTATGAGAATTTAAATAGATATGTGCAAGAATCAGATGTTATAATTCCACTTGCCGCAATAGTTGGATTTCCAGCATGTGAAGAAGATAAAAGTTTATCAACCGAAGTAAATTTTGAACAAATAAAGTTTATTATAGATAATATTAGTAAAGATCAACAAATAATATTTCCAAATTCTAATAGTGGATATGGTGTCGGTGATGATGGTATTTATTGTACTGAAGAATCACCATTAAATCCTGTTAGTCATTATGGAGTTGTAAAATGTCAAGCGGAAGATTATCTAAAAAATAATTCTGATGCAATTATATTTAGATTGGCTACCGTTTTTGGTATATCACCAAGAATGAGATTGGATCTATTAGTAAATGAGTTTGTGTACAAAGCTTTAACAGATAGATATTTGGTTGTATTTGAAAGAAAGGCAGTTCGTAATTACATTCATATTCAAGATATTGCAAATGTATTTTCGTTTATGATAGAAAATTATGATAGATGTAAAGGTGAAATATATAATGTTGGATTGAGTGATGCAAATTTAAGTAAAGAAGAATTGGTGAATAAAATTAAAGAACATATTGGTGATTTTGCCGTATCGTATTCTGAGTATTATGAGGATCCAGATAAAAGAAATTATATTATTTCTAATGAAAAAATAGAATCAACGGGTTGGAAACCTAAATATTCTTTAGATGATGGTATAAAAGAATTAATTAAAGGATATAAAATTATTATTAATAATGATTCAAGTCATTTTAGAAACGCATTTCCACTTGGGTATGGTATTGGAAATAGATAAAGTTAGAGAGTTAGAGACACATATGGTATCACTATTTGGTGATTTAAATTGGGCGCCGTATGATGGGAAGTTATTGAAGTACTTGTCTACTGGAGGGATTCCTATAGTACAAAATGAATTAAATCATTTTAGAATGTTTATAGAGACAGTTAAAGAGTTTTGTAAAAATAATTCTGATGGAGATGCAATTATTGCAAAACAATATTTTTTAGATCCAGACGATCCATATGATGGAAATCCAGCGTGGCCATATACACACGAGGAAGGCAATAAAATTGTTGATAAGTTTTTAAATTTAACTGGAGTAGTAAGACTTAATTTAGAATTCAATAAACTTGATAGTGAATATAGAGATTTTAATATAGAATCATATCATGTATTAACAGATTTACAACGGAAGTTTTTATTAAATATTATAGAAATGGATAATATTGGTTTAGATAAAGTTTATGTTGATGATTACTCACAGGAACAATTAGTAAAAAAACAGTTAGAATTATGAGTGATAAATTAGTTTTTGGATATGAAAGATTAAAGGATGATGGAGATCCAATTGATAACTGTATAGATTATGTTTTTCAAGATTGGAAAATATGTGATTGCGGAAATATATTTTTGGGAATGATACAAAAGATGAAATATGATTTTATAAGATCATCTAAACGTGAATGGGAAAATGTATTAGTAGACATAAAAAACATTGATGACATTAAAGATATTTATTATTATTTAATTAACATTAGAGAATTTACCGCATCACTTGGTGTAGAGCGAATGACTGGTAAAGTTCATGATATGAGTGTTTTCGAACATATAAATGAAAAGGTTTTGAAAGATTGTAGAAATAATAAATGTAAGATTATATTGAATTATGGGTATGAAGGGTTTGGAAGAGAGGAAAAGGATACTATTTTATATAATCCATTATTAGATAGGTTACATTTTTTATTAGATAAGTATGATATACCACATAAAAATGTTGTTTATATTGATGCCAATACAATATTAGATAATGTTAAGTTAAATACAGATATATATTATTTTTCGTATGAATATTGTGGTCTTGATTGGAATAGATATACAATTATGCATCCCAGTATGACTTATCATGGGAATAGTAAATCTTTACAAAATTTAAAAAGATGGAAAAAAACAAGAGATGAAGTTAGAAAAAAATATTTTTTATCATTTAATAGATTACCCAAACAACATAGAGTTGATTTAGTTTTAACTTTAGAAAAATATAATTTATTAGATAAAGGATATGTTTCTTTTCCAGCTGAAAAAGAAAGGGGTGTAGAAAGTTTTAAATTTTGGGAATGGACTACATCTCATGATTTAAAACTATATGAAAGTGAATTAAGAAAAAAACTTCCATTAAAGATTGATGATATAAATTTGTCGGATCTTGGACCGAGTGGTGGGGCCAAGTGGTCGTTTGAAAAGATTGATTTAGGATATTATTTAAGTAGTTATTTCCAGATTGTTACTGAAAATCAATTTACTTCACGTTCCGACCAAGTATCATTTACAGAAAAAGTATGGAAGCCAATTACTAACTTTCAACCATTTATTCTTTTGGGTGATAGATATCAATTAAAAAAATTAAGAGAGTGGGGGTTTAAAACATTTTCACCGTTTATTGATGAGAGTTATGATGAAGTTTTAGATATAAAAGAACGATTTAGTATGATAGAAATTGAAATTAACAAATTATGTAATAGACCAATAGAAGAAATACATGATTGGTATTGGTCGATAGAACAAGATTTAAGACACAATTATTATCATTTTTATGGTAAGTGGATAAGGACACAAAGAAATAAATTGATGAATGGTTTGCGATAATGGAAATTTTAAACACAGATATCACGTTATCAAGAATAGGTGATGATAATAGATGTACAGATCTTATTAAATTATATTGTTCTATTGTAATGGGTGGTCAATATTTTGTTTATCATACCATGGATTTTTATGCAGGAACGGAAGTAAAAACAGGAGAGACTTGGCAAATTCGTTATGATAAAGAGTTTTTACCTAACAAGAAATTTTATATGATAGGTTCAGGAAACGATGGAGATTATTGTGATGATTTGTTGATTGATGTGGATGAAATTTATGATTTTTTTGAAGAACGAGGTGTAGAAAAAAAGAAAATTATTTTTTTAACATCTAATAATGATTTAAATCATGGGTTGAAAACTTTAACAGAAACAATTAAAACAAAAGGTGCCCGTAAAATAGATCCAGAAAAATGGGATAATTTAATTACAGATATAAAAACTGAAAAAATTGAAAGTGAAATTCCCTATTGTCCTTATATATTTAATGTGGGTGATCATCCATTAGATTATAATGATTTGGTAGAATTATCTAATAAAAATAATGAACCAAGTAAATTATTTACAACAACAATGTGGACGCCCAAACCTGCTTATACTGCTTTATTTTATAAATTTTTGAATAGTGGATTAATTAAAGAAGAATATATTTTCAATGATGAAGATGTGGGTTGGGTATCATATGTATACAAAGGACGAAAATTTGAAATAGATAAAAATGAGAACTTGTGGATAACTAATTGTCATAATATATTGAAAGAAAAAATTAATGATTCATATATTAATGTTGTTGCAGAAAGTAATATAGATTTCACTTTGACTGATGAAGAAGCATTTGAAATTTATTTAGACAAAACTAACCAATATTATAGAAGTATAATGACAAGTAGTTATTTGACGGAAAAAACAATGTGGCCAATTTATCTAAAAAAACCATTTTTTATTTTTGGTGGATATGGTAGTTTAGATGCATTAAAAAACTATGGATTTAAAACGTTTGATAAAATATTTGATGAATCGTATCAATATGAGCTTCATTTATATACAAAAGTAGATATGATAGTGAATCAATTAATTGAGTTAAATAAAAAATCAAAAAGTGAAATAAAGAGTATGATAGATTCAGTTCAAGATATACTAAACCACAATCAGAAATTATTAGTTAGTAATGCAAAAGATAATGCAAATTTAATTCGTAGTTATATTCATGAGAATATTGGGAGTATTTTAAATGTATGATATATGGCTAAGATTGGAAAAAAATCAAGAACATTTTTTAGATAAAGAAAATATAAAAAGATATTTATTAGGGAAGATATGAGTAAACAAATGTTAATCATAGGTTCTAATGGTGGAGTTGGAAAAGAATGTGTAAAATATTTTTCAACAATGTATGATGTTGTTTCAATTTCAAGAGAACAGGGTGATTTAAGAGATAAAGATTTTTTACAAACATTAGTGGATAAATATAATCCAAGTGTTGTATTGAATTGTGCTGGAGTCTATGAAAAAGAGTTTTATGAAACTTTTGAAATCAATTTTATATCTGTTTCTTTTTTAACAATGGAGTTTTATAAAAAAATGGAAAGTGGACATATTATTAATATATGTAGCTCAGCTGCAAATTCAAGTGGATGGCCAGGTATAGATTATGATAGACTAACTTATAATGTTTCTAAGTCATCTCTTAAAAAGTTTAGTAATATGTTACAATCTTCTAAAAATAATTCTGTAAAGGTTACAACTTTAGAACCAGCACAAATAAATACAAAAATGTTAAAACATAAATCTAAAAATATTATTCCAATAGAACCATTTTATATAGTAGAAGTTATTCATTGGATATTAAATCAGCCCGATAGTGTAATTATCAGTAGTATGGAAATTCAAAATGATAGTAGATTATAACGATTTAGAAGTTTGTCAAATAGAATTAACTACTGAATGTGGTGCAGGATGTCCACAATGCCCAAGAAATGTTCATGGGGGTAAAACAGTTGAAGATTTATCAATATGTGAATTGTCGTTAGATGATATTAAGAATATATTTCCAATAGAATTAGTTCAGAGATTAAGGTTGGTTTTCTTCTGTGGAACTTATGGTGATCCGATTTGGGCAAGAGATATATTACCAGTAATAAAGTGGTTAAGAGAAGTAAATCCAGATTTGGAAATTGGATTAAATACTAATGGTTCTGCGAGAACTGAAGAATGGTGGAGTGAGATGGCAGATGTTCTTGGCGATAGTGGTTATGTTGTTTTTAGTATTGATGGAGACGAAGATACTAATCATATTTACAGAAGATATACAGATTACAATAAAATTATTAGAAATGCCAAAGCCTTTATAAAAAATGGTGGAGAGGCAATATGGGAATTTCTTGTTTTTAGGCACAACGAACACCAAGTAGAAGATGTAGAAAAGTTTTCTAAAGAACTTGGATTTAAAAGATTTACCTCTAAAAAAACTGGAAGATTTTTAACAAAAGACCACACCATTATTCAAAAACAAGAAGTTTTAAGTAAAGAGGGTGAAATTGAATATTATTTAGAAAAACCTAAAAATCCAGAATATAGAAATATTTCATTAGAAAAGATAGATAAACTTATCGAAGAACACACTACATTTGATGATTATTTAAATCAAGTTCCTATCAAATGTCTTGTTAAACAGAAGAAAGAATTATATTTATCAGCAGATGGTCTTATAATTCCTTGTGGGTGGTTGGCAGATAGAATGTATGGTTTACATACGGATAGTAAATCATCTAAACAATTTTGGGATTTGATTCACGAAGTTGGTGGAAAAGACGGATTAGATGCTAGAAAACATTCTATAAAGGAAATCGTAGAAGGAAAATTATTTAAAAAAGTTAGTGAGTCGTGGACTAAAAAAACTATTAGTGAGGGTAAAATGGAAAGATGTGCAGTTGTGTGTGGTCAAGATTTAGATATCTTAAAAAATCAGGCTGTAAAAATATATAGATATGAGAGTTATGATAAGAAATGAATTTATTAGAAAAATTTAAAAATATACCAGAAGAATACAAAGTAGAAATAATTGCTCTTCTTAATAATGAGGAAAATATATTCCTGAGTCCGTCTGAAGATAAATTAATATTTAATCATTCTGCAGAATCAATGGAAAAATTTGAGTATAATTATCTTTCAGAACTCTTAGAACACGGAAATTTTACAAAAGATGAATGGGTATTAATTGATAGTAATTTTAAATTAGATTGTGAAAATGTTATACCTACTGATTCACAATTTTATAGAACTAAAAATCATTTATTTAATAGTGAAAATATTGATTTTTTTCCATTTGGTGATGAACAAATATCAGAATTGAAATCACATAAAAGAAATAAATTATTTTTATCGTATAATGGATATCCAAACCCATCGAGAATTATGTTATTACATGAATTGGATAAGAGAAATTTATTACAATATGGGTTAGTTTCATTATTGAGAAAACCAACTGATGATGATTTTGAAGATTTACGAGATAAAATTGAATCTACAGACAGTTGGGGTGAAGGTGGTGAATATTTTGAATCTGCACCACATTTATTGGATGTTTATGAGGACCTTTTGGAAGGTCATAATTTTAAATCATTGAATAAAAATTATTACTCAAATAATGTAGTTCATCATTCACTTGATTTTCCTTATCAACATTTAAAAGAAACATTTTTTAATATAGTTCCCGAAACAAAATTTTTTACAATTGAAAATAATGCAAAATTACTATTTGTAACCGAAAAAACTTATAAGGCGGTTGCAACTCAACCATTTATTATTCTTGGACGACCAGGAATATTATCATATTTACATGATATTGGGTTTAAAACATTTCCAAATATGTTTGATGAGAGTTATGATGAAATAGAAGATAATGTAGAAAGATTCAATCATATAATTAATCAAGTAGAAGAATTGTGTAATAAGGGGTATGATTATGTTCGTAAATTGTATTTAGAATCATTTAATAATGTATTATATAATCAACAAATATTTATTGATAGAAAAAATGATGGTTATATTAATAAATTTAATAATTTAATTAAGGATATTTAGTAAGGTTGATGAATATATTTTATATAAATGGTTGTAGTTTTGTTTTAGGAGCGGGATTACCAGATTGCCACCTGGGCCCAGCAGAAATAAAATCTTCATTAGGGAATTTGTTAAACGATACTTTTAATTTTAAAGAGTATTATAATGATTCACGAGGTGGTTGTAGTAATGATAGAATACGAAGAAAGACAATTGAATATCTATTAAAAAATAAAAATAAATGGGATGATATGTTAGTTGTGATTGGTTGGACACAATTCACTCGTTTTGAAATGATTGATGAGTGGGAGATAAACAACAAAAGGACATTTTCCAATTCCGGTCCCCAGGGTGAAGATGACAATTACATACAATTAAACTCGGGAGTAAACAGAGCAGTACAATTTGGACTTGGCAATGACGGCCGGGCAGATGAGTTAGGTGTCAATACAAAAGAACATTGGAAGAATTTTTATACAAGACACTATAATATTGACGACAGATATGATAAATATTTAGATAATATATTGTATCTTCAATCGTTTTTAAAAGTAAATAATATTAAATATGTGATGTTCGATAGTTTATGGAGTATAAATGATTCGAAGTTGGCCAATAAATTCACATCAAAATATGATTGTATAGATTTTGATAAATGGGTTTGGGGTGAAGGTAGAAAAAGTTGGACAGAATACTTACATCACATAGATCCAACAAATAAAAAGACAAGAGTTGCATGGAATAATGACCATCCAAATGAATATGGAGTTAATATTTGGTTTGATCTTGTTATTGGTAAAATAAAAGAATTATATGGGTAAATTAATGGAGAGAGAAATAAAATGAATATAGGATTGGATCAGATAAGTTGGTATCAGGCAGTAGAGCAGGCGATAGGAAGCTTCGGAGATGGAATAGTCCATATTAATATGAATGGCTTTTTTGATATGAGGTTTATGTCCAGAGATTATGGTGAAAGGGGATTGTATAGTTATGAACTTGAGTGGATATTTGAACACTTTTCTAAAAGTTTTGAAATTAATCACTATAATGCTTGTTATGAAAATAAGGAATTTACGAAAATAGTTGTTTATATTGAGACTGAACGGGCTCCAAATTTTATAGAATCTTTACCTATCTTGGATAGGATACAGGGGTTATATCCATCTGTAGAAATAATATGTGTTCATCACGATTGGAAAGAATATGAATCAAAATATATTAAAATTCCATCACATCTTTGGGCGGAAGAGACACTGATCCATCAGCACGGAATACAGCCGTTTGCCGGTGATGATATTGATTTCCCACATAATTTAACTCAAGAATATTTTACACAAAGTAATGATGTTGAAAGAGATAAATTATTTATGTGTACAAATAAAACAAGAAGATATCATAAAGATGAATTGATTAATTTTATTAGACAAAATAATTTAGAAGATAAGGGGATGATTAGTATTAGGTGGGAAAATATTACTTTAGAAGATTCTTACCAACATTTAAAAATTGGAAAAAATCCTATGCAGTCATTTTATAATAATGTGTTTTGTGATTTAGGACCAGGATCCATGCACAATAGAGGAATCGGATATTTTGAATCAGAAAATATATATAAACCATTTGTTTATTGTGTAATACCTATGATTGTTAGTTGGCCGGATTATGATATACAGCTCAGAAAATTAGGATTGGATTTATTTGATGATATTATTGATACGTCATTTTATCAAGAAGGTGATTTAGATAAAAAATTTGAAATTATAAAAAATAATTTATATATAATTGAAAATACGTGTGTAGAACATAAAAGATTTAAAGATAATATTTGGGAAAGATTATTGGAGAATAATATTAAAATAAAAGATCAGAACAATTATGTTAATTATGTTAAATCATTTATTGGTTGAGAATAATAGTTATGTATAAAAAGGGAGAAATGTAATGAATATCGGTTTTATAGGATTAGGAAAGCTTGGTCTACCAGTTGCATTAGCAGTAGAATCAAGAGGACATAATGTAGTTGGATACGACATATCAAACGAAGTTAAAAACATAATAGATGCAAAGAAATTACCATATAGAGAAATATGGGCTCAAGAACATCTTGACAAATCAAAGATAGAATTTGTAGATGTGGAGAAAGTAGTAGAACATTCAGAAATTATTTTTGTTCCTAT
>Ga0098044_1001761_pt1 | contig 11244 bp, 12 predicted proteins | sample 10_taG_FD_75053 | JGI IMG/M metagenome (GOLD analysis project Ga0098044, IMG submission 75053) | Marine viral communities from the Subarctic Pacific Ocean - 10_ETSP_OMZ_AT15264 metaG | ecosystem: Environmental > Aquatic > Marine > Oceanic | place: Pacific Ocean | collected 2015-01-16 | reverse complement strand
TCCCCGGCGAGGCGCACGTACCTAGCACTAAGGGGGGGGTTAGTCCCTGTAACACAGGTATAACAGGTACAAAAAAAAGGGAGGACACTGGCCTAAGCCAGCATCCCCCCAATCTCCTACCTCCCTCCCATTTCCTTTGAGAAGACTACTGCGGATATCTCATTGAACATCTCTTGATGTTCGTCTACCGATATCTCTATCTGCTGTAGCAGACATTTGTGCAACTCCCATTCCTCATTAATGAAAAAGTCGAAGACGGCTTGCACTTGCTCACCTTTATTGATCCCAAACTCCCGATGGATGTGGTCCATCATTGCTATGTGCTTGGGTTCAAGGTAGGCACTAACCGATTTCGCTAACTTTTCCGGGTGAGGATGTGGTTCAAAGACCGACATACTTCCCTCCAATTAGAATGAATAAGAACTGTCCAAAGGCACAGCCCCTGCCCGATCCGTACCCTCCGGTCTTGGATCGAGCAAGGGGCCTTAGCCCACCGGACTAGGCCAGTGAAACCTTACTTAGACTTCAAGTATGGAAGCGTTACCGTTTTTGGCTTCCTAGGTTTCTCCGTCTTCAGCTCTCCAGACCCACGATTGAGGAGTTTGTAAAGAGTGCTGTCAACGTTTTTCTGGGCCTTGTCTGCCTTTGATTTCAAGTCGGCTACCTTAGCGCGACTCTTCATTAAAGGCTCACTTCTGGCCTCCAATTGCGACCAATACTGCTCGCTGATTTCCTTGTTGTTTTTACTCCAATCTGCGTCAGCAACGTCAACTAACCGTTTCTGTACGAAGGCCAGACCAGAATCAAAACTCGGAGTTGCGATAACGATAGTTATACACTGCTGTGCAACCGTACCATAGTTGCGCATCAGCTTCTGTCCATCGTCAACCAACTTCGTCCATTTCTCTTTCGAAGCTTTCGGCGACTTTTCAGTCGGAACCTTCATCTGAGATTTGGCAAAGGAATATCCTACGGTATCCATCGACTCATGATACCTAGACCAGAATTCACTGGCCAAGACATCAGAGTCTAGGAATGCGGGCACATCGCCTTTCTTGGGCACTCTCGCCATTACCTTGGCGAGTTTGCATCCTAGAAAGATTCGATCCCGTATAGCCACTCCCGTAACAGCTTCCGCTTCCTCAAGCTTTAGCCGTAGCTTCGTAGCTTTCGTGGATAAACTGGCGACCTCTCGGTCACTGTTAATTAGATCCGCAAGGACCTTCTTAGCAGTACCCGAGAGCGTGACGACCTTCTTAGGGCCGTCTTTCGTCTTAGTTGCCATGGGTTTCCCTCCTAATGGCAAATGAAGTGCGGACTAGCGGAGTGCTAGTCCGCTAGGACACTACGTGTAGCTTCAGCGCATGCGGTCCAGATTAGGACATCATGATCGTTGCGGACGATCCATTCGGATCTGGCTAGAAGGCCTCCCCTCGGTCGCGGCCCCTGCCCCTGCGGATTCTGTAGTCGGGAGAGGTCTCTGCCCCTGCGGCCCGACGATTACCGCTAACAACAAACTACGATAAAAGCTTATATATGGGGCTGATATATCGTCAAGGGGTTAAGATCTTGTTAATATTAGGATGGATGGCCTAAGTCATTGTCAGATATAGACTTATGGATTTCGGCAAATGTGACATTTGTTGCCAATAGGTGCCAATCGCTACCAATCGCTACCAATTGCAGGACCTAGGCCCCTAGGTGGCGTCTTCTCAGCTTGGCCTAGATAGGGGCCTTTCGGAGGGTAGCTGAGAGGTCCCAAGAAAATGTTGGACCCCAGTGGGGGGGACCCCCCCCAGATTGATGTCGCTCGTCCCTACATACCTGCTATGTTTTGCACATCCTATTATGATTTTTGAGGACCTTATCCTCTCCTATCACGATTACACACCTAGCTAATTCAAACCATCTCTTATCGTTGATAGGTATTTTTTTTGATTTTAAGTGCTTTTCAATAATATCAGATGCTGTATCACCAGAAAATTTTAGCTTTCCTTTACTAAACTTGGAATAATATTCTGGATACATTCTTTGTAGTTCTGAGGTACTGTAGACACGTTCTCTGCCAAACTCTCTAGATACTCTTGCTCTTCCGGCTATATATGACTTTACTGCACGGTTTAACATTCGTCTGTCAGATTTCGAGATCTCGTATCTCTCAAAAATATTTTTTACGGAATCTTGGGAAGAACCGTCAGAAGGTCTATTTTTTCGTGGAGACATAGACTAAACCGTAAAATAGATTATATGATTTAGAGTATACTTTATCTAGCTAGATTAATCTAATCTAGATAGAATCTAGTATAGTATATATATACTATGGCCAATAGAAAAAAATTAATCTTACTCCTTTTGGTGGCACTTGCATCTTGTGCTACCCATAGTGTTAATGATTGTTGGTGGGGTAACGAATCCTTCAACAGGGAATGTTATGGCGATAAGTACACATCTCAAAAAAATTACAAGTCTTCCTGTCGTTCATAGAAAGGATTTTGCAGATCTTTTAGATGAACTGAGAAATACCAAGAGCAGGAATCTTGGTATAGGAGATTTTCTTGAGTTTGTAAAAATGGTTTGGCCAGCATTCATTGAGGGCGGGCACCATCGTATTATGGCTGATGCGTTCAATCGGATCGCGGAGGGTAATCTCAAACGTCTCATCATCAATATGCCCCCCCGTCATACAAAATCGGAATTCGCATCACATCTTTTTCCGGCTTGGTATCTCGGAAAGTATCCCGATAGGAAGGTTATTCAGACCGCGCATACCGCAGAACTTGCCGTGGGATTCGGTCGTAAGGTTCGTAACCTTGTCGGATCAAGAGACTATCAGGATATATTTCCCGATGTATCCCTGAGTACGGACTCGAAAGCGGCTGGTCGTTGGAATACGAATCACAAGGGCGACTACTTCGCTATCGGGGTAGGTGGTGCCGTAACGGGTAAGGGTGCGGATATCCTGATCGTGGATGATCCGCATTCCGAGCAGGAAGCCGCCCAGAACGATCCTACCGTATACGACCGCACCTATGAATGGTACACTTCGGGTCCCCGGCAGAGGTTGCAGCCGGGGGGAGCCATCTGTCTGGTCATGACCCGTTGGTCGAAGAAGGATTTAACGGGCAGTATCATCAAGTCCTCTATAGAAAGAGGCGGTTCCGATGAGTGGGAAGTGATAGAACTTCCCGCGATTCTTCCAAGCGGCAAGCCTTTGTGGCCCGGATTCTGGCCACTGGAGCAGCTTGAAGCACTGAAAGCAGAGCTTCCGGTAGGCAAGTGGAGTGCCCAGTATCAGCAGGACCCCTCTTCCGAAGAAGGCGCGATCATCAAACGGGAGTGGTGGAAGGAGTGGGATGCAAAGAAGCCTCCTGTATGCGAGTTCGTGATCCAGTCTTGGGATACCGCATTTCTAGCAAAGGAGACAGCCGACTACAGTGCCTGCACTACATGGGGTGTTTTCTACGGAGAGGATGGTGATGCCAATATTATCCTGCTGGATGCGTTTCAGGAGAGGTTGGAGTTTCCTGATTTGAAGTCACGGGCATATCAATTGTACAAACAGTATGATCCGGATGCATTTATCGTGGAAGCGAAGGCGGCTGGTACTCCTCTGATCTTTGAATTACGCAGAGTGGGCATACCCGTATCCGAATATACGCCGGGGCGTGGTAAGGATAAGATTGCCAGAGTGAACTCCGTAGCAGATATTTTCTTCAGCGGGAATGTGTGGGCACCTCCAACGAGATGGGCCGAAGAGGTTATCGAACAGTTTGCGGCATTTCCTAATGGTGATCATGATGATCTTGTCGATGCTTCTACGCAGGCACTGCTCAGGTTCCGTCAGGGAGGATTCCTAGCCCTGCCGTCCGATTTTCCTTGGGATGACCCGATGCCCATAAGGAAAGCAAACTACTATTGACTTGCTTGGTAATGTATACACATTATAAAGAATAGTGTTTAAGCCACTATTTTTAGGGAATGGCAGGAATCTCCTAGCGGGGTGAATAGGTGCCCGGTCTGGGGGTGTTTCTTAGCGGAGACTGTCCCCCAGTCCGGGTTCTTCTAATGGGAACGATTTATTCATATGGCTATAGAGAAGCCACTCAACGGAATACTCAACCAAGACGACTTCGATATGGGACCGGGAGGTCTTGTTGTCGTTGAAGAGGAACAGGAGACACTCCCCGGAGAGTCTCTAATTACCGAACTGGCAGATGGTGGAATCGAAATTGATTTCGATCCACTGGCCGATCTTGGTTCCGAAGAATCAGCATTCGATTCAAATCTTGCAGAGTTCATAGATGAAGATGAACTTCGCACGGTCGCCTTGGATCTTATCTCAAAGTTTAATTCCGATAAGTCCAGCCGGGGCGACTGGGAGCAGACATACGAGGAAGGTCTTGATCAGCTAGGTCTGGAGATCGAAGACCGTACCGTTCCGTGGGCTGGAGCCTGCGGCGTATTCCACCCCATGCTCTCCGAAGCCGTAGTCAGATTCCAAAGCCAAACGATTCAGGAGGTCATGCCAGCCAAGGGTCCGGTTAAGACTCATGTCTGGGGTATGATAACTCCCGAAAGAGAAAAACAGGCGCGGCGTGTTCAGGACTATATGAACTTCCAGCTTCTGGAAATTATGACTGAATACCGTGGAGAGACGGAGAAGCTCCTCTTTAGTCTTCCTTTAGCAGGTTCTGCATTCAGAAAAATCTATTTTGATCCCTCCTTGGGCAGGCCCACCTCAATGTTTGTTCCGGCTGAGGACTTTGTTGTTGCATACAATGAGTCTGAACTGGATCAGGCTGAACGCTATACCCATGTAATGAAGCGTAGCAATAATCAGGTTAGAAAGCTTCAGGTCAGCGGGTTTTATGTAGATGTCGACCTTGCCTCTTCTCAGGTTGAAGATAGTCCGGTTACCGATAAGCTGAATGAAATCGGAGGGGTCAGGCCGTCTTGGGATAATGACGAGAGGCACACTCTTCTGGAGATGCATGTTGATCTGGATCTTCCCGGATATGAGGACCCGGACGGGGTTGCGCTCCCCTATGTCGTAACTATCGATAAGGGAACCTCCACGATTCTGTCTGTATATCGTAACTGGGATGAATCAGATCCGCACAGAATCAAAAGGGAGCATTTCGTTCACTATGGATATGTTCCCGGTATTGGATTCTATAATCTTGGGCTGATCCATATGATCGGCGGATTGGCTAAATCTGCTACCAGTTTGCTCAGGCAACTTGTAGATGCAGGTACACTTTCCAATCTGCCGGGAGGACTAAAGACCCGTGGACTCAGAATCAAAGGCGATGATACGCCGATTATGCCGGGAGAATTCAGAGACGTTGATGTGCCGGGAGGGGTCATACGTGACAACATCACCTTCCTTCCTTATAAGGAACCTTCTTCGGTCCTTTATCAGCTCTTGCTCAATATGGTTGAAGAGGGTAGGCGGTTCGCGTCCATGGCGGATCTTAAAGTAGCGGACATGAATCAGGAGGCACCTGTCGGTACAACGCTCGCAATTATGGAGCGGGCAATGAAAGTGCAGTCCGCGATTCAAGCGAGAATCCATGCGAGTCTCAAGAAGGAATATAAGATCTTAGCTAGGATTATTCGCGACTTTACAGAGCCGGAATATCCCTACGAAACAGATGAAGCGGAGGGTATTAAAGTTGAAGATTTTGATGACCGTATTGATGTTGTGCCTGTTTCGGACCCCAATGCGTCCACTATGGCACAACGGATCATGCAATATCAAGCCGCCCTGCAATTAGCGGCTCAGGCACCGAATATGTATGACTTGCCGCTTCTGCACAGGCAGATGATGGAACTCATAGGTATTCCGAATGCCGAAGAGGTTGTGCCTTCCGAAGACAGTGCCATGGCTAAAGATCCGGTTAGTGAGAATCAGGATATTCTTACAATGTCTCCGGTTAAAGCATACGAATATCAGGATCATGAGGCTCATATGCGTGTCCACATGGTTCTTAAAAATGATCCGCAGATGGCGCAGGAAGTTCAAAACAGTCCTGCCGGACAGGCTGTTTCCAGTGCGCTTGATGCCCATGTAAGAGAACACTTGGCGTTTATATTCAGACGGCAGGTTGAAGAGGAGCTTGGCGTACAACTACCTCCATCAGACCAACCGTTGCCGCAGGATATTGAGCAACGCCTCAGTACTGCAATTGCAGATGCCGCAGATCAGATGATGGGTAAGAAGCAGGCGCAGGCCAAGGCTGAAGAGAATGCTGAAATGCAGCAAGATCCGATCATCCAGCAGAAAGAGCGTGAACTCAAGATTCGCGAAATGGATGCACAGCGCAGATCGCAGACAGATCAGGGCAGGCTACAGCTTGAACAGCAGAAGCTTGCGGCTAAACAACAGGTTGATGCTGCTAGACAGCAGGCTGAGGCACAGGGGTTCGCCGCTAAACAGCAGGCTGATGCCATGGATCTACAGCTTGAACAGCAGAAGCTTCTCAGTGATGCTGAGATTGAGCGGGAGAAGATTGCCAGCAAAGAAAGGATTGAAGAGGCCGAACTTGAACAGGAGCGTAAGGAAATGATGCTTGACGCCCACGTTAGAGGATTGGAGTTCGGAAAGGATATGGCAAAGGATCTGGATGCAGATGAGTGACAGCGTATTGTTGTTACTCAAAAAAAAATTAAGAGATCAAATGAACGAACTTGCTGATCATCTTGCTGTGGGATCTGCTAAAGATATGGAAGAGTATCGTAAGGTATGCGGCATCATCGAAGGGTTGGCTTGGGCTGAACGTGAAGTTATTGATATAGAAGATAAATTGAATACAGATTCTTTTTAGCAGGACGCAACGCCCGTTCGGGGCGCAACAATTCAACGAGAGGTCACAGTGGCTACGCTCGCAAAAGAAGTTATGAAAGAAATGGTTCTTCCTGACGAAGAAACTAAAAATTTTGCATCACAGTTGCCGGAGCCAAAAGGCTACAAACTGCTGATTGCACTCCCCGAAGTCGAAGAAGCCACTGAAGGTGGCATCATCAAGTCGGCCCAGTCCCAGCATGAAGAGTCAATTGCCACTGTTGTAGGCTGGGTTATGAGTATGGGGCCGGATGCCTATGCAAATTACAATAGATTTCCGAATGGACCTTACTGTCAGGTCGGAGATTGGGTTGTTTTCCGGGCATTTAGCGGCACAAGACTAAAAATTCATGGTAAAGAGTTCCGTTTAATCAACGATGATACCGTAGAGGCGGTCGTGGAAGACCCCAGAGGCGTGGAAAGGGCCTAAAATGAGTGATGAGATCGTAAGAACTAGTGAAGAAGAGAAGTTTTTGGGCGTAAGAACCAAGATTGAGCCTCCTTCCGAGACAGAAACTGCCGCAGAGGTCGGTGAAATCGACGTTCAGGTCGTGGATGACCGTCCTGAAGAGGATCAGCGGGAGCCTGCGGCCTCTGATAGCTCCTTTTCTGATGATGAACATGGAGAAGAGCTGTCAAATGTCAGCAATCGTGTCCAAAATCGCATAAAAAAGCTGAAATGGCAGTATCATGAAGAGCGAAGGGCCAAAGAATCGTCGGAAAAGCTTGCAAGCGAGGCGGTTCACTACACTCAGGGACTACAAACGGAAAATCAGCGGCTTTTGAAGCTTATTCAGGACAGTCAGACGGCTTTGGTGCAGCAAAGCAAGGATCGCGCCCAAGCATCGCTCATGGTAGCGCAGGAAAACTTCAAAAAGGCCCATGAATCCGGCGAAACGGACGAAATAGCCGCAGCACAACAGGCATTGACGCAGGCACAGCTTGCTCAAGCCTATGCGCCGTCATATGGACAGCAGATTATTGATAATTGGAGGAAACAGATTGCTTCGGAGCCAAGACAGCAGGCTCCGCAGCCTCCGCAGCCTAATCAGGGGGCACCGCCAGCTTCTGCGCCGGAACCTGACCCAAAAGCACTCCAATGGCAGGAAAGCAACCCTTGGTTTGGGAACGACAAGGAGATGACAAGTCTTGCCTACGGTGTTCATGAGGTTTTGGTAGGTGACCAAGGTGTTGACCCCGATACGGATGAGTATTATCAATTAATTGACAACCGTATGCGGGAATTATTTCCCGGATACTTCGGCGGAAGCGGACAGCGCACAAATGAAGGATCGCTGGTCGTGGAAACTGCATCTCGCCGCAGGGCAAACCCCGTGGTTGCGCCAGCATCAAGAAACAACGGCGCGATACCACGCAAAGTCACATTGACTTCGACTCAAGTAAGACTCGCGAACCGCTTGGGGATAACGCCAGAAATGTATGCTAAACAGCTCATGAGAGAGAAGGAGAATGTCTGATGGCTGAAGAACGCGCTTCACGGGAACCAAGAGAACTCGAAAGTCGTGAAAACGAAACCAGAGCAACACCTTGGGAACCTGCAAATTTACTTCCAGATCCCGATCCAGAGGATGGCTGGGCGTTTCGATGGATACGAACATCAATGATCGGTAGTCCTGATAACACGAATGTTTCCAAGAAATTCCGTGAAGGATGGGCACCAGTTCGTTCCGAAGACCACCCGGAACTCCAGATTATGAGTGATCATAAGTCGGAATGGGGATCGAAAGGCGGAATTGAAGTCGGTGGACTGCTGCTTTGCAAGGCACCAGAAGAACAGGTGCAGGGAAGAAGTGACTATTATGCTGAACATGCACAGTCACAGATGCAGGCCGTCGATAATAACTACATGCGTGAGAACGATCCTCGGATGCCTGTTCTTGCGCCGAATCGTAAAACTCATGTGACATTTGGCGGCAGTGGCCGCTAAGTGTCCTGACTAATTAACTAGGACTAATTATGGCTACTTCAGCGACACCGTATGGTGCGAGGCCAATTGGTACGCTAAGTGCTTCCGGCTCATGGTCGGGTAAGGTGAGGCACTTACCGATAGGTAGTACGTATGGCACCGCCATTTTTAACGGTGATTTTGTGAAGCTGGTGGCAGATGGTGAGATTGAGAAGGATTCTGGCACCACTGCGCTAACAGCAGTAGGTATTTTTGTAGGGTGTTCCTATACGCCAAGCACAACAAATCAGAAGACGTTTAACACGCAGTGGCCTGCGTCTACAACGGCAACTGATGCGATGGCTTATGTTATAGATGACCCGCATGTTGTATTTCAGATGCAGGCTGATGGTATCATGAACACCACAGATCGTGGTTTGAATGTTGCTGTCATACAAACGGCTGGCTCTACAGCTATTGGTAAATCTAAAAACGCAATTGATTCGGGAACTTCCACTACTCCGGCAACAACGGCTACGCTCCCGCTTCGTGTTCTTGATTTTGTTGATGGACCTAAGAGCTTGCCCCCGAAAGGGACGACGGACAGTGATGCTTATCCCGATGTTGTCGTCAAGTTTAACGCAGCGTCGAGTGGGTCAGCCTCTAATCATTCATACTTAAACGCCACTGGCGTATAATAGGAGATTGATCAATGGCTATATCACGCGCACAACTTCTTAAGGAACTACTTCCGGGACTTAACGCGCTCTTTGGGATGGAGTATGCTCGCTACGACGATGAGCATTCAGAAATCTATGAGACGGAAAGTTCGGATCGGTCTTTTGAAGAAGAAGTGAAGCTCTCGGGCTTCGATGCGGCCCCGGTGAAGGATGAGGGGTCTGCAATTTCTTATGATGCCGCACAAGAATCGTTCACGGCGCGGTACAACCATGAAACGATTGCGATGGGCTTCGCCATTACGGAAGAAGCTATCGAAGACAATCTTTATGATTCTTTGTCGGCTCGCTACACCAAAGCCTTGGCTCGCGCTATGGCCCACACCAAACAGGTAAAGGCCGTTGTTCCTTTGAACGACACTTCTTACCAGAGTGGTGATGGTGTAGTCTTGTTTTCGACTGCTCACCCACTTGTTTCGGGTGGCACGAACTCAAACACTCAGTCAACAGCGGCAGATCTCAATGAGACTTCTCTTGAGGCTGCTGTTATTCAGATTGGCAAATGGACGGATGAGCGTGGTCTATTGATCGCTGCCCAGCCCCAGAAGCTTGTTATTCCGCCCGACTTGCAGTTTGTCGCGGCGCGGATAATGAAATCTGAGCTTCGCCCCGGAACTGCGGACAACGACATCAACGCTGTGCGTTCGATGGGTGTTGTTCCCGGTGGAACAATTGTGAATCACTATCTAACTGATACGGATGCGTGGTTCCTCATTACCGATGTTCCGAATGGACTGAAGCACTTCAATCGTGTAGCACTTGAGACGGGCATGGACGGTGACTTTGATACCGGAAATGTTCGCTATAAGGCTCGCGAGCGGTACAGCTTTGGTGTCTCAGATCCACTAGGGATCTGGGGATCACCCGGAGCGTAGTGAGTAGGGGGTGGGGACGGTTCTATGTTTGGACTGTTCCCACCCTTTCTTTTTTTCCTGACTATCAAACGATTGATAGACACTAGCCAAGACAGGAGAAATCATGGCTAACACAACTTTTTCAGGACCAGTAAGATCAGAAAACGGATTTCAATCCGTTGATAAGAGCAGTACAACTGGTGCCGTTACTACTAGAGTCGTTCTAGGTAAGGGTGTTGGACACGCTTCAGGCGTTACAGTCAACACAACGGCAGGCGACAGCCCAGCTATTGGTGAGTTTACTCAGCCAGCTAACACTGTTATCACCGCAATCAAAATTGTATGTATCACTGCTCCGGTTATCGGAACGGGAGACATTGGGCTTGAGGTTGGATCAACTAGTTCCGGTGCGGAGCTTGTTGCGGCAATCACCGATCATATCCTAGATGGCGGCACGACTGTCGTTGTTGGTAATGTCGTAGATTGCACACTGGTAGGCACAACGCATAGTGGTACTACGGCTCCGGTATCGCCTCAGTATACCTCTTCTGAGCGGACGGTTTACTGCAATATTACGAACACCGTAGATGCTACTACTGCGGGATCGTTTACGTTCATTATCGAATATGTACCAATTGCGGCACTGTCGTAATGTTTAACTGAGATAAGGCCACCCATCTAAGGGTGGGTGGTCATATCTCCTATTGCGAGCGGGGCTAGGAGTGCTGTCCTCGCGGGGAGAATAAGATGGCTGTAACGTCACAAACGATCCAAGACGGTGACCGAATCGCCGTTATGAAGTTCACCAACATCTCCGATGGCTCAGGCGAAAGTGCCGTGACCAAGGTAGATGTTTCCGCCCTCCAAGCCGAATCCGGCACCGGAAAAGCCTGCGCTGGAGCT
>Ga0098044_1001756_pt1 | contig 11257 bp, 8 predicted proteins | sample 10_taG_FD_75053 | JGI IMG/M metagenome (GOLD analysis project Ga0098044, IMG submission 75053) | Marine viral communities from the Subarctic Pacific Ocean - 10_ETSP_OMZ_AT15264 metaG | ecosystem: Environmental > Aquatic > Marine > Oceanic | place: Pacific Ocean | collected 2015-01-16 | reverse complement strand
TTGCTTCTGGACCAAATATGTTATCTATGTCATCAGAAACTGCCAATAACTGTTCTTTAATTATAAACCTCATCGCATCTGTACCGCGGAGCAATGAAACATCCTCTTCCGTTATTGGGTCTTTAAGTTCACCCGTCTTCTCCTTGCGCTTGTTTAAAGTCTTCAAGGCAAAACTAGCTAATTCATCATAAAAAATAGGATCAAAAACTTTTAAATCATCACTAATCTTTTTCAATGCGAAATTCAAGAATATATCATCTCGGGAAATATCTTCTGCCCTGAACACAGAGAAGACCGGTGCGGAATTTAATAATACTTCGACAGCGAATAACCTTATAATTGTATATAAGGCGCCTTCAGTACCAGCAGATTCCAAAGGAGACATTGCCTTAGATTGTTCATCACTTTGAGGGCGTTCGGTGCAGTCTGATTCCTCTATAAAAGCTTGCTTTACTTTAGATTTCATACCATTTAAATCGAGAAGGCTCTTTTTGGGAGACCCCTTACAAGGGGCAATTTCTCGTTCAGTTGGAGCAGGAGGTAACAATGACATTTTTCCCAAGGCCTCTCTGTCAAAAAAGCTTGCCTGTGATATTAATTCCGCAAAATGTTTCTGATATTCCGCGTAATTGTGTGGCCAATAATTTTCCAACTTTGTTCTTGTGTTTTCATTCTTTATTTCCGAAGGAATATTTTTTAATAAAAGCTTAGAAAAAACTTGAGATTGGGGAGGGGAATTAAAAGAATCTGGTTCGATTGCTAATTCTTCTATTTTTTGTTTGACAGTTACAAGAGACTTTGAAGTATAAGAAGCTTGGTTTATAATAGGATCTCCATATACAACTCTATCCTCCACGTTGGATGCCTCTTGATTATAACCAACTATAGGAGCATGTACTAATTCTTTAACCGTTATTACAGAAGAATCTAGCTCCTTTTTCTGTTGGCTTGCCAAGTTTGTCGCATATGTAACAACTGGCTCAGATAAACCTTCGACCGAGGCATTGAAATTATATAAAGCCGCTCCAAAAATATATGAAGAGCCTCCATATGTTATCAAACTATTATTGAATTCACTTAAACTAGATTTTAAGTGAGGTAGAACTTTTTGGCCGCGAACGATTTCCATATTATCTGAATGTATTATAGTTTTGCCTCCAGACTCAAAGTTTTTTGCCGGGTCATAATCCTCGGATGGAAACTGGGAATTTGTCTGGGCAGTGGGATTATCAATGAGTTCTCTTGATTCAGGGTTGGCGTATTTTGTGTGTTCATCGTTTAACTTATATAATGATATTTTCTCTTTTGGCTCTTCAGATATTTCTATAATAGATTCAATATATGCTCTACAATCAGAATCAAAAGACTGTTCTGTTTGAGAATATATTTGATTAATAACTTTATTTGTCATATAATCCATTGATTCTGGCTGTTTTGGTGCTAAAGAAGCTGCGGGAGGTGTCAGGCTGGATTCGTTCAAATCTTCGCTTAATTCTCTTTCGGCTTCTTTTTCTGTGCAAGAATCCATCGGAGGGACAAGGTGATCTAGATTGTCGGCATTAAGAAGATCTGCTAATTTTTTAAGTCCATTGATCCTGTCCTCTTTTTCCTTTAAGATCTGTTTATTTATTTGATCTGATGTTGTACCACCTTTAGCTAAAAGCGCCTTCCTTTGATTTATGAGATTATCAAAAAATTGGTCTGGACATTCTATAGAATTAAATGAAGGGATGCACCCGAGTGGCTCAATATCATTGGGCATGCCAAAGAAAAATTCTGGTGATATTGGAAGAGAATGGTTATCTAACAGATCGGCCAACTGTTCCAAAGAATCATCACCCGGGTTTCCATCAAATAAGTCTTTTAATTCCCGGTCTGTCATACTTGCGAACATATCGTCAATAAAAGGATCTGGACATAGCCCTGGTTGTAAACCTAGTTTTACTTGTAGTTCTCGACATATTGTATTTCTCAACCTGTCAAACTGATTGAGAAGATTATCGAATTGTCTTAATAAATTATCTATATTTTCACAAACCGAAAGTGGGAATTCGGCTATATTCACCAAAGTCTTCAACATCCTGTCCATGGATTGTTCTATCTGCTTTGCTTCCCACACCATGGTATCACTAATAATTGGATTATCGTCTGGAAACAACCAAGTGATTTTGTCTAAGTTGGGAAGTCTAGATCTAGATCTTGTTCCATGTGATCGTTTCATGGACGGGCAAACTGTTGCCACCATTTTGGACCGGGCGCCGGGTTGCTGATAGTTAAACACCGGATCGGCTATTGAAATACTGTTTTCAAAAGCAGTCTTTATTTCCGAATCGGGCATGATTTTCAACAAACAAGTCATCGCTGCTCGGGCCGCTAGGCGGTGATCAGTTTTATTATATTTTTTAGCATATGCTTCTTCTATGTCCTCCGGAGTCTCTACATGAGGCGGCGCGACGGGATCTTCCTCTCTGTCTCTTCTGTCGGCTATTTTTTTTCTGACCTCTTGATCATTAACAACTCTGTCATCTGCTCTTTTTTCCTCTGACGTCACATACGGACCAGAGGCAACGCCTGTGTCTGTGGATCTTTGAAGTTCTATCTCCTCTTCAGCCCCAGGCTGGCGGGCCGGCTCCAGTGCGCCGGCTGGATATATAAGAACACTGGGGTTTATATAACTTTGAGTAAATTTAAGCCATCTGTCCGAGCCTGGATTCTTTTTTAAATATTCCGTAGCTTCTGAAAGATAAAACAATAATCCGTTTCCTGTTCTAAAAGTTCGATTTTTATTTCTTCTTCTGTTTAAGAAATATTTAAAAGCGTTAAATCCAAACCTCAATGGCAGCATTTCAATAATCTGATCATCGGAATCACCATAAAGAATATAAGTTATCTCTCTGAATCCCTGTGAGAAGCCAATCTCTATAATATCATCTTTATCTTTCCTAATTTCTAGATTATTGTGTTTAAATATTTGTTGTAAGCCTTTCCACAATTTATATAAATCGGGTGCGAAGTCTTCTTTATAGCTAAGAGAATGTTTTTTTTGTAATTGCGCATCGGCAGATGGGCCGGGAGCTATTCTTGCCCCTGAACTTTTTATTATATCATCATAGCTTCGAAGCTCCTCAATGACAGAATCTATATCCTTCTCAATGTCTGAACTTGAAAGAGTGACTCTTCGTTTTGTAACTTCATCGCTGTCCCAAGAGAAATCTTCGTCTTTTGTTACTATTGCATCAAAATATCTTGCTGGTATTTTAACCAAAACTTTCATTTTTGATTTTGGGCGATCTTTTATGTAATATTCGTGATTAGACACTTTTGTTAGTTTTGTTAACAATTCGTCGTCATATTTTTTAAAAAAGAAATCCAAAAGCCACTTGCAGCCTTGTTTTTTCAATTCTTGGGCGCGAAGTTGGTATTCTTCAGAGGTTTCTTCTCCACCAGTGCCTTCATATTTTGTTTTCCATGATAAAAGATATTCTTGCTTTACGGAATCAAAAAATGGTCGATGTTTATCTACACTAGATTTTGTCCAATCTTGAATGAGGGCGCCCGTTCGAACGTTTGGGCGGCCGGCAAAGTGTATTGCATTTTTTACTTCTGGTTCTGATTCTTCTTTAACTGGAGAGTCAACTGTCGGCGGCGGCGTTTTTTCCTGGCTCTTGATTATCTGGGGTGCCCTGACCTCTTGCGGTGGCGTATCAGCATTTTCGGCTTTTGTTTCCTCTGTCGGCTTCACACTTGGCAAAGGTTCTTTAAACATAGGATGGTCAATCCAGTGCACTTCTCTCCACGCTACCCCGATCTCTAAAAACGATATCTTATCGTCCGACAGACCAGAGGCTTTCCAAATACTTTGTTCAAGAGCCCAGGCTTTTACTGCGTCTGTTGCAACTCGATCCGCTTCTCTTTTAAAAACACGAGCCCAAGATTGAGAACTCTTATATCTCGGCTGACTCCATATTTCCGAATCTTCTCTTTTGCGCACGAGATTTGGTTTTCCAGGCACGGATTCAATATGCTTCTCCACGAACTCTTTTCTTGTTTCTTTGTATATTTTCGTTGCTTCTTCTAAATTCCACTTATGGTTTATTGTTTCGTCACTGGCAACTATTTCTTCTGTTTTGGGAACTGTTGGACCAGGAGTTATCTCTTCTGATATAGGATCCCATCTTTCAAAAATATACTGACGTAGAGTGTTTCCTGTTGGTTCACCAGCATCATACCAAGCGCTATATTCATCTAGTTCCCAAAGTTCTTTATCTGCAGGATTATCAAATTGTAGTTCTTCAAGTCGAGTTTGAATTTTCTCATGGATTTCTTTTGCAGGACAATCAGGATCAGCAAGATCATACGTCTTGCCTTTAATAGTTAATATTTTTTCTTGGGTTCTTGTCATTGTTTTTTTAGTTAACGTTATTGTATCTACTACAAATATATTTTTTGCCACCTTTCTTTAAAAAATTAAACTTAAATGCTTTGAGATTCTTCTTGTGATTATATAAATCTGACTTAGTTTTTGTAAGATGATTTATGCTACAGAGCAATCCCTGCCACTCTACCGTTGGAGACGCAGATGTTGGCGCGCCGAAAAATGGAGAAAAGTGCCAGTGACTTTGTAAAGCTTCATTAAAATCTTGCTGAATCATTAACATTCCATCTACCACGCCGTTTAAATCATTAATGTGTCTCACTATTTGGTTTATGGCAGCAATTAACGAATCACCTTTTACTAAAGGCTCAAGTTTGCTACTATCGTTTCCCGCTATAAGATCAATTCCACCGATATCTTCTTCTGATTTTACGCCCATTGAATTCTTTGGATCTGTCCTTGTTACTAGTTGAATTCCGTCGCGGCCTATAATTCTTACTGCGTCGGCCTTTATTCCAATTCCGGATCTTGTTTTTTGATTACCCAGACTACCATCGGCAATACCAAAGTTGTCGTCGATATTGGTTTTTTGACTTATATAGATTCTAGCTGAATCATTGATAAAATCGTTGTTCACAAACGATGGCCGGCCAGTTTTGGGATCTACGGCTTGTGGTTTTTGATTGTCGCCGCGGCCAACGACGAGATCTATTGCGCCGGCTTGGGTATCTCCTTTTCCTCCGTGCCCGCTTAATCTATCGGCTGGGCGGTCTCTACCAAGAGTAATATATGCATTATTTTCGCCGGCGATAACTTTTTCACAAGGTGCTGCAATAAAGATAGGGATCGCCTCTTCTAAGTGGCCGTTGGCGACACCGTTCATAATATTCTGTTTTGTGTCTTTCCTTTTTGCCTGACTACTCTGTCTTTTTAAGTCTTGACCGCTAAAGTCTCTTGCTTTTTTAGATTTTGGACTTTCAGTATTTTCTTCTTCGATATTGATTATATTCGTTGGATCTGACATTTCATATTTTCCCTTTGTATTAAGATGTTGTTGGCTGTGAAGAACCTACAAGATTAAACAGTCTTCCTTTGGCGGGCGGCAACGTTGTTATTTTCTTCTTTTTCACCCACCTTTGTTCCAAGGCAGTTCCGAGAAGACTGTAGGCCTCTTTTTGTGCATAGCCTCTTGCTCGTAGTGTACAATAATATGCTGTTGACGAGCCATCTCCCTTCATCGCGACATAGCCTGAGTGGGATGTTACACCCTTTGGCATTCCATCGACCTTACTCCAATAAAATTTATCTCCGCGCACGTTCCAGAACTGCATATGCAAATCTGGAAATGTTTTAACCAGAAATACTATTAGACGATAGCACGCCTCTTGTTGTTCAATTGTAGGATTAAGATATTTTCCAAAAACCCTATCTTTTTCTTCTGGTCGGGCCCTGGAAGATTTCCATTTATTTAATATTTCTATTCCTATCGATCTGGAGTTTACGCCTCCGCCGGGAACCGATTTGCCTCCGCCGTGGTACCCAAAGCCAGTTCTTGGGTCTATATGTTGTGTGACAGAGCCGTCTTTTCCGACCATATATTCAATTGATAACCCTCGATTCTCTAAAACTCGATACGTTCCTGCTCGGCCGCCGTCTTTTCTTGCTTGTTCGTTTTTTTCTCCAACGACGCTTTCATGAATCACTATCATGTTAATTTTCTTTCTTCTCTTTTTACCGTATTTTGAAAAGGGCTTTCCTTTATTAATAACTATTTGAAGATTAGGGTCCGTGTCCACTGTCAACGGGGCCCCGATATCACCAACATCGTGTGATTGACCGCCGGAACCATCGGCACACGGGGGTGCGGAAGCACCGGAAGCCGTAGAGGCTGGCTTTGGGGTCTGGTTTGTGCTGTCTACTATTTTTTGGCCGGCCTTTATTTTCCCCAGCACTTTTTTAGCTTCCTGGAGAGCTAGTTCTGTTCTCCCCAGTGTTGTCTCATGTTCCCAGGGCGGAGGATTCTTTTTGTTGTCCTGAATTGCTTTTTCATATTCTGCTTGAGCGAGGGACACCATTTTCTTGGCGGCTTTTAGAGTTAAATATTTTGGAGCGGGGGGCGGCGAGGCTGCGGAACCAGCTGGTATACTTGGCTTAGCTTGTGATGGAGCCTTTGATCTGGCCGTATGTGACTCTTCAGTACGCGCTTTGTTATCAGACTTTGCGATCTCGGTCGACGCTGCTGCAGCTTTATTTCCCAAAGATTTTACTATATCCCATCTAGTTTGCGAACTGCCCCATTTCGATGTATGGGTGTCGGTCAATCCCCATTCCCACCACATAACAGTTCCGTCTTCCATCCCGCCGTATTCAATTCCCTCAAGGGCGTTTTTTGGATACTCGGCTTCCATGGCCATTCTTGCAGGGCTCTTCATACTAGAACCGCCCGGGTCAAACTGCCAGTGTTTACCATAAGTTCCTAATGCCGGGATTATATTAATATAGCCAGCTTTTTTATATCTACGTAAATTCTTTTTTAGTCCTTTGTTGGAATTATAAGTGTGTGCCGCGGCTCCTTCCGAACAATAGACCTGCGGGATAGTAAAATCATGATATGTTTTGCCATCGGAATTTTTAGCGGCGAACGAAGAAAAAGGAAATCTTTTCATATGAAAGTTCGGAGTTCCATATGTAGTAACACCAATAGATAACCCCCCGTTCTTATCTGCATGCTGACGCAAGACTTGCATGTGTTTAACTGCTTGGTCTTTCAACACCTCCAGGCTGCTATATCCGGACCTTTTGGCTCCCATGTAATATCCAGCCTCCGGATCTGTTATTATGCCCAAGGCGCCGCATTCTACTGCTTCCTCGCACATATATTTAGCGAATTCATGTTCTCTTTTTAGTGTGTCCCTCTCGCTCTCTTTCGTTGCCCATGGAAAACCCCAAAGATATACCTGAATTCCATTTTGTGAAAGAAACTTGCCATATTCTCTATTTCTCTTTTTCTGAATTTTCTTCATATGGCCTTTTTCTTGCCATGCCGTCATTAAACATACGAAAGATAGGCCGGCCCATTTACATCTTTTCAAAATCGCTTCTTTGCCCTGATTTGCGGATCGTCGATATCCCAACAAAAACATCCCTTTACCAGAGGGTACTTGTCCTCTTCTTTTTTCAGGATTTATTGGAGAATATCTTGCTGGATTCTGGGGGCCTATATTAGAAAGTGCAGTGTTTGGGACATGTTTTAAAGGGGAACCGGGGGCGCCTTTTCCATTGTAATTTCCGGAACATGACCGGTCAAATCGATTTTTAACTTTACTCCCGGGCGTTCTAGAAGGGTCTTGGTTTCTTCTATTTCCTCCGGAGTTAGTTGCGGCCTTAAGGGCTCTCACAAATATTGGATCAGAAAGATTTGTTAAATTACCAAAGTCGACTTCGACTATATCTCCCGGGGTAAGGAGCGAACTTTCTTCGTCAACCAATCCTACAAATAATGGATATAAGTCGATAAGATGTTGAAAATTAGGGTCTCCATAATCTTCTGGTTCTGGAAGATGAAAATGTAGTTCTGGAATTCTACATCTCACCATTTTAACTCGTGGATTTGCCGCGGCCCACTCGTCTGAATTGTTTTTTGCAAGTATGGCGTTTATTCTGCCCTGAGCTTCAATTGGTATAGTTGCTGCTTGAGACTCGTCTCTTAAAACTATAGCCCTGAAGGGCCTTGCTACATCTGCAAATATATCAAACTCGAACACAGCACGAGTAGCTTCAGATATGGCACCAAGACCCGATGTCAAATCAGGATTATAAGTTCTCCTTATTATTGGTCTTTCTGCAGGGTTCAACTCGGAATGTTGAATTTTATCAGATGTATTATCCTTCTGATCTTTCGTCATTGTCTTGGCCTTTTATAATATCAAATATTTCATCTCTATCTTGTGCTGTTAATCCTTCAACGCCTTTTTCATTTTTCTGAATTAAGGCGGATATCTTCACTAATTGTTCATTTGATCTTTGAAGAGTTTCTACATATTTCGCTGCGACGGCGCCCACTCTTTCATGTTGCGTTTTGTCATCAGCTATGAGGGCCATGATTTCTTTGAGAAGATTGAAAGTTATCGCTCTATCGTCTCGAATATTGGTAATCGCCTCTTCAAGATACGATTCCAGATCTTTTATATTTCCCCTTCGTCCCATTTATTTTTAAAACACCTATATTTAGCTCTTAGTTTATTAAGATTGTTAACGACTTGTTTTGTATTTAAGCCAGTCATTTCCCTCATATAAAGGTAAATAGCTTTTTTATTAAAAATTTCAATGGAGTCTCGCTTTTCTAATAGTTCTTGAACTGCATATAATACCTTTCTCTCGTTAGGTCTCATATTTTCTACTTCCCATGAACCTATTTCTTTCCACAGAAAATCCCAAAATTCTTTTTCTTCCCTATCTTTAATATAGGTGTGCTGCTCGGTCATATATTGTTGTTCATGTCTTTTGGACATATTATCAATATCAATCTCTCGGCGGAGGCCTTGTGAATTCTTTTTTACTTTGTGTATAAACCAATTTTTAGTAATTACACTGAAATATGAAAAGGCTTTTGAGCCCCTATTTGGATTATATTTATCTAAAATTGTTGTTAGATAAACCTTACATTCTTCGCGAAGTAAGTCTATATTGGGCAAAGTATTAAATTTGTATGTAAAAACAATTTTATCAACCATCTCACTGAAGGCTGGCTCTAGCCACTCAACATATAATTTCGTTCGTATCTGATTATCGCGGGTTGATGCATAATCAATTACGGCTTGCTCATGCTCTTCTGTAAAATAATACTTACCCTTCTTCTTAGACTTCCTCGGCATCATGGGCTCCTTCTTCTGTTTGCTCGTTTTCTGTAAAACTGTAAACACTTTTGTAACCCTCCACATATTCAACAATATTTCTGGAGTGTTTAATTAGTGCTTGCAGGGTTTCGTCACCATAGTATGTTTCAAGGGTGTGAATGGTCTCAAGATGACTAGCAAAGTTTTCAAGGTTGCCTAAAAGATCATCAATGTTATCCGATATAAAAAAGATCTTTTGAAAAAGACGCTTTATATACCATATCAATATAACATTTACAGTTACCGATATTATAAAAAATAAAATTAATAAAAATGTTGTCATTACAGTTAAAACTCTTGATTTCGCATTTCTTCCTTTTCCTTGCGAATATCACCTTTTGTGTCTTTAATATATTTCTTAACAACGCTTCCGGCCTTCTTTTTAGAAGACACTTTGGCTTTCGACATTATTGGAGGAATGCGTGTAAGTGTCTTTTTTGATGAACACTCTTTGCAATCCTCCAATTTTTCTTTTATGGAGTGCATTGTTTCAAAAACTATTTCACATTTTTCGCACTTGTAACAGTATATTGGCATCTTAAGGATCCATCTCTCCCTTAATTGGCGCTGTCTCAGCGGTATCTTCTTCTGGTAGTTTTACTAGCGGTGGATTCATTACGAATAATTCGCCGGTTTCATTTTGTTTAAAATTAAAATCCTTTAGAACAGGAACAATATCGCTTTGTTCCAATAGGGATTTTTGTAGAGCCATCATGACGGCTCCAAGTGCTTGATCTGAAAATTGCATTTTATTTCTCCTTTTTTGCAAAATTTACTGCTCTACCGAGCAATTTCTCCCAGTCTTTCTCTGGTCTTAATTCTAGATTCTTTCTCCATGCAGAGGATAAAACCATAGAATCAATGTCTAGTCTCTCGGCTAAATTTATAAAAGCATTCAAGTCTTTCGGAAAGCACGAGCCTCCGAATCCAAGCTTTCCGTCCGGGCCAGGGACTGAAAAATGTGTGTTACCTAGCCTCTTATCATACAAAGCATACTCAACAACTTTATCAAAATCTACATTCAATCTATCACAAACCTGTTTAAATTCGTTTGCAAAGCTGACCTTGGTGGCCAAAAAACAATTCAAAAAATATTTCACAAACTCTGCAGTTGTTGATCCAGTTTTAATAATTGGCGTCTCTTCAAATACTTTTTTATAAAGCGTCTTAACAATTGTTGTGCCTGGTCTTGGGCCGCCCAAAACTATTCTTGTTTGGTTTTTAAAATCTTCAATATAATTTGCCTCTGTCAAAAACTCTGGATTAAAAACTACCTGGATCTTTGCGCAGATCTGATTCAGGTCACTTGTTGTTCCTGGTAATATTGTAGATTTAATGACTACCACATGTTCTTTTGTCGCTAGTTCATCTATTTTAAGTACTGTTTCCCTTATGATTGATAAATCACAAGACCCGTCTGGGCTCATTGGGGTCGGGAGACATAAGAATAAAATCTTTGTTTTACTAACAAGCTCTTCAAGACTGGTGCACGTTGATTTGTCTTCAGAATATTTGTCATATGTTTCAACATTAACCTTCTTTTCAAACCCATTCTTTACGGCTGTCCCAACAAAACCTAAACCTACCACTCCTATTGAATTAATTTTAAACATCATACTCCGGACGGATGAAATGTACTGCTCAATAAGGACATATCATGATCAAGCATAAGTTCCGCTAATTGGGCCAAGTTTGTTTTTGGTTGCCAATTTAAGACTTTTTTTGCCTTTGAGCAATCTCCCAACAAATAAGGGACTTCTTGAGGCCTATAGAATCTAGGGTCGATTTCAACGTATTTCATTGGATCGCCTAGGCCGGCCAGATCAAAAACTATTTCTAAAAATTCTCTAACAGTGTGGGTCTCTCCTGTAGATATAACATAGTCGTCCGGTACACCCTGCTGCAACATTAGCCACATTGCCTCCACATAATCCCCAGCAAATCCCCAGTCCCTAGATGCGTCTAGATTGCCTAAATATAGTTTATC
>Ga0098044_1001755_pt1 | contig 11263 bp, 5 predicted proteins | sample 10_taG_FD_75053 | JGI IMG/M metagenome (GOLD analysis project Ga0098044, IMG submission 75053) | Marine viral communities from the Subarctic Pacific Ocean - 10_ETSP_OMZ_AT15264 metaG | ecosystem: Environmental > Aquatic > Marine > Oceanic | place: Pacific Ocean | collected 2015-01-16 | reverse complement strand
TATATCTGAAATGCTTGATATTGAGAATACGAATCGTTGGATTTCTTCAGGCATGTCTGGCTTACAAACTGCTGGCAAGGTTAGGGGTGGACTTGAAGGATTGGGCAAAGATGCTTCAATGGTCGATAAAATGAAAGCTGCAATGGGAGGAGATGTAGGTTCGGGCTATAAGCTAGGAGCTAAAGATACTGGTGATTTTTGGCAACAAAAAGGTATAGATAGGTCATTAGCTAAAAATATTATGACTCCAAATCAGTTAAGTCCTCTTGCTCAGCAGATGTCTCAAGACCCCTCTAAAGCAATGTCATCATATTATCAAGACACGATGGGAGACATGCCATTTAAAAAGGATGTTACAGATTATTTTTCTGGGATTTCTACAGCTGAAGCCCCACCTGCTATGACATTTGCTCCACAAGGTGATGCTATGGCACGGAGCGGTATGGGTAGGTGGGATGAGCCAATAGATTATTTTTCTGGAATTTCTAAAGCGGAAGCTCCACCTTCTATGACATTTCCTCAACAACAAGGTGAGGGGGGTAATTTCTTTCAGGGGCTTATGGATGATTTCAAGCAAAAACAATATGATAAAAGCACTGCTAAGTCCATAGCAGGCAGTCGAGCAATGGCGGAAGAAAGATTTACGGAAATATTTGGCGAGGGTTATGCTAATCCGCAAATTGCAAATTCTGGAAGAATGTATCAAGCTGGACAACCAATAAGCCAATATCAAGTTGGACAGCCAAGAAAAAGTTTAACATTACTCCAACAGTTATTACAACAAGGGGGTAGATAATGCCAAACGAACAACCAACAATATGGGATATTTTAGGATACGAACAAGACGCTCAATTTGGCATGTGGGATGAGGAAGGCAATGAATATTTTCCTGACCAGCTTCGTGGTAGGGGAGGAGAATATGCAGAGGGAGTTATACCAGAAGGCGTTACTGAGGGTCGTAGAGGTGGGCAAGCAGATATGATGTCTTATCTATCTGATTTATATTTAAAGTCTACAGGTGAAGATATTATAAATCGTGATGAGGGCCAGTTTGGAGTTGATTTAGGGAATTTAGGAACTTGGGGGCAGGAATATGAGCAGGATATATTTGAAGAATTTCTTTCAACTATAGGCGATAGAGATTTTAGAAATATGTCTGAAGAGGATATGAAAGGTTGGATTTCGGGTTATAGGATTTCAGATGAAATGGGGGGGCGTAGGGCTGGTACTGGCTTTGGGTCTCAATATAAGGAAGGCACAGAGGAAATGGATATGCTTAATTATCTTAAGACATTCCAAGAAGGATTTAAGGCTACTCCAACATCAGAATCATTTGGGCTTGGTAGAAAGATTGGAGATATAGAAACAACAGGTAAGCGTGAGCTTAAATCTGCTCGTGAAGGATATATTCCTGGTGAAATATTAAGTAGATATGGAGCATTGCAAGGTAAGGCTGGTGCACAGCAAAAAGGTGAACAATTAGAGCAAGCTTATACAGAAGATATATATGGAGTCCAAAGAGGGATGGCAAGAGATACAAGAAGTACTTATGATGACTTTGAGGATGAATGGTTTAGTGGTGTTGAAAACTGGATGAGCAATTTAGGATAATATTATGAATGAAAATGATTTAGGTTTTAATACATTATATGGAGCTGGAACTGGTGATACTGGGGGAGCTCAAGATATTATGGGACAACTTTTTGATTTATTAGAAAAATCTGGAAGAAAAGAGTTTCAAGATTATGATTGGATGGCAAGTAATGCATTCGGGGGGTTAGGTCAATCAAGGGGGTATGATTTACAGGGCTGGGAATCATATCTTGGCGGTGAACATTTCCAAGAAGGTGGGGGTGGAAGCGACAAGGCGAAAGATATGGCTTCTACTCTATTAAGCATGCTTCAAGGTTCTGGAATTAAGGACTTATCTAAGGGATATGGTCAGGATATGGGAGATATAGGTAGTGAATTTGGAGCTCAATTACAAGGATTACAAAAGGGATATGCCTCTAAGGGTAAAGGTGGGAGATATGGTAAAATAGGAACTAGTGGACGTAATATAGCAGGTGGTGGAAGAAGTAAATATATGTCTGATATCTATGGGTTACAACAAAAACAACAGGAAATGCAACAAGGATTACAAGACCAATTTAGTAATGATTTTTATAGTAATGTAGCGAGATGGCAAGGAACAAATCCTTCGCCTTATATAGACCCTGATAATGGAGGTAACTAATGGCTAGAAGTGTATATGGACAATTAAACCAAGCTAATATAGGGCAGGGAATAGATACCCTTCTCCGTGAAATATTTGAGGGAGATAAAGAAAAGTATGCAACAGAATCAGCTGTTATGGATTCATTGTCAAGTACCGCTAGTGATGAGGCATCATTTCAAAAGCTTGATAAAGTCTTAGATGAATATTGGAAAAGAAATGATATGCATGGCCCAGCCTTTGAGGCTAAAGAAATTAAGCAGAGAGCTGATTATACTCGAAGGAAAGATGAATTCTACCAATATAAAGAGGCTCATAACCAAGCACTTGCTATGGTTAATCCCAACTATCTTGTTTCTTCTTCAGATGTGGATGGTGGTATTCAAAATATAACAACTAATGATGTTTCTTCTTGGAATCATAAAAAACTTACAGAAGAAATGGGGAAAGTAAATAAAATTAAAGATGCTTTTTCATTAAAAGAAAAGGGTTATAATTATAATATGGGTGATAAGCCTCAGACCACCCTCTCTCTTGCTCGTGATATAGATACTTATTATAAAACTTTAACAAAAGCACTTAATATAGCTGTAGAAACTGATGAGATACCAAAAGATGAGGTATTGCTTCGTGGTATTATAAGTGGAGATGCTTCGGTTGTTGAGAAGCATATGAATGAACAGCAGCAGATTGCAGCTGAACGATATAAATCTCATGATAGCAATATAGATGCTTATGATTCTGTATTAAATAAAACTATGGCTTATGAAGAAAAGCCTGATGAGTTTGCTAATTTGATTGGTACGTTAGTATCTGGCAAAAAACCTGAAGGGATGACAGATGCTGAACATAAAATAGCTTTAGCTAATATTCCTTTTGATAATTTAGGGACAGATTCTTTTGAGTTAAATTATATGACATATGCAAATAATATTAATAGCTCATTAACAAGAGAATTAGAGCTTAGAAACCAAGCTAATAAACGTCATAAAGCATATACTGGTAAATTATATGAAGATGTTAGTACGGAATTAAGTGAGGGAATGTCTAAGTTTAGAGAGTTAGGTTATTCCTTAGAAGTTGTTGATGAGGATGAAAAAAAGACACCTGCTGATGGTAGTTTAGTTACTGATGAAAAAGAGGGAACTACTATTACAGGGATTACTAAAGAAGTTCCACCTAAAAAAGAAGCAACTATTGAGCAAACAGATTTTGATGAAAAGAGACATTCAATTAATGACCCTAGACCTTCACTAAAAAAAGCGAATGGTAAGTTTGTATTTGAACAAGATGGTAAAATGAAGGAATGGAATAATACAGCATTCATAAAAGGCTATGATAGTCAGCTTCCAGTTTTAGATGCTGGTTATGATAAGTATTATTGGTATAATAATAAATGGAATCATATTAGTAGTGCTGAAAGAAAAGCTCCAGTTATTCCTGAAAGAGAGGCTGGGAAAATAAAGGGTGAAAGACAGATAGCTATTAAAAAAGCTTCAGAAGATATACAAAGTATGGCAAAAAAATTAGGATATTCTGACGTGGGAGATGCTACAAAAAAGACTAAAGGTAAACCTGTTGCTGAGAATGTATATAAATATAGTAAATCTCTTTGGAAAAATCTTCCTAAAGAAACAAAGGCGCAATTTGGTTCTTTTAACGCCTTTATGGAGGCTGTTATAAGCTCTTCTAAATCAGGAATAGAATTTAAGACGGAGTAAAAATAAATGGCATCACGCTATGATGTATTAGACTATATTAAGAAAAATCATTCCAATGTTGCAGGACAATTTGAGGATGATAAAAGTCTTTATGAATGGGCTCGTAAGAGATACCTTCCCAACTATCCTTCATGGGATGAAGTAGATACTAAGGTAAATATAAATGAAGCTGATACTGCTAACTTTAAACAACCTAAAAATCAGATACAAGAGTCCTCTTTAGAGCAAGAGGATGTATCTCCTGAGAAGTTTGGATGGTTAGAAAGATTTTTAACATATGGTGGCATGGCAGAGGAAGCTTTAGGTAAAGGCGTTTTACCAGAGGGGGCTAATATTCTTAGGGGTGCATCTCAAGCTATGGGTGTTGATGATGATTACTGGGAGAATGCTTATAATAATTCTATGGCAGGACTTATGTATAGCGCATTTACAGGAAAAGATAAGTATACTGTAGAAGATTACCATGATGGTGGAGTAAAGGGAGCTATTATAGATGGCTCTTCTTTCGTTATGGGAATGATGAATCCTGTAGATGCTATGTTATTTGCTGTCTCTGGTGGTGCTGGTAAAGCAGGCACTGCTCTTGCTGAGGCTGGCATTAAACGTACTTTTTTCAAAAAAGGTATGGATGCTAATGTTAAGGCTTTAGCTGGCAATCGTCCATTTTTACGTAGTATGATTTCTCAAGGCGTTGGAACAAGTGCAAGTCTTGGAACATTTTTCTCTGCTCAGGGAGCGGTAGCTGAATCTTCCCGTCAAAGCAAGGCTATAAGGGCTGGTGAGATGAAAGACTTTGATACTGGTGAAATAATTAATAAGGCTGTTGAGCATGGCAAGGAAGGTATGATTCTCGGTGGTGCTATTGGTGTAGGTATAGGTGGTGGACTTGGTACTCGCTATGGACAGCTTATATTAAAGAGTAAAGCTGAGGGTAAGAATTTAACAAGATTTGAGAATATACAGAAGGCACTTACACATCCAATCCCAAGAGTAGGATTTGAGGGTGCATTATTTACACTTGGCGGTAACATGTATATGGGTGAGGATGCTCCATCTTTAGGAAGTCCTGAGTGGTGGGAACAGTTTATCCATAGCACTACTGTAATTGCTGGCTTAAAGATGAGTGGTAAGCTTTGGGGAAAAGCTTTAGGTAAAGAACCATCTGCATATGGAGAAGAAGCTGATAGAATCTTAATGGAAGGGTTAAAAGATGCCCATAACTTCTCTGATGGAATGGAGAAATCTCTTAAAGGTGTTAAGGCTAATATAGGAGACTTAGACCCAAGAGTTAAAGATGTTCTTGATAGTCATATAACAGAAGCTGAGATTAAAAGTCGTAAAGGTCTTGGTGAGGGTGATGCTAAGTTTGCTCAAAAAGATTTAAATGAAATGAAGAATCTCTTTTCTGAGTTCAGGGAGAAGGGTGCTGAAATTGGCGGTGAAAAGATGAAACGTCTAGTTGAGCTTTCTACTGAATATGAAAATATGTTAAAGTCTATTGTTGATGATATGATAGCTGACCCAACTAAAGCATATGATATTATGTCTAAAGTTAAGGTTAAAAAGTTTCTAACTGAAACAGATAAGAAGCAGGTAGATAAATACCTTAATGATGTTTCAGAAGTATTAACGCAAATACAAACTCTCCGTAATGCTCCCACAAATGGTGGTATTAATATTCCTAAAGAAGGTATTAATACTAATCTTAAATCCAATGAAGTTCCTTTGGATGGCACTACTAATACAAGTGTCAATAAAGATGATACTGTTAAAATATTTTCAAATATAGACGCAGATGCAGCAAGAAGGGAAGCTGGTGCTCCTACGCAAGGAGAGCCTATACTCACCGAAATAAAAGAAACTGTTACACAAATTAAAGAAAAGCTTCCTACTGCTGAAGGAACTATATCAGAGGCTGAGTTTTCCACAAAACAAGCTATACATGATAAGGTTATGAATGCTGATTTAGAAACTCTTAGTTCTGGCGAAGCTAGGATGAGAGCTAAAATCAATATGAAGAAAAACTCTCAGACTGGTGAGATAGTTAAGGGGGCTGACAATACTACTAAGGTAGCATTTATAGAGTGGGGTGCTTCTGAGATGGGAAGAGTGGCATCTGGTAATAAATATGTCGTTGGTGCTGAGAAGCTTGTTAAGTTTTTATCGGATAGGAAAAAGTCTGTTAATGAGATGACAACTTCTGACATAAATGAATTTCTAGTAAATAATGCTAAAAGTCAGGGAGCTATACAAGGAGTTAGAAGCTTTGTTACACATCTTAAAGAAAATAAATATATAAGCACTAATACATTTAATAATGTTAAAGATTTATTAGCAAAAAGACATGCAGAACTTCAATGGGAAGGGCAGCCTGGTGAGCCTGGGTCTCGTGCAGCAGCCATAAAAGAAGGGACAAAATTAGGAAAAGATTATGAGACTTTAGCTGAGCTTACATCATATTATGGTGTTAGGGATGCAGAGGCTAATAGGCTTAGAAGGAGTAAAGGTGAACTTATAAAGCAAGATAAAGAATCTGGAGAATGGTTTATTGACTTTACTAAATCGGGAGAGTTAAAAGCTCTTCAGAAGGGTAGGAAAATTAAAACTGTTCCTAGAGTTATTTGGCTAGATGGTAAGTTTGCTAAAAAATTAAAATCTCATTTAGAAACCGCTGAACCTATAGCTAAAGATAATTGGACTACTAAATTAAATAAAGCATTAAAGCCTATTTTTGGTAAATCTCAAGCTATAAAGGATGTTAGAAAGAGACTTGAAGCTCGTGCAATAAAGTTAACAGACGCAGAGAGACGAGATATGAAGTGGATGCATGGGCATGAGATAAAGAAAATGAGTCAAGGATATGAGGGAAAACCTCTTGCTGAATTTCTATTATATCAGAAATCTATTCGTGAGAAGATGGATTATAAAGGGTTTGGTACTCCAAGTGTTACTAAAGAAACTGGAAAATTAAAAGTTGGCGATATTGTTCAATGGACAAGTCAAGGTGTTGACCAATTTGCAAAGCCAAGGAAAATAACAAAGTTAATTAATGGACATGCTACAGTAGAGGGGTCTAATACTGGTATTCCTTTGAAAGAGCTATCAAGACAATCTCCACAAAAACGTATAGCAACTCGTAAAGCTGGGGAAGTCATATTTAAGTCAAAAGCAGAACGTGATGTAGCTTTAAAAGATTTCATGGCACGCAATAAGATGACTCCAGAGTCCTTAAAGGAAGCTAAACTTGGCAAGAATGAGATGGGTGAATTTTTAGATGGGGCTGTTAAGCTCGCACAGGGTAAGTGGCAACCTATTGACTTCTTTCATGAGAATGCTCACAGATTAAAATACTATGCCAAGTCTAGTAATAATAAGAAAATACTTAATATGTTTAAGCAGGGTGAAAAACTTGCTAAGGGTAGTAAGGAATATAAAGACTGGCTTGCTAAGAATAAAGATGTTAAGAATCCTGTTGAAGAGTTCTTTACTGATGTTATTGCAGGTGAGGGCGTAGCAAGAGAATTTAATAAAGGATTTGTCAATAAGGTTAAACAGTTTGTTAATCGTATGGTTTCTTCCTTTAAAGTTGCCTTTAATAAAGGTGATTATAAAGATATAGCTAGAGTACTTGCTAAGCCTGTCCAAAAAGGATTTGTTGGCAAGGGTGGTATTAAGACTGGTGTTAAGAAATTTAGAACTATTGAAGGTGAAGAGATATCAGCTCCTAAAGAATATGTAAAAGCTATTAAACTTCGCCTTGATAAGATGATTGAGAAATATAATCCTAGCGTTCAAGATAAAGCTGAAATTGTAAAAATCATAGCAGAGGATGCTGGACTAAAAGATTTTAAGCTTAGTGGTAAAAGTTCTATAGAGGATTTAGGAATTTTCTATAATCATTTTGTAAAAAATATTCCTATTGAAGGTATCCCTAAGAAAGTAGAAATAGCATCATGGTTTAGAAACTATAGAACTACTGAGAATGCAAGACTTAAAGCTAATGTTTCCAAAGAAGCACAGAAAGGATGGCTTGAGGCGTTAGGTGTTAGTGAGGGTAATATATTTAGAGCAAATGTTGAGCAGTTAAAATCTTATCAAGCTATTTTACATACAATGAAGTATGAGAAACGTTCTGATGTTGACTGGATAGACAGTAAGCTTATGGCTCAAAATGTTTCTCCTGAGATACGTGCTAAGTTCCAACAATATGGGGGGCTAAAACAGGGAGCATTTCCTGTCCATATGGTCTTTGAAGGTATGGGTCTTAAAAAACTTGCTCGTAAGATGATTGACCATGTTTCTATTGAACAAGGGCATATAGGTACATGGATAGATTTTGAAAATGATTCTAAGGCTATAGTTGGTAGAAGGAAGTGGGATAAGTATAAGGAATTTCTTTACTTACTTGACAGAGAGAGGTATGTTCAAAGAAGGGATGCTGGTAAGCTTAGCAGGGCTGAAAAGAATTTTATAGATAATTCTACTACTTTAGCATGGAGAAATGGAACTGATAAATCTATAAAGAATATGTTCTCTAATACAAGTGAGGGTAAGCTTGGTGAAAAATACGTAGAATATATGGATAAGTATCCAAGCATGTTAAATGATGTATTGTCTTTACATATGAACCCAGCAGAACTTCAAAAATGGAAAGAGAATAATAATGTTAGATGGGTAAAGGGTAAGGTCTATGTCCACCGAGGGCTTACTGATAAGTTTAAAAAATTGTACGACCCAAGAGGTTTAAAGTATCAAAAGTTTGTTGAGGGGGAAGCCAAAAAACTTGCTACTAAATGGGCGGAAGAAAGACATGGTAAGAATTATACTAAAGAGCAGTATAGTGAGGCTTATGATAATGCTATGACTACCGCATGGTCAGAACTTAGTGATATGTTTTCATTCTCTGGTGAAAGATATTCCTCAAAGTTTTTAGAAAAACGTCACATCAAACTTCCTGAGTTTGTTGAGATAAATGGTAAGAAAGTTCAAGTATATGAAACAGCTTATGATAAAACCGTCACTCCTTATGCAACTGGAATGGCAAAGCTATTTGCTAATTTAGAAGTATTCCCAGAGTTTGTTAAATTAAAAGGATTTAAAGTATCTGATGTTAAAGAGGTCTTGGGAAAGCTTGAAGCTATTGACCCTAAACATGGTAAATGGGTTAAAGACCAGATTAATGTAAGGCTTGGTATAGGTCAAAGTCCTACTGGAGATATAGCTAGTACATTTGTAAGGTTTAGTCAAAAATATGCAACTGCGCTTGCTAAACTTGGGTTATCCTTTCCAACGGCAGGTCTTAAAAATATTACTGTTGGTAATACACAAACCTTATTAGCATTTAAAGTTTCAGACTTTACAAGAGGTTTATGGGAGACTATTGGAAGGGATGCAAGAAGAGATGTTAAAAGGACGGGGGCTACAGAGCTTGGACTTAGACACCATGAAGAAATTAAAACATTCAAGTGGCTTGACGATAAGGTTTTTTGGTGGGGTGGAATGAAACCTACAGAAAATATTAATAGATATATATCTGTTTTAGCTGGAAAGCATGACCAAAATAGAGGGGTGGATGTGCTTCAAAGATATGGTAGTGATAGTAGAAAATATAAAAGAGTTGCTGAAAGGTTTAAAAGATTTTATTATCTAAGCAATAAAGAGATTGGTCTTATTGAAAAATATGGTAGAAATGGGGTTAAGGAAAGGGAGTTTAAGAGCACAGTTGAGAAGGCTCAGATAGGGAGGGAGCTTGATAGAATATATCAAAAGATGGACACTCTTGCTCATATTAATACGCAGGGTGCATCTGCTGATGTATTTATGCCCTATTGGTGGAACAAGGGATACGTAAGACCATATACATTGTATAAACGTATGGCATACGCTGCCACTTTTAATACTGCAAGAAATATAAAAGATGCTTGGAAGGGTAGAAACTTCATGAAGCTTTCTTCTTTTATGTTTGGTACATATTTTACTGGCGAAACTCTTATGGGTATCCAGAATGCTTTTCTTGGTACTCCTTTCCCCACCAAAGATGACGAAGGACTTTCGAGATTAAGCACTATATTATGGAAATCTGAGTTTATGGGTATATTGTCAGAGCTTAATAGAGGTTTCTCCTCGTATGACCAAATAGGGTTTCAATTGTATCCTTCTATATTAAAAAATGCAGAAGATTTATTTACAACGACCAAGGAAGTTAGCGACATATGGTTTGATATGGAGAACGTAGACCCAAAAGTTAAGTTAGAATTTACAGGTAATACGTTAGAGGATTATCTAAGCAAGACAGTAAGTCTATGGGGTAATACGAAGAAACTAATAATGAATAAGAAGAGTAAGTATAACACAGAGTATAGACAACAAAAGACTTACTTTAGAGAATTTGCTAAGGAAATGGACTTATCATCTAATGTAGAAATGGATAAGCATACTACTAATTATTACTGGGATTTATTTGAGAATGGTTGGAATCGTTCTTATATGACAGGAGATAAGGAGAATTTTCAAAGAGTGTTTTGGACTACATTCTGGGGAATAGCAAATGATTATCATTTACGTGGAAGTGATGAAGATGGTATCCCTCTTAGAACAAGGGATGAGGCTATTAAAGAAGCTGCAAAAAATATGAAGAGTAAAATAAAAGCTCTTAATCCAAATAAATACACCCTTACTAAGAAAAGCAAGATGGGTAAAATTAAAGGAATTAAGTATCGTCTATGGCTTGGGGATAAGAAGGCTAGACAGCTTGATTCACTAGAGGCTCAGTATTGGAAACATTATCGTGAGTGGTGGGGAAGAGATATATCAGACTCAATGAGTGCATTCTATCTAACAGACATGGCTAAATATTTCAAATGATAAAACTTATTGTACTCTCAACACTGCTTAATGTAGGAGAAATACATGCTACTCTTCCAGAAGAGCCTAAATTAGAAGCACGTAGACGTAATGGTAAAGGTAATAAAAAACGTAGACGTGGCGGTAATGGTCTTAGGTAAACAGTTCCTCTATAGGAAGTAGTGCAAGCTGAGCAGCATTATCATCTCCACCCATTACAAGTCTTAGTTTTCCATCTTCCTGACGTTTCTTTATTTTATTTCTTAAATCCTTAACAGGGAATATAAAGCCACCTCCTCCTCCATCTAACATATGTATCCATGTCTTAGCTGTAGTTGTGGATATTCCAGATAGTTTTCCTCTACATCTTATTTCAATAGCTATGTTCTTAGATGTTTTCCATATATCTCTTTCTGTTTTAACTTCTATAGTACCATCACCTTCAAACATTTCTTCTACAACTTTCTCTCCAACCTTCCCAAAG
>Ga0098044_1001746_pt1 | contig 11299 bp, 3 predicted proteins | sample 10_taG_FD_75053 | JGI IMG/M metagenome (GOLD analysis project Ga0098044, IMG submission 75053) | Marine viral communities from the Subarctic Pacific Ocean - 10_ETSP_OMZ_AT15264 metaG | ecosystem: Environmental > Aquatic > Marine > Oceanic | place: Pacific Ocean | collected 2015-01-16 | reverse complement strand
CCGTGACCTTGGTATATTCAGTATATCCGCCACCGTTATTAACCATCGTGATACTGGTGATAATTCCATCCTCATCCACCTGCGCCGTGGCGCGCGCCCCAGCTCCTGTTCCGGTAATCTCAATTACGGGATTGTCACTATAACCAGAACCACCGTTCGCTATCCTAACCCCAGCCACATGCCAACAATACGTTGGTTTCTCGGCCTCGTTGCCCGTGGGACCACTTACTGTCGCAATATTGTTCATACCATCTTACAATTTAACTATAATTATCATGATCGCAAAAATCCATCAGTATATCCATCATTTGTAGGGTCACACTCTGAATCCATCGCACCTGACCCTCCGAAAGGGTTATCAAAGGAACCGTCATCAGTTAGCAGGCTACCTCGAATAGCCCGTCTCTCGCCACCCGGATTAATATCTGGCTGTGTGCTATCTTTTTTCCCGCTGAAAGTAACTGTAGTATCGGTGGAAGAATCTCGTACAATAATAATTGGCTCAGATCCTGCACCGCCAGGTTTATTATTATTTATATTTCCTGAATTTGGCGATGGGGAACTTAGAGTACCTCCTCGAAGACCTCGTCCTGCTCCTGAGGTTCCTGAGTTTGGATCTGGAATTTTAAGACATAACTTACAACAATTTTGACCGGTACCAGTTGTTGTAAATTGTATCCCGCTGTTCTTGACAGTACCAGCAATATCACCTGACACTTGACCTGTTACTTTGACACACATACTATTAGAAAGTCTGTAAAATTTTCCAATTGTAACGGAAGATTTATATGGTACGTAGAATGTTCCTCCACCACTACAATCCTTAACAATATAATCATTTTCTTCTGTATTACCTGGATTCTCAAACTCACCTTCCGTACAAGCAGTACAGTTTGTATACTCGAAACTAGACCCTATCTTCTCAGCATTATTACTTCTGCTTATTAGGGCCCTTACATTAAGGCCTTGACCAACATTTCTAGAATTAGTTACACACTTGCCATTACTTGTCCTATATACACTACCTGACTGGAGACCGCCACCTTGTGATTCATCATACACATCAATCCAGTTATTTACGGTACCAGCGCATATTTGAGCAGTATATAATTTACTTTTCAATTCAGAAGTCGAAGTACTGCTTCCAGGTCCTGGGTTATTAGTAGAACCTGGGGTCGAACCGGGGGAGCGAGGTGTAGCCAATGGACCGCCTCTACCAATAGTCCGCGTGCATGTATCACATTTAGCATAGCCCGCTGGCGGTGTTTGGTAATCTCCAACATTCACACACTTAGCGCAAGTACTGGATCCTACCGCTTGCGGGGCAACCCATCTAGAATCCTCCGTACTACCGCAATTAGGATGGTATTCATACCAAAAGCTGGTCTGGGTACGGACATTGTCGTCCTCGTCCGGCATGTCGCTCGTACCTTTACATTTTTTTTCACCAGGCGTATTTGGAGGAACCTCTGTACCTGGTGGTAGCTCACCCCCACCTCCGCCCGGTCCGTCCAAGGTGGTAATTCTTATGACAAACTGCTTCGGTATAGTTGTCTTTGGTGCAGGTGTTGAGCTGTCTTTAATATAGACAGAGAATATGAAAGCAGAACCGGCCTTAGTAGGGGTCCCGCTAAGGACACCATCAGAGCTCAATTCTAAACCAAATGATAGACACGAGCCGGCAAGGCAATTAAGGCTTTCAAAATATTCATAAGGACCCGTACCACCAATACTCTGTAAGTTGATACTATATTCCTCACCAACTCGCCCAGCTGGTAGCAAGAAATTAGTAGCTATTTCAGGATGGGTAGTACAGTTCCTATGAGTAGATTCTAGTATCTCAAAATACCCGTTAATCGTCGTGGAACCTGGAGTTGGTCCATATAGTATACCTCTATTTGTTATTGTATATGTAGGCCTATATGTACCAGGAGTTGTTGGGGTACCTGATACTGTCGGGTCTGAAAAGCTAATACCTGGCGGTAATCCCGCCACCTCCCACGTTGTGGGGCCCCGGCAACCAGTCCCAGTAAGCCACACATCCTGGCTTTCCATAGCTTGCCCTTGACAAAGCCTCCCGTTAACCACCCGGGGGCTACACACTAAGTATGTCTTGTTATGTACTAAAATACCATTAGCAAAATAATTGCCATTGTTACTTACCTCTGTTAGATTGTATACTTGTACATCGCCTATCTCTTCTTTTATGCTAATAATTTTTGAGGGTGTTAATTCATTTTCGCTATAGTAATAAACAATATCTCCAACTTCTAATTGACCTGTATCGAGATTGTAGTTATCTTTCGTTAGTTGTGGCTTATATGAACACCATCCTTTATTTTTAGTGAAATATGGATGATCAAATGTATTCTTATTAGCTGAGTGTTCTGTTTTAACAACGATAAGATCACTACGAACAGGAGGACTTACAATTTTTAGTACTTTGCTTATTTCTAGTTTATTCGTTTCGATATCATAAGATAATACTTCATCACCTACTTTGACATCCTCGATATTTTTTTGACCGTTATTAGGCGTTGAAATTTTAGTTCCAGCTACAAAGCAGGAATTGGGTGGTGGGTCATAAAGGGAGTTACAAGAAGGATCATAAATCGAGCGCGCAGGTATTACGTGCTTAATGGGTGTATATACATATAATTTACCTGCTTTAGCCCAGGTATTTGCTACCATCGTACTTGTGGTATTTTGACTCGATGGTGCAGGTCGCGGCCCCCCGGTTTGAACATATTGACCGGCCCGAATCGGTGTACCAGGAATGTGATATGATCCATTTACTTTCATTGACTCTGTTTCCTCTAGAATATCAGATTGCCAATCACTATATACTTCTTCATCAGTCTCCCAACAATACTTACCTATACGAAATCTCCAATAAATATGGTACGTTCTATCATCGCAATCGATCGACGGTGCCGACACTTGCATTTCTTTGTACTTTCCACCTACCCATGGATTTCTACTAGTCACAGGTAGGTCAAAATTATTCATTGTCCGTCGATACGCTGAGCCGGTATTGCTCTCAGTACTGTATCCTGCTGCACCTCGACTCTCATTCCAGTTTGTATACTGGTACATGGCATTTACCGACTGGGTTTGATTGTCCTCCTCTCCATTTAACACCCACAGCGGTGACCAGTCAGAGCCCATATAGCCTCCACCAGCTGGTGTCCATTGACTATCATCAGCTGCATCAGGCCTGGCACCCTCAACAAGAAGCTTCTCCGCGGTTGCAATTTCAATCGGAGCTCTCCCACCGGCCCGGCCAGGTTCCCCTGTTCGGCCGCCTGGGAAACTATCATCAGCGAGGATGACCTGATAGCTCAATGACTGATAGCCCCATTCTATCCATGCCTGATCTCCATATGGCTTCCTTGGTTCTTCACCTGTTCCTTTACCATCTAAATAGTCTCTCCAAGACCATGCAGAATAAATTTGTGGTATCAAATTATGACCCATGTTGGCACCGGTGCCATCCCTACCTTTGCAGTAGGAAACAAGTCGGAGACCTGATTCATGACAACCCACGGTCTTCCATACCGTTGTTGTGTTCCCTGTTACAGACTCTTCTTCTCTGTCTTTAGTTAAGGTATCATCATAGGCAGTACAAAAAAATGGACGACTTGCCAAGCTAGGTGCAAGCTGTACTTCGGAAGCTTTCCAATTATCGTGACATGATTTAGCGGTTGAGTAGCGATCACCGGATCCATCCGATTTCAGACAGTCTCCTGCACGATACTTGAACGCACCTAGATAGTTTCCATGCCTATCACCAATTAGTTCAGGCCATTGAGAAAAACATTTTACTTTGTAGCATTCTGATTCTGCATAGTATTGTGAGCAAGTATATAGAGATACATCATCTTCATCCTTCCCGCCAAAGCCGTCTGGTTGATCCGCGGCCCCTAAATTGGCAAATAGCTGCGCAGCATTCATCTTACCGTCATCATAATCTGCGCACGGCTTGAACACATAAAGAGTTACACTTACACCAGCATCAGTATCATGTACACACTCCCAATCAGATATAGTAACTCCAGTAACAATATTATCAGCATCCTCTCCATCATTAGGAACAGCTACAATTGTAGTACCTGAAACCGTTACTTCCTTGTCATATATTACTGGTACGACATCTCTGGGTGCAATCCATTTAGGGGCAGCTTCCCATTCTCGTGGGGGGAGAAATGTAACTATATCAGGGTTACCTTTTCGCATAACAAGAAGTTCCTGTAGCGGGGCATTGTTAGGATCCACCTCGCCCATACCGTTCGGTCCAAGACCAGTAGTAGAAACCACTCTTAGCCAAAATCTAGTTAAGCTGGTGTCAAACGCTGGGTGGTATATGATACCTTTAATAGAAATTTTAGGAGACCAGGTTTGTAGACCAGTTTGTACCCAGGTTACGTTTAGACCCTGTACCAGGCAAGTACATTTCCCTACCTCGCATATACTTGACTTTGCCTTGCTCGTTCCACCTTGCCGCAAAGCAACTTCTCGAAATGGTCTATGAAATCCACCTATCATACATCTATTCTTCCTCTACTGATATACCGGCAATAACCTCATTTTCATCGTACATCGCCAATGTCAAAACTGCTATGTTACCACGTGCAATGATAGTAAAGTCTTGTGTTACCCATCTCCATGCGTCTGGAAATTTTAACCATGCATACCTATCAACATTACCTGCACCGTACGCACCACCGGCAGATATTCGACACGATACCGTCATACCTACAGCGGTATTTTGCAATCTAAATGTTGTCCGCTTGGTGGAGTCATCATTAATATTAGTTGGAGTGAGGTCTGCAGTGATGCTAAGTGTCTGCATTCCTCCTGCTGCCCAATCTAAAGTCGCAATCCACCCTAAACTTAAATTAGCAGTATTAACCCATGAAAATTGTTTTGCTGGTACAACAATACATTCAACCGGGGGACAAATCTTAAGGTCTGCTAGGAGAGATGACCATCTAGCGCTCAGGTTATATACTGTATTATATACTGAACTCCAATCTACACTTGATCTAGTACTATCATATATGGTACCTAGAGCGCTTATATTACCTACGACGGTTAATTTCTCTGTTGGAGTTGACGTTCCTATACCTACTTTGTCTGTTCCAGTAACTAGATGTACAACGGTACCAGTATCCACCCATCCAGTTTTATTAGGATCAATCGAGTATCTCCTATACTTGGGTTCGTATGATTGCTTATTAGACATAAAAATATTTACACTGACCAGTGAGCTATAACAGGTTCATGCCATGAGTACCTAGTTAAAGTTAGCAGCCCCATTTCATTCTTATTCAAAGTGACGCTCCAATACTTAGATTTAACACTGTTGACGCTACCAGCAGCACCAGCTATGGAGCCAGCTGCCCAAGCTGGTATATATTGTGTTACCCAATCACCATCATCTAAATTTCCAGAGATAAACCTCCAAGTTCTGGGAAAGAAAAAATTAGCATAATCAGTGGTTCCACGGATAAACCCATCCCCTATAGTCCTGTCAGTCGTTGCATACTTAGTATGGTTATAATCAGAATCTGCTGCTCTTATTATACAGGTAATATGCCTACCAGGTTGAATTTCATTCTCAAGAAATACTACTCGTATCCCGGTATCTAATATACAAGGAAGTATATATTCTATTTGATTGCATCCATCGGCATCTCCAGACCCAATAGGGATAGTTGCAATAGTCTTATTAATTGGAGTTCCTGGTAGGCAGTCACCAATCACACCACCTTGGGAAGGAGCACCAATAATACAACCACTACCACCAGCCAGATAATTTTTTTTCCCTGCAAATGGTATTGGAGGTAAGATTGCCGGGTAACCATCGGGGCCTATAGGACCGGGTAGAGCCGCGTCATATACTAAAGCAGATAAATCAATCTTACATACGGCACAGTATCCAACTTTGCAAGCATTTTCATTAATAAAAGTTATAATACCTGGTCCCCACGTAGCGCTCAAACTATTTACAGTTTCATAAACCGACGCCCAGTCTCCACTATATCTATTAAATTCATACAAACGACTAGATTGATCTGATGGATCAATAGTAGTAATATTACCACACACCGTTAAGGTCTCAGTGTTAGTATTAGTAAGTCCTCCCTGGCGTGCATAAATCTCTTCCCCTTGACCACTTTGAGAGTAGCTTGAATCTGAAGACTTATTAAGGGTTTTATATATACCAACAGTATACTTTTTGCGGTCATTTATTGACCAAACAACACCGTCACGCTTAAGCCATCCGTTAGTTTCATCATCACCCGGAGTTTGCTGTACATTTGGCTTCCATGATTGATAATTATCAGCCATATTAGTTGTTCAATTGAGATTTAAGATCATCAACCTCTGTTTTAAGTTCTTTAATAGCTTCTATTAATAGAGGTACTAACTTTTCATATGCGACAGTTTGATATGGTTCAGGTTCGATGTCATTCCCATCTACGTCTTTAGTTGCTAAAAACGGGGTGGGCATAACTAAGCCACCAACGTTAGGTAGTGTATCGTTTAATTCTTGTGAAATAACGCCAATCTGCTTCTTAGTTGTACCATCCGTATTAGTTAGTGCAGGGTCGTCCTGAGATACAGTATTATCCGATGGTAGATATTCTGTAGGTGTAGGTTGACCGGTCTTCCAAGTAAAGTATACCCCTCTTAGATTTCCAACTGTAGCTAATGCGCTTGGTATCGTTTCGATATTTTCTTTTAACCTCTTATCAGAATAGCCAGAATAATACCCACCTGCTGCATATACCCTACCACCTGTTGCACTTGTAGTCGCATCACCACCTGATGTCACGACAAGAGAGAAGTAAGATGTGGCTCGAGTTGAAGCGGCCCAGTAGTCTGCTACTGTATCTGATCCGTTAAACACAACAGGGGGTTCATTGATAAATACTGTTCCTCCGGATTCGGTTGGTACGCGGATTATGAAATCGTTTCCATGTGCTCCACAATATACAGTATCCCATTCAGTTGTTAGGCTATCCTTAAATGATAACAATGACCAACTGTCGCTAGATTCAAATCGTGCTATATACTTCTTATCACCTCCATATACATCAAGTGGTACCTGAGAGATATTAGTATCTGGCTGTCTATTAATATTAAAGGATGCAAAACTACCACTAGTCAAACCTTGTGTACTAGTGGCAAAGTAACCTACATCGCGACCACTTGAAGTGAATAATAAGCTAGCACCACTACAGCCAATACCAGTCGTCTCTGCACTTACTGGTCCGGAGTAACTGTCTGTGAGTGCTATATTACATTTTGGTGTTGGGCTCTCGAAAACAGCAACAATATCGTCTTTTGCTACCCCGCCAGTAAATCCTTTAACGTGTAACCTACTGAACGGTCGCGGGGTAGTTGTACCTATGCATATAGTATCTCTGCTATCCTCTCTGCTATTGTATAACGCAGAATTCTGCATTATACCACCGGTACCAGTACCACTGTACCACATAGGAACAACGCCCCAAGATTTAGTACTACTAGTAGTACTAACAGTACCATTGGCCCAATTACCGCTCTCTGCAAGTACATGAGTATAAGTGTTCAACCAGTCACCACTATTAGATGTTACATTAGTTGAAACGGAATTATAAGCTTGATCCCACTGAGTTACCTGGCTTGACGTAATACTCTTAACATAAGATGGTACTGTTGGGTCAGACTCTGACTCAACATACCTACCATCAAGATCGATTGTTGCGCTACCGTTAGCTCTATCTAAGGTAAGTACACCGCTAGACGTATTAAATGAACCACCACTTACGTAATTGTCAGTATCAACATCTGCTGTCCATGTGGACGCACTATTGGCATTAACTGTAGTCCATGCACTATACCAATCAACACTGTTACCAGATCTCGTATATACGTTACCTGTTGCAGTAATACTACCGTTAACAGTTAGTGTTTGAGTTGGTGCATCTGTACCTATACCAACTTTGTTCTCACTTTTATCGACAAACAATGTTCCTGAGTCAATATTGACATCAGTATCTGAATCCGTGAGTTGGTTATACGCTACATTCCAATATGCATTTGCTGACACTGATTGGTTAGCATATGTGGTATTCCAGTTAGTACTACTACCACCTAACGCCTTAATGGTGCTGTTCGAACTTACACTACCGTTAACAGTTAGTAAATCGCCTGGCGAAGGTGTACCTATACCTACGTTACCACCATTAGTGATAATCATTCTCTGAATGCCAATTGTACCGAACAGTATATCGTCATTTTCATACTGCCAAATTACTGCCTGTTCATCACTATTAAGACCAATTCTGAACCCGTCACCAGCTGTACCTTCGCCAGTGGTAGAGTTACTAAATTGCATATGAATACTACTAGACGTAGTATTGTGTAAGTGTAGTTTACTGTTGGGAGTAGCTGTCCCTATACCAACCATGTTCTCACTCTTATCAACAACTAATGTATCGGAATCGACATTTAGATCAGTCGTACTATCTTCAATTTGATTATATGTTGAATTCCAATTTGCGCTATTAGAAGTTACTGAAGAGAAGACGTCTTCCCATTGAGCACTACTGGTGTTGACAGTTGAGAAAACATCTTCCCATTGAGCGCTGTTACCGTTAACTGTTGAGAAATTGTCTTCCCACTGCGCGCTATTACTTGTTACTGTAGAAAATACATCTTCCCATTGAGCGCTATTGCTCAGAACTGTGTTATAAGTATTCTCCCATTTTGACGATACAGCATCAGGTAAGAGTGTACCTCCAACAGTAGCCCAGCTTGAACTATTACTCCGTACAGTTGTTTCTGTATTATTCCAATCACCGCTGTCAGTATTAACTGTTGTAAATACATCTTCCCATTGCGCGCTACTGGTATTGACAGTTGAGAAGTTATCAATCCATTGTGTGTATTGGCTGCTCGTCGTGTTGACAGTAGTAAATACTGATTCCCATTGTGTACTGTTACCGCTGACAGCATATATGACACTCTGAGCACTTAAACTACCTGCAACTGTCAGTCGGTTAGATGGATCAGTTATACCTATACCAACGTTACCACCTTGCTCTATTGACATCCTTATATCACCATCGGTCTTGAATGTCAGATTATCGTCAGAATAATTATTATAAACGATCCACTTCCTAATGCTGTCTTCGTAAAATTCAACTCCCGGGTGACTGTCGGTATCAGCTTTAATTCTAACTGTAGCGCTACTACCAGCAACCACTAGAGTTGTGTCAGGATCATCTACTCCGATACCTACGTTACCACCATCTAAGATGGTAAAGACTTCTGTCGCCCCGTCAAATACATTAACAATATCACCGGTACCATCTTGCTGCACCTTTAATGTTGTCTGTGTGTTGGATGTGTTATCATCAACAAAAGCTACTAATGGATTGGATCCCCCCTCACCTAAATCTCTTGAAACATTGAGACCGTAGGTATTAGCTATATCCTGTATTACTTGTACACCACCACCAGTTGCAGAGATAGATGGTACAGTGCCTTCAGCATCTATAATTAACCCACACTCAGAGCCATTATTAGAGTCAACATATATACCAGGGGTTGATGATGTAACAACTTCCAGTTTACCTTCAGTAGGAGAAACTGTACCGATACCAACAATACCCGTTGATTCACTTATATTGAGATTATTAGCATTAAGTGAGTTGTTACCACCGACTGATATGTAATCATCCTCAGCAATAAGATAAGCTGATGTATCATCGTCTGATATCGATAACATTGCTTTACTTGTCGAGCCAACTATCTTAACACCTTCCGTAACACCGCTAGACATCACAACATGTAATGGTATACTCGGTGCTGCTGTTCCTACTCCAATATATCCAGTGTCTCTAGCTATAGCAAAATCAGGTGTACCTCCAGCATTTAATGTCCCCTGTCGGGTAACAAAGAAACACGTATTACCATCATCTGTGAAGTCAGCACCCATTTGCCACATACTATCTGAATCTGTTGCACCGGTGGTAAATTGTACACGAGTCGTATTAGTTGTACCAGATGTATTTGATAATTTCAGCAAGACACTACCACTTCGGACAAGATCTAATGTACCTATAGGTGATGATGTACCGATGCCCAGCCGTTGATTACTGTTGTCCCAGTAAAAATTACTATTATATGTAATTGTATCAGAATCATCCCAATACGCTACATTATTACCACCTAGAGAGCCTGTACCATCAACATACCCGGCAGTAGAATGATCACCCCAGCCATATGCTGTACTCCAATTACCTGTTAAGGCGAGAAGGGAATTTACAGACGATACGTGAGAGCTCCAATTAGCGCTATTAGCATTTAGAGTTGTAAAGTTATTTTCCCAATCAGCACTGGCAGTAGCAACAGCTGCTAAGTCTAACCTATTAACTTCCCAATTAGCGCTATTAGCATTTAGAGTTGTAAAGTTATTTTCCCAATCAGCACTGGCAGCTGCGATCACAGCGAGATCCAATCTATTAACTTCCCAATTGGCGCTATTAGCATTTAGAGTTGTAAAGTTATTTTCCCAATCAGCACTAGCAGCTGCCACGGCGGCTAAGTCTAACCTATTAACTTCCCATTGGGCGCTATTAGATCTAACGGATGAGAATACATCCTCCCATTGTGCACTATTACTCAACACACTAGTGTGTACAGAGGTAAATTTAGACACACTAGTAGATGCTAAGGCTTCACCACCGGATAGATATAAATTACCTAATGCACTAATATGACCAACAACTGTTAAAGTTTCTTGTGGTGTAGTGGTACCTATACCTATAGAAGTACCGCTTTGATACATAGCGCTATCTCCCATTGCGCCAGCTGCATCAGTCCACTTTACAATATAATTTGTACCGCCAGTACCTTGAGAGTATCTACCATCAAGATCAACTGTCACTGTACCAGCATCTTGCTGTGTTAGTGTTAGTACACCATCGCTAGTATTAAAAGCTGCACTGTTAATTTTATCATAGTAGCTATCAGTCCAATTAGCGCTATTACTAATAAGCAGAGTATGTGAGGTGTTCCAGGTACCCGACGTTGTCGCGACATTAGATATATCTCTTTCATTAACAGACCATTGAGCACTATTAGATCTAACGGATGAAAATACATCTTCCCATTGAGCACTACTGGCATTTACCGTTACAAAGTTATCTTCCCATTGGGCGCTACTGGCATTTACCGTTACAAAGTTATCTTCCCATTGAGCACTGTTACTTGTTACTGAAGAGAATACATCCTCCCATTG
>Ga0098044_1001742_pt1 | contig 11315 bp, 16 predicted proteins | sample 10_taG_FD_75053 | JGI IMG/M metagenome (GOLD analysis project Ga0098044, IMG submission 75053) | Marine viral communities from the Subarctic Pacific Ocean - 10_ETSP_OMZ_AT15264 metaG | ecosystem: Environmental > Aquatic > Marine > Oceanic | place: Pacific Ocean | collected 2015-01-16 | reverse complement strand
GGGACTTGAGATGAAACCCGGCGATTTAGTACAGAGTAACATCTTTGATAAAAGAGGTTCGGGTGCCTATGGGCTAGTAGTGGGACCCTACGAGAGAATACCGGGGTATTGGAGTGTTCAGTGGTGTTCTGACGAGCGGGAACTTACCTATGGCATTGTGGGGATGTATGAAGTTAGTGAAAAAGATTTAGTGGTGGCGTCGGAAGCATGAGGGCAGGTGATCTTGTACGTTTCCGCCAATGTACCTTTCACGGTACCCCCAAAGTGTATTCTGAATGGAAGATTGGTCTCCTATTGGAGTATCACACCTGGCAAAAGATAGCTAAAATAAATTACAATGGGGAGATTGTATCGGTACGAGGCAACGATGCCCAGATACACCAGGCAGCTAAAAGAAAACGAAAGAACTAATTACATCTACAGAGGAGGATCTACTACAATGCAAGAAAAATTAGATCAGTGGCTCGGTAAATGGGCCTCCCGAAAATTAATAGTATGGGGCACCGCCACGGTGTTTTTAGGTTTAGGAACTCTCGCCAGCGATGACTGGGTGGCAGTTTCTTTAGCATATATAGGTTTACAAGGGGCGGCTGATATAGCCGCAAAATGGAAGCATGGGAAGTGAAATGGCTTTGGATCAAGGTCAAGCAAGGTGCTTGGAAAGTTATTTTAGCGGTAATAGCGATTATTGCTGTGGTTGTTTTCTTATATAGCTTGGTCCGCCCCTCCGACGACAGGACTCAGTTCCTAGAGGGAGTAAAAACAAAAGTGGCAACAGCTATAAAAGAAAATGAAATTCGTGCTACACTAGAAAAAGATAAAATTGGAGCTATCAAGAAAATTTACGATCGAAAAATCAAAGATACCCATAAGATTACCGATCGTGATGAGAGACTGAGGTCTCTCATAAGGCTTCATGAAGAGCTTGACTTATAAGGAGATAAGAAAATGGTAAACATTCCTACACTAGAAATAGAAGATTACGATCCGGACCTCAACGAAGAAGAGGAATCCGTCGAGGATAAATCAGGTGGTGCTTTAACTTATGCCATCGTGGGCGCTGGTCAAGGCGGCGGACGAATGGCTAAAGCGTTTTATGATATGGGCTATACCAAGACCGTCGCTGTGAATACGGCACGTTCAGACCTCAATGGCTTAGACATCCCAGATGCTCAGAAATTTCTGGTTGACGAACACGGCGAACAAGGGGCAGGTAAAGACCAAAAGAAGGCTCAGGCGGCGATCGAGCGCAAGGAACAAGAAGTGTTTAACAAGTTCCGTGAGGTATTTGGAAACAACGTTGACCGTATTCTCATATGCCTTGGTGTTTCGGGGGGCTCTGGGGGAGGAACGGTCAATACTCTCATTAAAGTAGCTAAGAAATACTTCACCTATATTGGAGTGGAAGACGTAGATCAACGTGTTGGCGTTGTGGCTTCCCTTCCTACTGCTGGCGAGTCAGCTTCCCCAACGGTAGCCAAGAATGCCCACGCTCGCATCACCCAACTTTGCGGGCTCGCAGAGAAAGGGAAGATTGCTCCTCTTATTATGGTGGATAATGAAAAGATTAAAAGACTGTACCCCAAACTCACAGTCAAAAAGTTTTGGACAACAATCAACAACACCGTCGCTGGCTTGTTCCACGTCTTCAACGTACTAGCAAACCAAGACTCAGAATATACAACCTTTGACGCTACAGATTATGACAGCATTATGCGCCAGCCAGGATGTATGATTATGGGTGTGACTAGCGTTAAGGACGTAGAGAGCGAAACCGCCATCTCTAACGCCCTGAAGAAGAATTTAGAGAAAACACTTCTTGCTGAAGGTTTTGACTTGACAAGTGCTACTGGTGCTGCCTGTATCGTAGTAGGAGGCGAGGAGATCTTTGAAGAAACTGTGGGCTTGATGGATAGTATCGAGTTTGGCTTTGATACTTTGGCTGCTTTGACTGGTGGTGCTATGGTTCATCGGGGTATTTACGAGGACGACAAAAAGGATAAGCTCGTAACTTATACTTTGGTCAGTGGGCTTAAGCGCCCTGCCAAGCGCATCGAAGGACTAAAGAAATTTCTAAAGAAGTAAAATGAGATTACTGGTTACAACATTATTATTGTTTTCCCTCAGTGCTACTGCTGGCGAGGTCACTGAGTTCAAACCTCGCCCAGCAGCAGTTGAGGAAGGCACCGACACCTATGTTGGTATTCTATTGAGCGAAGAAGACTTCCGCAAACTCCTACAAGACAAGATCGACACCAATGCAAAAGTTGCAGAGTGTAATGTGGATAAAGAGGTTTGCACTAAACTCCAAGAGCAGTACAAACTATCCATCAAAAATCTTCAGGAAACAATCCAAAGAGATAACACTTGGCTCAAAAGAAACAAGGGTGCATTGGCACTGTTATCAGGGTTAGTGATCGGCGTAGGGACATCTATCGCAATCGTCAAGGCGGTGCATCAAGGGCAATGAAAACAAAAAAAGACCCAAATTATATTGCGGCGGTAGAAAAAGCCATCACAGAAAAATATGGCAAAGATACAGTACAGGATTTCCGCAACGAGTGGGAAGAGCGGAAAGAGAAAATGTATCTTAAACAGCTTAAGGAATTGCGAGCAAAGTCCGACAAATTGTCCACAGCCAGGGAAGAGATCGTCCTGGGGGATATAAAAATTACTAAACGACGAACCAAGCAAAAAGACGACCGCACTTGTCCCGTCTGTAAAACATATTCATTTTCCAGGAAGGACGACCTATATATGAATAGGTTTAAAAGCTGTCATGAATGCTATGTGGATTTTGTCCTTGGACGAGAAGAAGCGTGGAAGAATGGCGACCGACCAACAGATGAGCATATTGAATATGCCCTAAGGAGACGAAAATAATGGCTAGTGTACTAGAAGTAATTAAGTGTTTAAATCAGGCTGCTGCTAATGCTTATGATGGGGCTTTAGATGAAAACGGCGAAGCTCTGAAAATTGGCTTGGACAGAGAAGAGGGTCATCCTATCTTGGACGGCAGAATTATCGACGGCTTCAAAGTGCGGTTCGCCGGACCTAAAATGATAGTAACCTATCAGAGCGAAATGAGAGTAGATGAGTTACATCCTCGCAATCAGTTTGAGAACGAGGTAGAGGCCAAGTTTGGCGATATTATAAAGTTTCTGAAAAAAGAATACAAAAACATCAAAAAAGAATCGGTATCCCTGGAAGAAGATTCGGACACCGATATCATTGTTCAAACCACCTCTCGTCACCACACTTGGGTGCGGGCTAAGAAGCAATACGCTGTTGGTGGCTTTGATGGGGTGGAGTCCTTAAGAATGGGTTCTGAGCGTGCAGCCGAGCGCCGCCATAAGGATTATCATAAGCAGTTCAAAGATTTTTTAGAACTTTCCTCAGACAAGAGACCGTCAAACGACAAAGCAAAAAAGAACCCCGATACGCCTGAGGCATAAATGGCTCTTACTAAAAAAGAAATGATGGCGGAAATTGTCCGCTGCGGCAAAGATCCCGCCTTTTTTTGTAAGAAGTACGCAAAAATATCTCATCCAATGCGTGGGTCTATCCCATTTGATCTCTACGATTTCCAAGAAGAGGCTCTCAAAGATTTCAAAGAAAACAGATTCAGCGTAATTCTAAAAGCCCGCCAGTTGGGTATATCTACTACTGTGGCTGCTTACGTTTGTTGGATGATGCTATTCCATAAGGATAAGAACGTACTAGTGGTGGCTACCAAGCTGGGTACTGCTGCTAATCTCGTAAAAAAGATCAAGGCAATACATAAAAATCTCCCTGCTTGGTTAAAAATTTCTGATATCTCTATAGACAACCGGAATTCATTTGAACTATCTAACGGATCTCAAGTGAAGGCCTCGTCCACCTCTGGTGACGCTGGTCGTTCGGAGGCGTTGTCTCTTTTGGTTATAGATGAGGCGGCATTCGTAGACGGCATTGATGAACTGTGGGCTGGACTCTATCCTACTCTCTCCACTGGTGGTCGCTGCATCGCCCTCTCCACACCTAATGGCGTAGGTAATTGGTTTCATAAAACATATACTGAAGCCGAAGAAGATAAAAACGATTTTCATACTATCAAGCTCCCGTGGAACGTTCACCCCGAACGAAATCAGGACTGGTTCACCAAAGAAACCCGGAACATGTCCCGCCGAGAGATCGCCCAAGAGTTGGAGTGTAATTTTAACGCTTCGGGTGATACCGTTGTCCACGGTGACGACCTAAAGAAAATTCTCAACAATGTGTATGATCCTGAGCGTAAAACAGGGTTTGACAGAAATTATTGGATCTGGAAGGAGCCGGATCCTCATCGGGATTATTTACTGGTGGCAGATGTTGCCCGAGGTGATGGTACTGATTTTAGCGTGGCACATGTCTTTGATGTCCAAACAATGGAGCAGGTTGCAGAATATCAAGGAAAGATAGCCCCCGATATGTTTGCACCTTTGTTGTACTCAATTGCGTCTGAATATAACAATGCGTTACTTGTAGCAGAAAATAATTCTTTGGGAATTGGTGTATTGAGCCGACTTCAAGATTTAGACTATAAAAATTTATATTATAGTATAAAATCAACTCATGAATATGTTGATGAAGTCTCTGCGGGGGCGCTTGGCGGGGTTGCTGGCTTTACTATGTCTATGAAGACTCGTCCATTAGTTATTGCTAAGTTTGAAGAATTCGTGAGAAATAAACTAATTACTATTAATTCTATGCGTCTTGCAAATGAGATAAAGACATTTGTTTGGCACAATGGAAGACCACAAGCGATGCGTAGCTATAACGACGATCTGGTTATAGCGGCTTGTATAGCTTGTTGGGTTAGGGACACAGCCTTGACGGCGAATAAACGGGAGGCGGATTATAAAAAGGCACTACTATCGGGTATATCTATTTCCACAACAAAGATAAATACCCAAATAGAGGGTCAACATGGCTTCCAGCCCCAGAAACAAACGTTCCGGGGCACTGACGGCAAACAACATGACCTAAACTGGATAATCAAAGGATAAAAAATGGCTGACAACAATAACCAATCTAATAATCCACGGAATAACCAATCGGGCTTATTTAAGCGCCTGACACGGTTATTCAGCGGACCTATAGTTGACTATGATCGCCCGGCAGTGATTCGGGGTAATCGTCGTGATATTAAGAAATACACATTTACCTCTTCTACTGGCAGAGAGTTTAAGAAAAAAGAATATTACAACCCTTTCGGGGACATGAACAATAAGATTCTTTACCAACGCAACAAACAGCTTCGGTACACAGACTTTGATCAGATGGAATACATGCCGGAAATAGCCTCCGCTATTGATATATATGCGGATGAAATAACCACCTCCACCGCCTTTAATCCTTTGGTAAATATTGATTGCCAAAACCGGGAGATCAAAGATATTTTATCCACCCTTTTATATAACGTGCTCAACATAGAGGCGAATCTGTTTGGGTGGTCTCGCAGTATGTGTAAGTACGGCGATTATTATCTTTATTTAGATATTGACGACAAATTGGGTATAACGAATGTCATTCCTCTGCCTGTGAGAGAAATTGAGCGTATTGAGGGTGCGGACCCAACGAATCCCAACTATATTCAATATTTTTGGATGAGCGCCGAAGGTAAAAAAGGTGTTACTTTTGAGAACTGGCAGGTCTCGCACTTTAGGGTTCTGGGTAACGATAGGTACGTTCCTTATGGGACCTCTGTCTTGGAGCCTTCTCGTCGTATCTGGCGACAACTAACGCTCTTGGAGGATGCGATGATGGCGTATCGCATCGTCCGCTCACCGGAGCGACGGGTATTTTATATTGATGTTGGTAATATTGCTGCTGAAGATGTGGAACAATATATCCAACAAGTAAAAACACAAATGAAGCGCAACCAAATAGTTGACGAAGACTCTGGAAGGGTTGATCTGCGCTACAATGCTATGAGTGTCGATGAGGATTATTATATCCCTGTTCGTGGTGCTACCAATAACACTCGCATAGAAACCCTGGCAGGGGGTCAGTTCACTGGCGACATAGATGATGTAAATTATTTGAGGGATAAACTATTCTCAGCCCTGAAGGTGCCCAAAGCCTACCTGGCTCAGTCTGACGCCCAAGAGGACAAGACCACTCTTTCGCAAAAAGATATTCGTTTTGCTCGTACAATCCAAAGACTACAACGAGTAGTGGTGGCCGAGCTTGAAAAGATTTGCATTATCCATCTTTATACAATGGGGTATCGCAATGAAGATTTATTGTCCTTCAAATTATCTTTAAACAATCCCTCTAAAATTGCTGAATTGCAAGAATTAGAACATATGAGAGTCAAGTTTGATGTAGCCGGTAGTGCTACTGACGGATACTTTTCTAAGCAGTGGGTATATCGTAACATCTTCAAGATTTCAGAAGAGGAAATAGAGAGAATTCAAGTGGAGCAGTTTACTGACGCACTCCATGGAGCGGCTGTTGAAGAGGCTGGGACGGTTCCCGAAGGCGGCGAGGGTGATCTCGGCGGCGACCTCGGCGGCGATGACTTCGGCGGCGATGACCTGGGCGGCGATGACCTGGGGGGCGATGAGGCTGAAGCTGACGAGGGACCTCTACTGGCAGAGCCAGCGCAGCGAGACGATTATATGACAGTTAAGAGCCCCAAATGGAAACAGGGGGCTTTCCGCCGCAGCGAACTTTCTAAAACTGGAACTAATTTGGCTTCCTCGTCGCAGAGAAACCTATTTAAAGGGTGGTCCGGTGAAATGGGTCCCCTCTCTAGGGGGACCGTCGGCGAAGCACAACAATCAGAGGAAGATATAATCTTTAAGACTCAGTATGACATTAAACGCTTAATAGAACAACTGGAAACTAAAAATGAAAGCCAAACATAATAAAAAAAGAAACACTGCTTTTTTGTTTGAGACCCTCGTAAGAGAGTTGACTAAGACTGTGGTAGAACAAGACACCAAACGCTCCGCCTTGGTGAAAAAGATCCTAAAGGAACATTTCAGACGAGGAATGGTTCTTTTCAGCGAACTAGACTGTTTTAATAGTTTGACGGGAGAGGCTGATTTAGACCAGTATACGGCGGAAAAAATGATGTTCCAGGCGAGAAAGGCGTATCAGGAGTTAGATTCTAATGATGTGTTTCACGAGCAGTCGAAAGTGATCAAAAAGATCAATAAAGATCTCGGCAAAGAGGTTTACAATAATTTTGTACCCAATTATCAATCATTGGCATCCCTGTCCCAGATTTTCCAAGACAAGATGCCTATAAAAAGTAGAGTAATCTTAGAGAAAAAGATAATTGAAACGCTCACTACATCCCCGGCAGATGAGCCCCCTTTAGTACCAGTAGATAATTTGGTTATGAGGGCTTTTACTGACCGATTTAATCAATCTTACGGGGGTTTGTTGTCGGAGCAGCGAGAGTTGCTTAATAAATATATCACCTCATTCCACGAACATGGGGTGGATTTCCGCCTTTTTGTGGGGTCCGAACTTAAGCGAATCCACGAAAAGGTAGAATCATCTCTATCTCTTGGGGAAGTAAGCGAAGACAGTAAAATGATAGAGAACACTCAAAAAGTGTTAGCCAAGATAAAAAGCTTTAATGTCTCCTCGTTGTCTGAGGGGGATATTTTGCGTTTATTGAAACTGCAAAAACTAGCCAAAGAGTACGACACGGATGCCGATTAAAATAAAAATAGGATCAGAGCCTGATCCCAAGCCCATACAGGCATCAATATCTCTTCAAGTCACCAAGACACTTGATGGCAATCTGCTTATCAATGATCACCAATACATTGATATCGTGATCAACACGACAGAAGGCAAGATCGTTACGATGCCAAAGCCTCATATTGAGAAAGATGTGTATGATTATCAGAAAGATCTAATGTACTACTTGTTCAAGGGGGGTGTTACTGCCGCTGCCGCCCCACGGGGTGGTCCTGTCTTTGGGATGGTTGAAACTCTCTTCCCTAAAGAATCCGAGGTAGACAGCCTTCAGGCGGTACTTTATCAGATATCCGAATATATGATGCTCACCGCACATGCTGAAATTAAGGCTGAAGAGTATGACGAGAACATTGAAGATAGGTTTACTGATCCCACTTCAGAAGACTCTACAGCTTATGGGGAAATACCCCCCTATCAAGACACTCCTGAGGGGGCTAATGACTCTCTTCAGCCTTACGCTTATGCGGGATATGGTTACTATTACTAATGTCTTTTGTCTATTTTGTGCTCTGCGCATACGGACTCACGCAGATCGTTGCTTTTTCTTCTCTGCTGGATAAGTGCCGCCCAAAACACACTTTTTTTACTTGTCCTATGTGTATAGGCTTTTGGGCTGGTGTCTTTCTTCTGATCCTAAACCCATTTACAGAACTATTTACATTTGATGTTTCGGTGATAAACGCTTTTCTTTTAGGCTGCTTATCCTCCGCCACATCTTATGCGTTATGTATGCTCATATCAGACGGAGGATTTCAAATTGAGAACCGAACGAATAGGGGTATGGACACAGAAGTGGATGTTGAGACCAGTAACCAATTGTTGCAGGGGTAGTTGTACCGTGCGGGTAGCGCCCGCACTCAAAGGAGAAAAAAATGAATAAGAAATATGTCTTACAAGAATTTATGAATCTAGACTATAGTGACGATCTTCTTACCGAAGAGGAGCGTGAAGGGAACCAGAACGGAACCCACCTGATCGTCGCAGGTAAAATCCAGTGCGCCGAAGCTAAAAATGGCAATGGGAGAATATATCCCAAACCTATTCTAGAGCGGGAGATGAAGAATTACGAAAAGCTTGTCCGAGAGGGTCGTGCGATCGGCGAGCTAGACCATCCAGCCACCTCAGTGGTGGAGTTGAAAAATGCCAGCCATGTCATCACCGAAGTGTGGTGGAAAGGGAATGATGTTATGGGCAAGATGAAAATCCTCAACACTCCGGCAGGGCAAATTGCCAAACAGCTTGTAGAGGGCGGAGTGCAGTTGGGGATCTCTAGCCGAGGTCTCGGGTCTACTCGACAACAAGGAGACACTACCATGGTGGAGGATGACTTTCAATTGTTGTGCTTTGACCTAGTGTCCGAGCCTAGCACAACTGGGGCTTTTTTGGTAGCTGAGAGCCAGACAAAAACCCACCTCACTAAAGCAGATAGAATCAACAGGGCCTTGAACGACGTTCTGGGCAACTAATACAGAAAGAGATCACCATGAAGAGATCGGAACTTAAGAATATTATTAGAGAGTGTGTAAGGGAGGTTATCCTAGAAGAGGGAATGCTCTCCGGCATTATTTCAGAAGTTGTTCAAGGTATTGGGCACCCGAGCATAGTGCAAGAATCTAAAGCGACCCCGCCTCAACCCAGACAAGCAGGCCGCCAGAAACAACTCGCTGAGACGAAAAAGCAAATTTTAGATGCCATGGGTCAGAACTCCTACCAAGATGCGAAACAACGCTTCGCTAACCCTGAGCTTTTTGAAGGAACACGACCTATCCAAGAGGGCTCTGGGAAAGGGGCACTCTCTGGGGTAGACCCGCACGACTCGGGCGTAGATATAACAAATATCCCCGGCTTTGGAAGCTGGTCATCCGTCGCCACTGCGACAAGAAAGTAAAAAAATGAAAAGACGCAGAAACAAACAATTGAGCCCCTGTATAACGGTACACGCCGAAGATCATAAGGGGGACCCCGAGCGTATGATCCGCCGCTTTCGTAAAATGGTAAAAAACGAAGGTATTGTAGAGGAATGTCGTAATCGCCAGCACTTCCAGTCCGAAAGCGAAAAACGCCGGGAGAAAAAAGAAGACCGACAAAGACTCATTGACAAGGTAAATAGAAAAAGAGAAGAACTACTTAAACCTAGAGACAGGTTTATTAAGAGGAGGTCGTAAGACATGGCAAGCACTGCTGACCAAACAAATTATTTTTCAGGATATTATAACGTATCCCCAGGCATCGCAAGCGTTGGGTCTTACCAGGTCTCTGGCACCCCTTTCGTAACAGGTTCTACCACACTTGCACAAGGCGGAGAGGACAGGATAAACTTCCCTGGCGTGACGAAATCGGTTACTATTATTAATCGACCTTCGGGCTCGGGCGACGCCCCTGACATTCGTATTCATTTTGCACCCACCGGGAGCAACAATGTCGTCATCGGCAATCACTTTATTACTCTCACTGCGGGAAAAGATAGCATGACGATGAATGTGAAGTGTAAGGAGCTTTATATCTCCAGGGACGATGCCATTGCTGGTAATGCGGCTTATCAAGTGTTTGCGGAAATAACGGGCATCAATATTGATAACATGTTTCCGCTGACCGGTTCCGGTATATCCGAATAACAGCGAGGAAAAGACATGGGCGGATTCAAGCCATCTAGATCTGATGTTCCTGGGAGTACCATTGCGGGTTCTTCTAAGGACACAGACATACACCAGTTTACAGGTTCTGTTGACATAACAGGCTCTTTGACCCTTAATGGCTCCTCCGTCACCGGGGGCGGTGGTGGCGGAGGCACACCAGGTGGTGCGAACACTCAAGTACAATATAATAATGCTGGATCATTCGCTGGTTCTGCTAATTTTACGTTTGACGGAAGCACTATTACAGTATCTGATGACTCCAACATCACAGCCAATATAGGTAAGGCAACTGTAGGCAACGGTGGTCTTTCTAATGCAGCAGTTTTTGCCCACCGAGACTTTAACAATGTTAATAGTTATGCCTTCCGTCAGCGTGCGGGAACGGGACAAACAGATATTAATGCAGCCAATGGTCAACCTATATCCTTCCAGCAGAATGGAAGCACCCAAGCTGTACTAGATGCTTCGGCTCAATTTGGTATTGGCAACGGGATCGTTCCCGACGCCGTACTTCATGTCTCTTCCTCTGTTGGAGGACCTCTTTTCAGGGTAGACCACCCAGATGTAGCCCATCCTGACCCCATCGTGTATGTCACCGGATCTGGAAAAGTGGGCATAGGGACAATAACGCCTACAGCCCAACTTCATATCTCTTCGTCTGTAGACGCTGACGAAAATCTTCTCTTCAGAGTTGACCACGGAAATCATACTGATGATAACCCTATTATGTGCATAACAGGTTCAGGATTAATCGGTGTAGGAACCGCCACGCCCGCTGCTGCTATTCACATCAAGGACGACGGTGCTGCCTTTCTTGTACAGTCGGAGGGAGGGTCCGATTGGTTCAAGGTCCAAACAGGCGCTGTCACGTTTAACTCTGCCGGAGGTCAAACCTATGCCGGGGGTGTAAATCTGGGACAGCGATTCAACATCTCG
>Ga0098044_1001737_pt1 | contig 11328 bp, 8 predicted proteins | sample 10_taG_FD_75053 | JGI IMG/M metagenome (GOLD analysis project Ga0098044, IMG submission 75053) | Marine viral communities from the Subarctic Pacific Ocean - 10_ETSP_OMZ_AT15264 metaG | ecosystem: Environmental > Aquatic > Marine > Oceanic | place: Pacific Ocean | collected 2015-01-16 | reverse complement strand
TTCGGGATCGTGCCGTCTGCCCCTGAGACAGGCTATGGCTACATCAAACGCGGTGCATCGCTTGGTAACGGGGCCTATCAGGTCGAGTGCTTTGTCGAAAAGCCTGACCTTGCGACGGCAGAGGGCTATTTGTCGGAGGGTGGATATGACTGGAACGCCGGCATTTTCATGTTCCGTGCAGATGTCATTCTTGATGAGATGCGTACCTTTTGTCCCCAGATTGTAGCCAAGGCGACCGAAGCGGTGGTCAAAGGCAGCCGGGACCTTGATTTTCTACGTCTTCAGCCCGAGGCCTTTGAGGTCTGCCCATCGGACTCAATTGACTATGCGGTGATGGAAAAGACCTCTCTCGCGGCTGTCGTGCCTGTCGATATGGGGTGGAGCGATATTGGAAGCTGGTCGGCGCTTTGGGAAACGGGTGTTCAGGATAGCGAGGGTAATGTCGCCCTTGGTGATGTCATTTCTGTCGATACCAAGGATTGTTATATTCGTGCAGAAAGCGGCCTTGTCGCGACGCTCGGTGTTGAAGATCTGATCATCGTCGAAACGGGCGATGTGTTGCTGGTTGCGGATCGCAACAGGGTTCAGGACGTCAAGAAGATCGTGGAACGCGTCGCTGCCGATGGACGGAGCGAACACCAGTTGCACAATCGAGTGCATCGTCCCTGGGGTTTTTATGAAAGCCTCAATGCTGGCGACCGCCACCAGGTCAAGCATCTGATGGTTCATCCAGGCGCTTCTCTGTCCCTGCAATTGCATCACAAACGTGCCGAACATTGGGTTGTGGTCAAGGGCGTGGCGAGGGTGACAGTCGGGGATGAAGTCAAAATTCTGCAGGAAAATCAGTCCACCTATATTCCTGTCGAAACGAAGCATCGGCTTGAAAATCCGGGCGATGAGCCTCTCAGCATCATCGAGGTGCAGTCTGGAAGTTATTTGGGTGAAGACGATATCGTACGTTTTGATGATGTCTACGGGCGCAAGTCCGATGCGTCGGCGGCCGAGTGACGCGAATGAGTTATAAGCAACGTCTGGCGAGTGAAGTCGAGCGGCTCCGCGATACGCGTGTTCTTTGCGTCGGCGATGTAATGCTTGATCGCTATATCTACGGCGATGTTCAGCGAAGTTCGCCCGAGGCGCCTATCCCCGTGCTCAAGGTGCGTGACGAGCGCGCCATGCTTGGTGGTGCAGGTAACGTCGTGCGCAATCTTTCCGCTCTTGGCGCTCAGGTCTCTTTTGTCAGCGTGGTCGGCGAAGATGATGCTGGCGTTGAAATTGGCGAGATGCTCGACGAGCTTGGCGATGTAACGGCACGCCTCGTGCGTGACAAGACAAGACGCTCGACTGTGAAGACACGCTATGTCGGCATGAGTCAGCAGATGCTTCGGGCCGATCTGGAATCGGACACCGCCTTGTCGCTCGATTGTCAGGATGAAGTGATCCGATATATCCAGAGCCTTATGCTCGATGTTCAGGTGCTTGTTCTATCGGACTACGGCAAGGGCGTGCTGACTTCGGATGTGTGCAGGGTTGCCATCGAAGAAGCACGTGCCCGCAACATTCCAGTGATCGTCGATCCGAAGGGCCGAAATTATTATCGCTACAGCGGCGCCAATGTTGTCACGCCGAACCGCCGTGAATTGTCGGAGGCGACAGGCGTCGTTCTTGCCGATGACGCGTCCATTGTCGACAGCGCGCGCGTATTGATATCGCAGTTTGGCATATCTTCTGTTCTTGTGACACGCAGTCAGCACGGTATGAGCGTCGTGGATAGCGAAACCGCCGTCACTCATCTGCCTGCCGAAGCGCGAGAGGTTTTCGATGTTTCGGGGGCAGGCGATACGGTCGTTTCAACGCTCGCGGCGGCTTTGGCGGCAGGTTTATCGCTTGTCGATGCGGCAGGCCTTGCCAATGTGGCGGCCGGGCTCGTTGTCGGCAAGGTGGGAACGGCGGTGGTCTATCGCGATGAGTTGAGTGCAAAACTGCGTGACCGCGCGTTGGCTTCGCTGGAGAACAAGGTTGCCGTTCAGCATGCCGCGCAGGATATTGTCGCAGGTTGGCGTCACAAGGGTTTGAGGGTTGGCTTTACCAACGGTTGTTTCGATCTTTTGCACCCGGGGCATGTCGCCCTTCTGGGGCAGGCGCGAGCGCTTTGTGATCGGCTGGTTGTCGGGCTCAACAGCGATGCTTCCGTCTCGCGCTTGAAAGGTCCGACCCGACCGATCCAACCGGATATTGCGCGCGCAACCGTTCTGGCCTCGCTTGCGAATGTCGACCTTGTGGTCATGTTTGAGGAAGATACGCCCGCTAAGCTGATCGAGATGTTGCGTCCGGATGTGCTGATCAAGGGTGGCGACTACACGGTTGAAACCATCGTTGGTGCTGAATTCGTGCAGTCCTACGGCGGCAGCGTCGAAATCATTGATCTGGTGCCCGGTTTCAGTACGACTCGGACCGTTGAAAAAATGAACAGCTGAAATCGTATGTCCCTTCACGTTCATCGTCATGTGAAACCCGATGGGCGCGAATTGCTGCTATATGGTCGCTCGCCTCACGTCGCCGCGCCTGTCGCTGAACAGGAAATGAAGCGCGGGAAATCTCCCCGCCTGCGCTGGCATCCATTGCGTCAGGAATGGGTCGTTTATGCCGCGGCGCGCCAGGGTCGAACATTTCTGCCTCAGGCGGATGAGTGTCCCTTGTGTGTTGCACGTGGAGATGTAAGCGGTGAAGTGCCGTTCGCCGATTTTGAGATTGCTGTCTTTGAAAATCGTTTCCCTGCACTTGCTGGCGCCGCTGTGCCTCTGGCACCGATAGAAGTTGGCGCAGAGGCCGAAGCGAATGGTCGTTGTGAGGTCGTCATTTATTCGCCGGACCATGAAGCCAATCTTGGCACCTTGTCAGACGAGCGGCTTGGCCTGCTGATGGAAGTCTGGGGCGATCGCGTAAAGACGCTGCGCGGCATGGACTATCCTTCGATCATGCCGTTTGAAAATCGTGGCGAGGAGATCGGCGTCACGCTGCACCATCCACATGGGCAAATTTACGCCTTTCCATTTGTACCCGCCCAGTTGTTACGTGCTGCGGAAGCCCAAGCCGCTGGTCCTGTCATCGCAAATGTTGTGGCTGGGCTTGATCCGTCACTCAAGCTGCTTGACGACGATGCCGCTCTTTCGTTTGTGCCCCCCTTCGCCATGTATCCTTACGAGATATGGCTTGCCCCAAAGCGCCGGGTGGCCTCACCCGATATGCTTGATGAGGCTGAGCGGAAGGCGTTGGCGCGTATGTTGGGAGATGCGGTCCGGCGTCTTGATGCGCTATTTGACAGTCCCATGCCTTACATCATGGTTGTTCAGACCGCTCCGACCGGGTTTGAAGATACGTTTCACATGACAATCGAGATTCGTCCGTTCAGGCGGGATAAGGGGAAGCTCAAATATCTGGCTGGCGTGGAGCAGGGGTCGGGCGTCTTTCTGGTCGATGTTTCGCCGGAAGAGGCCGCGCAGAGATTGCGCGAAGCGCTGTCATGAAAGAGGCCTTTGTCCGCGTGTTTGGCGATGTCGAACCGGTCGTGGCGAGCGCGCCCGGTCGCGTCAATCTGATTGGGGACCATACGGATTATGCAGACGGGTTCTGTCTGCCCATGCCGCTCAATTTGATGACAGAAGTCGCCGTGGCGGCATCGGACGAATTTTCTGCCGTCAGTCTGTCGAATGACGAGATGAGGGCGTTTGATCCAGCCGCCTCGGCGCAGGGCAACTGGACAGACTATGTCGCTGGCCCCATCAAAATTTTGCGAGAGGCGGGTATTGACGTGCCGCCATTGAATGTTCTCGTTCGTTCCACTGTTCCGCAAGGCGCAGGAGTGTCGTCATCAGCCGCTCTGGAGGTGGCTGTCATTCGTGCCTGTCTGGCCTTTGTCGGAACGGAGTTGCCGGACTCGGAAATTGCTCGTCTCGCGCAACGGGCGGAAAACGATTACTGCGGATTGCAATGTGGAATCCTCGACCAGATGGCTTGCGCTGTCGGACGTCCCGGTCAGGCGTTGCTTCTCGATTGCCGGATCAACAAGGGCCGTCTGGTAGGCGTGCCGCGTGGGTTCCATTTTGTAGTCCTGCATTGCGGTCAGGAACGTAAGCTCGTTGAAGGAGCTTATAACCAGCGCCGGGCGGCGGTTGAGAAGGCCGCCGAAGCGCTGGGCGTTTTGGCACTGCGCGACGCTACGCTTGAGATGGTCGAGGCCGGTTTGGACGATCCTGAGTTGTGCAAGCGTGCGCGACATGTGGTGAACGAGAATTTGCGGGTTCTCGCGGCCGTCGAGGCCCTTCAGACGGGGGATGTCGCTGGGTTTGGAAGGTTGATGACGGAAAGTCATTGGTCATTGGCCAGAGACTACGAGGTTTCTACCCCGGCCCTCGACCGGTTGGTGGAAAGCGCTCTCGCCCATGGGGCCGTCGGTGCCAGGTTGACGGGCGCAGGATTTGGTGGCTGCGTCGTCGCGCTGGTGCATCCCGCTGAATTGACGGGCATGATTATGGGCGTGGCAGCGGCAAATCCGTCGAGTTGGGTCGTCCAGATGTAAAATGGGCAAATGCGCACTATTGTCCTCTTCTCAGTCTATCGGAAGGTCCTTAGGATTGCGCCGACTTCAAAAGGGAACTTTAGATGAAACTTCGTCGGCGTATTGCCTGGGCATTGGGATATGACCTTCTCCGTATCAGGCGGAGTTCAAGTGCAGAGGCGTTGACACGGCAGCTGCTGACGAAGGTGAAGCCGTCGCTGGTCTTTGATGTTGGGGGTAACGAGGGACAGTTTGCTCACGATGCGCTCTCGAGCCCCGGACAGCACAAGGTCGTCTCCTTCGAACCTCTGTCTGAAGCCCATGCTCTTATGGAGGCCAAAGCCAAAGACAATGCGCGGTGGCAGATCGCGCCACGTTGTGCCATCGGCGATGAGAAGGGCTGTTCGACGATCAACATTTCGGGCTTTTCAGGCGCCTCGTCCTTGCGCGGAATGAATGACACCAATCTCAAGGCTGCTCCTGATACGGCTTATTGTGGCCAGGAGACTGTCGATGTCTTCCGCCTTGATGACATCGCTAAGAGCTACATCAAGCCTGATGACCGCATTTATCTGAAGATCGATACACAAGGGTACGAGAAGAACGTGCTGGACGGTGCAACTGGCATTATGTCCCAGGTTATCGGCCTGCAGGTCGAGGTCGCCTTCGTCGAGCTTTACAGCGGCGAGACACTTGCCTTCGACATCATTTCCCAGATCCTGGCTCAGGGCTTTTCGATCTTTGCCTTCTGCAATGGCTTCAGGGAGAAATCGACGGGGCGTCTGTTGCAGGCTGACGTTTTCTTCATTCGAATCTAGCGGCTAGTTGAACTTCGGTAGCCAATCTCCATGGGCTTCGATGAGTTCGTCCACCATTTGCCAAATCTGATCAAGCGACAGTTCGGCGGCGACATGCGGGTCGAGCATGGCTGCGTGGTAGATATGTTCCCGCTTTCCGGTCGCTAGCGCCTCGACGGTCAGCGCCTGAACGTTGATATTCGTCTGCATCAAGGCGGTGAGGTGAGGTGGCAGCGCGCCGACGCGTGTCGGCGTGACGCCATTGCTGTCGATAAGACAGGGAACTTCTACACAGGCGCCATCGGGCAGATTGTCGATCAGGCCATGATTGGGGACGTTGCCGTTGATCGTCGTGGGGCGTCCCGTGACGATGGCGCGCAGGATGCGTGCGCCATATTCTCCTGAGAAGTTAACGTCGATGCGGTTGGCGCTTGTCAGTTCGCGTTCCTGTGCGTCCCAGGCAGCAATTTGTTCTTCGCAACGTCGGATATATTCATCGAGCGGAATGTTGAACTGATCGATCAGGTCCGGTCGGTCACGCTTGATGAACCAGGGCACATATTCAGCAAAATGTTCGCTCGACTCGGTGACGAAATAGCCGGTTCGTTTCAGGATTTCGTAGCGTACCTTGTTGGCCGCTGGTTCCGAGCCTTCCTCTGCGATTTGTTTCAGCCGGGGATAGAGGTCTTCCCGCGTGCCGTCTGCGTTCAGCTTCTCAAAGCGCGTGTAGAATGACATGTGGTTGATGCCTGCGCATTGATAGCGAATGTCCTTGTAGTTGACGCCGAGGTCCTGAGACAGCTCATAGGCCGTTCCCTGCACGGAATGGCAGAGGCCCACATGGGCGATGTCGGGAGCCAGTTTTGCGAGCGCCCAGCAGTTGATCGCCATGGGGTTTACATATTGCAGCATCAAAGCCTTGGGGCAGAGGTCGCGCATATCGTTGGCGATGTCGAGGAGCACGGGCACTGTTCGCAGTCCACGCATGATGCCGCCGATGCCGAGCGTGTCGGCGATGGTCTGGCGCAACCCGAATTTCTTGGGGATTTCAAAGTCGATGACCGTGCCGGGCTTGTAGCCTGCAACCTGAATCATGAGGATGACGAAATCGGCATCCTTCAGCGCTTCGCGGCGATCCGTGGTAGCTGAGATATGTGGTGTGACTCCAAGGGAGGAGGCAATTTTGTCGGCAACGATGCGCGAGGTCTTGAGGCGCGCCTCATCGATGTCATGCAGTGCAATGTGGCAGTCGGCGAAGATATCGTTCAATAAAATGTCGCCGACAAGATTCTTCATGAAGACCGTGCTGCCGGCCCCGATCAAACAGATTTTCGTCAAGAGCTTTCCCCCAGATTTTTCCGGGGCCAAGCATTGTCCAGCTTGCGCGGTCCGTCAATTCCGGCCAACGTTCATGAGGGAGATCGGGGAGATGACCAAATGAGCGATGTCACGATCGGGGTTTGTTATTATCCCGAACATTGGCCGGAGGAGATGTGGGCCGACGATGCGCGGCGGATGCGCGAGGTCGGGATCAAACGGGTTCGTATCGGGGAGTTTGCCTGGTCGCGACTGGAGCCGGAGCCCGGACGCTATGACTTCGACTGGTTGGGCCGCGCTATCGATGTGCTGCATGCCGAGGGTCTTGGAGTCATTCTGGGGACACCGACGGCAACGCCACCCAAATGGCTTGTCGATTCAATGCCTGACATGCTCGCTGTTGATCATCATGGGCGGTCACGTGGATTTGGTTCCCGCAGGCATTATTGTTTTTCGCATATCGGCTATAGGCGCGAGTGCGCGCGGATCGTTGGCGCTCTGGCTGAGCGGTTCGGGTGGCATCCCGGCATAGTGGCCTGGCAGACTGACAATGAATATGGGTGCCACAATACCGTTCGATCCTATTCGCATAGTGCGCGTACCGGGTTCCGTCACTGGCTTGAGGGGCGCTATGGCCGGATCGAGGTTCTGAATGATGCCTGGGGTAATGTTTTCTGGAGTATGGAATACCGGAGCTTTGGCGAGATCGATTTGCCGAGTGGAGCGGTGACAGAGACCAATCCTTCGCATCGCGCAGATTTCGAGCGCTATTCGTCTGATCAGGTCCGTGCGTTCAATCAAGTTCAGACCGAGCTCATTCGGGCCATGTCACCCGGTCGTGATATTCTGCACAACTTCATGACCTTCCATGTTGACTTTGATCACTACGACGTCATGGAAGATATGGATATCGCGACTTGGGATTCGTACCCACTGGGAAGTCTCGATGTCTTTCCCGGCGATCCGGCTCACAAAGCTGCATATGCGCGAACGGGTGATCCCGACTTACAGGCCTTTCATCACGATCTCTATCGGGGAACAGGCCGTGGCCGCTTTGGCATCATGGAACAACAACCCGGCCCCGTGAACTGGGCAGCCTATAACACGGATGCTCTGCCGGGCCTTGTTCGGCTATGGGGAATGGAGGGCTTTGCTCACGGCGCGGAGATGGTCGCCTATTTCCGCTGGCGGCAGGCGCCCTTTGCGCAGGAGCAATTTCACGCGGGATTGAACCTGCCGGATAACCAACCGGACCGTGCGTATCTCGAGGTCGAAACATTGTCGCACGATCTTGCTGCGCTCGGGTCGCTCGGCAAGGCGACGCCCGCCAAGGTGGCAATCGTCTATTCCTATGAAGCCCAATGGTTCTTGAGGACTCAACCTCAGGGCCAGAACTTCTCCTATATCGAACAGGCCTTTGCGATCTATCGGGCGCTGAGGGAGCTTGGTCTCGATATCGATATTGTTGGGCCGAAGTGTGATCTGGCTTCCTATTCGTTAGTCATCATGCCCTCCATGCCCTATGTGCCTGACGAGCTGGTTCGCGCGATTGACTACTACCGAGGCCTGTTGCTGGTGATGCCTCGCGGCGGGAGTCGGACGAAGTCACACAGGATTCCAGATAATCTTGCGCCGGGCCCACTGGCCGAACGTCTTGGTATCCGTATCACCCGGGCTGAGAGCTTTCGCAACGGCGCGGCTGTACCGGTCACCTATGAGAATGAGAGCTTCTCGTTTGATCGTTGGCGAGAGTTTGTGACGGCTGACTCAGCAGAAGTGGTTGTCACGTCGGAGGATGGCCATCCGGCTTTAACGAGGAATGGCGGAGCTTATTATCTGGCAGGGTTTCCCGATGCTGGGTTTCTGAAGAAGTTGCTGACGCGTCTGGTTCGCGAGGCAGGGCTTGGAGCTGATGAATTGCCCCGGGGAGTTCGATTGCGTCGGCGCGGGGGGTATCAGTTCATTTTCAACTATGGACCGGACACGGTGGATGTTTCTTCGCTGTTATCCGGCCCGCCGGTGGTTGGTACGACGCTCCTTGTGGTTGGTGGGTTGGCTGTTGGTCGGGTTGGCGCGAATTAAGGAATTTGCGAGAGCCCTCTGCGCGCCCTATGCGATTTCCGGCAAGGCGTGATAGCCTTTCCACATGTCTGAGTTGGAGCGCCGCGCATTATGAGGCAATTTTCGGATCGTGCATTCTGGCGGCGATTGGTCGCCGGGAGCAGCGTTGTCTTTGTCACCTTGATTTTTGCTGGCTGCGCTGACGCCCGCATCAATGAAACCCGTACGCCGATGGCGCCGCCCGTTGGTCATCACGAAGAAGACGAAGCCTTCGCCGATTGGTTGACGGCTTTTCGGGGCGATGCACTGAAAGCAGGAATTACGGAGAAGACTTTTGATCGCGCGATGGCAGGTGTTACCCCTGACCCTGACGTCGTGGCCGCAGATCAGAATCAGCCTGAATTCGTCAAGCCCGTCTGGGAATATCTCAACGGGGCGCTATCTGATAAGCGCGTAGCCCGCGGCAAGACCTTGTTGGTTGAACATCGGAAATTGCTGGACCGTCTGGAGAAGGCCTATGGCGTTGATCGCCATATCGTTGTTGCCATCTGGGGGCTGGAGTCAAATTTCGGCGATTATATGGGATCGCAGAGGGTTGTGCGCTCGCTTGCCACCTTGGCTTTCGAGGGGCGCCGTCCTGATTTTGGCCGGACACAATTGATTGCCGCTCTGAAAATCATTCAGGCAGGCGATGTCGGACCGGATGGGTTGCTGGGTTCCTGGGCGGGGGCAATGGGGCAGACGCAATTTATTCCGACGACCTATCTGGCTCATGCGATTGATTTTGATGGAGACGGTCGCCGCGATATCTGGACATCGCTTCCCGACACGCTTGCCTCGACCGCTCACTATCTTGAAGTGTCGGGCTGGAAACCTGGCGAACGCTGGGGCTATGAGGTGACCTTGCCGGTTCGCTTCGACTACGCGCTTGCTGATATGTCGGAGAAGAAGTCGATTGCTGCGTGGCAAAAGCTGGGCGTCAAGCGTGCTGACGGTCATGACTTTGCGCACCGGGATAGAGAGGCCGCAGCGTCTCTTCTTTTACCCGCCGGTCACAAGGGCCCGGCCTTTCTTGTGATGCAGAACTTCAGGGCAATTCTCGCATATAATGCCTCCACCTCCTACGCCTTGGCTGTCAGCCTGTTGTCGGATCGTTTTCGCGGTGAGGGAGTGATCAAGGGTTCCTGGCCGCTCGATGAACGTCCGCTTACGCGCGCTGAACGAGTGGAGCTTCAGACGCTGTTGAACGCGAAGGGGTTTGATACCGGCAAGCCTGACGGGATCATTGGATATAATTCCCGAAAGGCGATCCGAGCCTACCAGAAGAAGTTCGGACTGGCAGCCGATGGCTATGCCACATCATCGTTGCTGGAAGCGTTGCGTAGAAACTAGCGCTGGTTGAATGGCAACTACTTTTGCATTCCCTTCAGTTTCCAATTTGCTTTTTGGAAATTGGGTCTAGCTTCATAGAAATGGAAATTCCCGGCGCTGCGCGCCCAGTAGCAAACTGAGAAGGGCGACATTGGGGCGTGGGGTAAACTAAGCGTTGTCTGACAGAGTTGTTAGGCGGACAGAGGATAACGGTCTACTTTGCCCAGATTGTTGTAGAGGCTGAAACCGCGATCGAGCCATTCGTTCAACTTATCATCTGTCGCGAGCAATGGCGTTGTGCAAATAGCGCCCACCCAGAGAAAGCCGCCGAGAGCGATGTAATCGGCGTAATTGGGCTGGTCGCCTCCGAGGAATGGAGCGGATGCAAGTGCGGCGCGCATGGGGCGAAGGGCGCGATCGAGTTCAGGAATGCGTGCTTCGCGCCCCTCCACGAATTGCTCCAGCGTTTTGCCGCCGAGGCGAGCCTCGCGGCTCTTGCGGAAATAGGGTTGGTCTTCTTCCCGCGCATGATTGTGAATATCGAGCACGTTGATCGAGAACATGCGATTCATGATTTCAAGGCCGTACCAACTGTCGAAGAAGCGGCACATGGCTCGCTCTTGTGGCGATGAAAAGAGCTTTGGGTTGTCGGGGTATGTCGCATCGAGATAATCGGCGATGGCCCAGCTGTCGCAGACGGTCGTATCACCATCTTCGATGATGGGGACGGTCTTGTATTTGCTGTCGCAAAGTTTCGGGATCTCGGTGAAGCCGACGGGAACGGTTTCGAAATCCAGTGTTTTGTGCGCAAGCGCAAATTTGATCCGCCAGACGAAAGGGCTCAGGGCGCGTCCATTGGCAGCGACAAGATCGTAAAGGCGAATGGTCATTTGTAGGCTCCCGTCGAATTTCGCGATGGCAGAACAATGAGAAAATAAAAAGGGGCAGTCAATGACTGCCCCTTTCTGTGTAAACCGGTGTGCCGGCTACTTCAGGTCCTTGAAACCCTTGCCTTCGGCAACGAGCTTTTCGAGCAGTGCCGCGGGTTTGAAGTCGTCGCCCATCTGGGCCTGGAATTCCTTCATCTTGGCCAGCACCTTGTCGAGACCGACGGTGTCGCCATAGAACATCGGGCCGCCGCGATAGACCGGCCAGCCGTAGCCGTTGATCCAGACGATATCGATGTCGGAAGCACGGATCGCCTTGCCTTCTTCCAGAATTTTG
>Ga0098044_1001732_pt1 | contig 11346 bp, 27 predicted proteins | sample 10_taG_FD_75053 | JGI IMG/M metagenome (GOLD analysis project Ga0098044, IMG submission 75053) | Marine viral communities from the Subarctic Pacific Ocean - 10_ETSP_OMZ_AT15264 metaG | ecosystem: Environmental > Aquatic > Marine > Oceanic | place: Pacific Ocean | collected 2015-01-16 | reverse complement strand
GGCACGGCCACGGCAAAACTATTAGAGGACAGGAATGAGGTTGATGAAGATGACAACCCATTACTAGATGATAATGGAAATCAAGTTGTTACTAAAGGACTGAAGACAATTAAAAAGGAAATATTCGACAGACAGGCGGCAGGATTACTAGCTAAATATGACTGGTACATCATTAGAAACACGGAAGCGAGTACGGCTATACCAAGTTCTATTACAGAGTATAGAACAGCAGTAAGAGCCAAATGTAATTCAATGCAAGTTCAAATAGATAATGCATCTGATGTAGATGAATTAGCAGCATTATATGCTTATGTAAATACGGGAACAGAAGAAAGTCCTGTAATGGAAAAACCACTTGGCGAATGGCCGACAGACCCTAATAATAATGACTAAAGAATATTTACCTATAATAATGTGTATATTGACACTTGGAGTTGTCATATGGCTGTTAAATTAAAATAGGGAAATGATTAAGATATGGTTCTTGCTGGTGTTGATAAGCGTACAGGACGGTGACCCCCTCATTTACAAGGGGATAATGGGTTACGATTCAGAATCCAAGTGCTTGGAGAACGGAAAAATGGCTGAGGATTTTATGATGGAAATGGAGATGAGAAAGGGAACCGGTGATGAAAGGACTGTGAGGATGGAGAGTTTCTGCATCCCCTTTGACATTTTCGACCAGAAGAAAAAAAATAAGGAGTTTGAAAGTTGACATGGCTAAAACCACCCAAAATCGTGAGGACATTATAAAGATTAAGGGTGATATTCAATTGATCCATCAAAAGCTGGATAATCACATTACGCATATAAGTGCAAAGATAGACACCATCTTCAAGATAGTTTGGACGGTGTCCTTCATGGTCCTTGGCTTAATCCTTAAAGCTGTATATTCAGGACTGCTTAACTAACACATGAAATTCAGAGGACATAAAGTCCTTGTGATAGGGGATACACATGACCATCCCAATCTTAACAAGGATCGTTTCCTATGGATCGGTAAACATATTCGGAATCTCAAACCAGATTATGTAATCCATATTGGAGATGTCAGTTCCTTTGATTCACTTTCCTCCTTCCAAGCAAATGATACCCAACAGGGCAAACTCAAGGATGCCTTTATGGTTGACATTAATTCCATGCGTCAAGCTATAGCATTAATCAACAAGGGAATGGGTGGCTACCAAGTGCCAAAACATTGTACACTTGGCAACCATGAATTTCGTGTCCATAAGTTTGAGGAAAAGATTCCTGAAATAGAGGGCATTATGAAACACCAGCTCTACGAATCATTCGCCATGCACGGATGGACCACATCTGAATACGGAGATATATTCTTCATATCAGGCGTTGGATTCACCCATGTGCCTAAAAATATTATGGGTAAGGAATATGGTGGACGCAATACAGAAATAACCATAGCTAATGACCTTATCCATGACCTAGTCTTTGGTCATACGCACAAGGATCGTGACTGGAAAGCACCTAAAATAGGGAATAAACAGTATGTTCGTGTCATTAATGCTGGTTGTGCGTTGCCAATGAATCATGTAGAGCAGTATGCTAAATTAAATATGACTGGCTGGAGTTATGGTATAGTGGAACTATCCATATGGGATAGCCATGTTCAAGAAAAAAACTTTGTGTCTATGGACAGATTGGAGAGAAACTATGGAAAAGATTAAATACTTTTGGAAGCATCTAGGTAAACCAGCAAAGCTATTTATAATAGCAGTAGCTATCCTAGCTGCATATCTTATACTCAAACAGATATTTTAAATAAACAAATTATTACAGAATGTTACAACTACTAGGAGCTATTGGACCGATAGCTAAACTGATAGCAAAGACCGTTGACAAGGCTGTACCTGACAAGGATTTAAAAGAAAAACTCAAGCACGAAATAAACACCCAACTTCTCACTTCAGGAACGGATGAGATGAAGGCTGCATCTAAAATTATTTTAGCTGAAGCTCAAAGTGGTTCGTGGCTGACAAATTCATGGCGACCAGCTCTGATGTGGATTTGCATAATCGTCATCTTTAACAACTTTATAGTCATGCCATTCGCTAACGCCATCTTCGGAACAAGTTTAATACTGGAAATACCTGATCCAATGTGGAATTTACTTACCATTGGAATCGGAGGGTATATCGCTGGGAGAAGTGGTGAAAAGATAGCACAGAAATGGAAGGAGAAGGACTAATCATCCCCTTCTGGTACAAATCTGTCAGTTATATATATAAACCTCTGTCAGAGGGCTAAAATAGGGCTTTAAAAGGGTTTAGTGTAATTTACCACCTCTATCGAGGTATGCTTGTAGTTCAAGCTCAACAATCGCCTGTGTCAACAGCTTATAGTTGATATTTTCCCTCTTGACCTGACCAGTTTGGACAAGAAAGTCTATCCAATCATGAAATATCTGCTCAAGCGTCTGACTTGTCGTGTTAAATTCTAGCATAAGCAACACCTTCCACATAAAAATGGAAGATGCTACTCACAATGGGTAGTTTTAGGAACTCTTGATTACTTTGTGTAATAGTTGTCGACATTTCAGTATGTATCATTCAAACACAATCCTTTGGCAATAAGTCGCAATGACCTATCCACTACCCATGCCTTAATGGAAGTAGTCAGGGTATTGTACTCAACCTTTAGTATCGGTAGTACGACATATACTACTCCAACGGAAGGTACTCACTTGTGTTTTCCCTTCCTAGCCCATTGCTTTAAATCATCTAGAATTAAGAATGGAATCTTTTATTGTAACACCTGATGCAGTACCACGATCCTTTATCTTCATAGTATGCATAATTTGGTGACTTATAGCACAGCATCACATCAGGTATGTATAATCTATTGCAATCAAGACAAGTATGTTTCAGCTTTGGTTTAGGTTTTTCAATGGAGTTTAAACTTCTCTTTGAAAATTTTATGACTTTGGCTTTCATTCGTATCTCCTTTGCCAAATGTATCGCACTCGATCATAGTTAATACGATCCCTTATTTGAGATCTTGTCCTAGGTTCTCTTAACGCTTTCTTTTCCAGCTTTTTTTTTATCCTTCTTATTCTTGTTTTTAGCTTTGCCATATCAATGTGGGTTACTCAACATAACTCGAAAGAAGGAAACAAAGTCTTTCACCCACAGTTAGCAAGGTCAAGGAGCTACCTTACTTGCTAGAATGGTACTGGACCGTCTTCCGTTTCCGAGCTTTTAGCTTTCGCCTTCGCTTTTTCCTCACTAATGGCTTTAGCTATTGGTCCTTCCGTGTTATGGCTGTTGGTTTTACCCATGGGGATCAACCGTACATTTCCTGAGAATCTTCCCACCACTATGTCCGTGACATACTTGGTAACACCGTCTGCCATATAGGAACGATACTCTATCTGTCCTGTGACATTAATGACATCACCTTTCTTGATGTACCTACCAAGACTTTCTGCTAGGTTTGGATTCCACACAGTAACCTTGTGCCATTGTGTTTTCTCCTTGTTCTCTCCGTCCTTGTCCTTGTACTTTTCGTTTGTCGCCAAAGACAATGTTGCGAACTTTCCCCCTTGTGAAGTTTCCTTCAATTCAGGATCAGCTCCCAACCTTCCAGTTAGTATAACAATATTCAACATATTATCCTCTCTCTATTTATTAAATTTAACTAGATTCTCATCTGCCACTTTCGGCTTTTGAGAATATTTCTCCTTCATGCTTTCAACATACTTGCTATTGTCAAACATTCCTAGAAATACATCTGCGCTTACTCCAAGATGGCTGAACGCTTTTGTCAAGGCATCCGTCATAGCTTTCTTTGGAGCCTCATCATCCAATGCACCGTTCTTTTTAGTCAATGCTTGTACTGATGATACTGGTCCGTACCAATCCCACTTTGCTCCTACAATATCATTTGTATGATAAGGTACTGTTGTATGAGCTACTGACACTTCAGCAAACACTAGCGTTGGCGTGTATGTATAGCTTACCTTGTAGTTCCATCCCTCTCCCACTGGTCCGAATGTATCTGTCATTACCATGATTTGATACATGGGATCAATGGCTGTTAATGGTTTTCCAAACTTACCGAATGGCTTTGTCCATCTGGGATCGGTGTGCTTTACTTTATCCCATATAAGTCTTTTGGTATTAAAGTTTTCAATCTTCTTTTTATCCATGATTTCTCCTTGTTATAAATCACCCAATTATTCTAAACCGTACTTTTTGTAAGGTATTATTCTCATCAGGTCTATTAATTTCCACTTCCATAAATTCTGCATGTCTTCATGTTCTGCTTGTTGCCATGCGTTAAACAGAATGGCTGCACTTTTCCAAAATCGTTCCTCATTCATCTTTAAGATACCTCCACACCTTCGCTTGTTTGGTACTTTCATTACTCCTTGTTTTTCCTGTATCTTCGATACAGTCCTTCAGTTTCAATTCGCTGAAGCGTGGTCGTACTGACAGTATGCTGATGTTCAGGAGATTGGCTACCTCGTCAGGTGTAGCTCCGTACTCCATCTTGTTTCTTAATATCATCAGACACTTCTTGCGAATGGTCTTGGCTGGTACTGTTTCAGCACTCGCCTTTGATGTCGTGGGTTCTTTGTACCCAGCACTACTAGGATACTGAAAGTTTCTCATCTTCAATACCATAGGATGTTGCCGAAGCATTTGATTCAATACCATGAAATTCTTTCCATGTGGTAGCCACTGGTTTCTTTTTCTGAACTGCATCCCAAAAATATTTATACGCCTTCAGAAGCATTGATTGAAATTTCCTGTCTTCCAACACCTCTACATATTCATAATGCATATTGCCAAAGAAGATGGATAGGTATGCCTTGGGTAGTTTTGACACCAACATGTAATGCTGGAGTTGAGGGTAATACTTGTCAACAAATTCCACCTTCTTCTTCGCTGAAGTATTAAATGCGTGTGTGTGCTTTGCCTCAAAGACAGCGTAGTTATTGTGTACTATTCCATCCAAACTTCCATAAACATAATCATTGTACCAGATTGGTGACATTTGTATGTCTATCTTCATATCGGTTTTCTTGGTGAACCATTCCCTGTTAAACTGTTCGGTTGTTATTCCCATCTGTACTGGCAGTACATCATCTAGGTTTACTGGTTCTGCTCGTCCAGTCTTCTCATCATATAGGTCCAGCCATTCTCCGTGAACCAGCTTGTTAGCGTCCGTTCCCCCTATTCCTGTTGGTCTTTCTAACCTTGGTTTTTTTGTCTTCGTATTGTTGATGTCGTTCTGTATAATTTCTATGTCTGTCATTTCTTTCTCTCCTCATTAGAATGTCAATCTTGTTTACCAGCTCCCTCGGAATATGATTCTTTTCAAATTTTATTTTAAACTCATTGAAGTTATCAATTCCTATTATCCTATGCCTGTAGACATAATCAAGTATGCTATTTCTCCATCTTTTTGTCCTTTCGTGTGGAGGCAAAGGCTCTTTTTTGTTTCTTTTTCCCTTTAGGAAATTGCTTAACAAGCTCTGGATCGTTTTCATATTGCTTAAGATTCTCCTCTGCGTCTTCCCACATTTTTTTTACAAATTTGTCAAATTCTTTTTTACTTTTGAACATGATGCCTGTCCATGTGCTTTCCACAGTACCATGATCTCATGAAATCTGATGAGAAGATACCGTGATTGTCGCAGTCTTTTTCCTGACACATTTGATGTTTCACTCTTTCCTCCAAACTCATATTGAAGAACCACCATCCTGATATTTTTATTTTCTTTTTTCTTTTAGCCACAGTTCGCAGTTCAATGCGTCAGCCCAGCACAAAAAAAGATATCCTGACGGGTTTCGTATGCCTACTTCCCACTTGGATACCAATCCTGTTGCGACACCAATTATGTTATCAAGTTCCATTTGGGATATCTTGAGCTTGTGTCTTTTTTTCACAAACTGGGGTATCAGTTGATTGTGAAACTTATTTCCAAGAGATTTTTTCACTTGGATATATTTTTAATTGTTCTTTTGTTCTTTTTCAATACCTATGTTACATTCATTATATAAACTCATTACTGCTGCCTTTACAACTTTTGATAATGGTATGTTGTATTTTTTAGCTATTTCTCTTACTTTATTATAAACTTCTCTGTTCATTCCAATGGTGATATAATTGTTTTTATGTTTTTGTCGAACTTCATTTTTATAATATTCAGACATGTTTTCTAATATTTTGTTCATTTATCTTCCTTAATTATTATGTTGTTCGTACCTGAAAAATAGAATCAGAATCCCCCCATTGGTAATAAAAATTAACCCTTCGATTTTTTGGTGTGCTGTAATTCATAATGTCATCAATACGCTGAAGATATAAACCAACCGTACTGCAATCATATAAACGATCTCTCACCAAACTTAATTTTTTTAGAAAAGTCTTGTGGTTGTAACGACCATCATGAAAAACACGAATCATTGCTTGAATAAAAGCTCGTCTTTTATAGTTGGAATAGAATGGTTTCACATCCATGATACGTTGCGCCCATTTCCTTCCTTCTTCAAGAGTTTCAATTTTTAACTTGCCTGTTTCAAAAGCCTTCTTGAGTTTACCACGACCTCTTACTCCTTTTGTTCGGCACAATAGGAATATGGTACTCCAATGATCAAATCCCCATTTTTCATAAAAGTGTTTATAAAATTTATACTCTTGATAGTTGTGGCTCACATATCTATCCATCCAATCATCAAAACTCCAAGATTTTCTATTTGTATTGAGTATGGATACATCATTAATGTTAGCTCCTTCCACAATGTAATAGTAAACAGGAAGTCCAAGAGCCTTGCATCCTTCAACATGATGCTGCCCTTCTATGACTTCTATTTTTGCATTAACTTGAACAAGATTGTGGGAATAACCATCTTCCTCCATACTTCTTGTAATGGATTTTAAATGAGCATCTTTAAGATTTCTATTTCCCTTAAGTTTTTTGAATATGGAATAGTCGTAGGTTTTAAATATTTTTCTAATAAGTTTTTTCATATGATCTCCTTATTGATGCTCCCTCCACATATCGCTAATCAACATGTTCTGCACCCTACTGTTTCTTCTTTCCTGTACATTGTATATCTTTCCCTTTGTCTCTACATGGGTTGACCAGTCTGTTGCTGTTTGAAATACAGCGAATAAATTTTCACCATACTTTTTGGCATACTTGGAATATAATTCCTTTAACGCCTTCATTTGTATTTCACTCCACCATTGGTTCGGCTTGTCATTGTTCACCCAAGCCAATTCCTGTTTAAATAATGTCAAAACTGTGTGTTCTGCTATTTTCTGTCCGATCCATCTTTTCTTTTCTTCCTCGCCTTGGAAGAAGTTTTCAAGAGCCAAATCAATAGCTTTATAATCTTTCTCGATAACCTTATCAGTATTATGTTTAGTGCGTACATGGAGCATCCAATCTAGTGAGGTACATTTGTTATCGCAGAACATATATCTCGCCATTGCTATCATGTCTTCTGCAAACCGTTGGTTGTGTGAAGACCTGAACTGTAATTCAAATACACTTCGTTCTTCAGGATGATCAAACATCTTTGCTCCTCTTTCCCTGTTGAATTTCCAGTTACGCAGATACACAGCTCCATTGTTATCAACTGTATCCGTTATCTGAACATCATCAAGATCAAGTTTTGAGTTTAATATTAAATCGTTGAAGTGATTGATTGCTTTTCCATAAGACCGTACCTTATATGTGTCGCTTACCACGGACAAACCCTTGTCTGTGTCTTTTCTATAAACTTCTTTCTTCTCTTTTATTTCCTGACCAAAGACATTCATTACTGGTCGCAGTCCTACATCAAAGTTCGCATCTGCATGTATGGCAAACTTGTCAGGTAGATTTCTTTGTTCAACTGTCGCTTGTTGTAGCATTTTTAATCTCCTTTATTTCATTTGTTAGATCTTCAATTTTAGTTTGCAGTTCTGAAATTTCGTGATGCAAACTTTCTTGTGTTACATATTCATCTGTTTGAAAATTGTCATTCATGTAACTTTCAACCTTGTCTTCGACTTCGGATTCCAAGTTGTCTTCTAAATAGCTTTGTGCCGATTCTTCAGCCAGTTGCGTGATGGTAGTTTCAATGTCACTCATTTTTATTCTCTTTTCCTATGTTATCTAAAAGTTCAGATGCTTTATTCAAACCATCCTCATAGCCCTTGTTGTATGCCTTCTTATAATTTCCATTACCGTTGCGAAGGTGTTTGATGAAAGCGTACCGTACATGCTGGTCGCACATTGTTGACACAGCGATTTGTTTCTGTTTGCTTTCGCTAAAGTAAGTTACTTCTTCAGGCATTTCTTTCTCCTTCTTTTGCATGGTCATCTACAATTTTATTTGTAGTTTCTATTTGTTCATCACAGATTGAAATTATTTTTGCTAATCTGTTATTTACATACGATTTAGGTTTGCAAAATACGACTTGAAGATTGTGTGCTAACATCCTGATATCCTTGAATTTTTCCTGTGTTGTTAGTTCCTTAATCATAGTCTTTTCCATTCAGTTTTTTTATTGTATCTTTTAATAATTTTTCACCATTGGTTTTTAATGTTGCATAGTGCCTGTCTATTTCTTCCTGTGATGGCTCTAGATCACTCATGTCTGGTTCTCCTGAATCTATTGCATTTGCTTTTTCCCATACACCCAACTCATTTAAACCATACTGTTTGATAAACTCCTTCTTTGTCATTCCTACTGCCTCTGCCTCCATGTCCATTAGCCACGCTTTTACTTTACCCATTTTTACCTCTCAAATATTTTGTTAATTTTAACGCCAGTATTATTATGCAAACCCACATTGGAGCTGACACTATGCTGATTACTAATGTTGGATTCACTCCAGCTACTAGCATTGTTACTATGAATCCTAACCCTAGTGTGATGAGCAAGATTATAAATGTTCCTAGTTTTGTACTCTTGCTGTCAAATTCATCTTTGATTTTTAGTTTCATTTTTCGATCCTTCGGTCTTCGGTTACTTCGGTCTTCGACTTCGGTATTACGGACTTCGTCCTTGTTGCTCGGTCTTCGACCTCGTAATCGGTCTTCGACCTCGGTTTCTTTTCGGTTTTCTTTCTGCTGTAAATTGTTTTCATAGCAACTACACGCTTTCGGTATCTTGGGCTGTGTAGTTGCTCTGCGATTGGATTTCTTTTTTTCATATTATTTGTAATACGAGTTGTAGTGTCACGATTGCTGTATACCCTACGACAAATCCTATTATAAAATGTTTTATTAAACTCATCTTTTCATTACCTCTTGATACATTAATACTGATAGACCTGATCCTACAACCAGCAACCAGTCATTCAATAATCCATATTTAAACGGACTATGTTCTGTCATTAACATCACCATTGTTACTGCCAACACCATTAGTAGCATTATGCCTATTGATTTAATCATTGTTGTTTATCGCTTGATTTGTTTTTTTAACAAATGGATTTCGCACATCATAATCTTTAATGACTGGCGTTTTATCCATTCCTTTTTTAAGTGCCTCAATGTCTTCCCTTAAAGCCCATTCAGTTATTTTGTATCCACCCTTAATTCCTAGTGAGATAGCTTTCAATGTTTTGATAATCATAATTGCTCCATTCTGATTCTATTGTGGTTAGTTCTTTATGGTTAATCCGAATCTCCTGATATAACCAATATGGAATCATCACGATCATTACTAGATTCCAAATTACTACTAGTGTTATTACTGGTATTAGTATTTTCATAATTGCTCCTGTATTCGGTATTACTCCCTCGGTTCTTGCGCTGGTTTTTTTTTAAAATGTAAACCTAGAGGATATGGACCATGTATGGTTAACCCTCTAGGATAGGAGTAATTATTATTAGACAGCTTGAGCAAGAACCTCTTTGTTCTTTTTGATAAGGTCTTCTTCTATTGGTTTGGAGAAGTTTACCGTTGCCGTCCTAGTTCTTTGTAGAACCGTGGAATCACTTGAACCAGCCACATATGTTTTCTTGGTCAGTTCTTGGTAAACTTCTATTAATGCCTTAATGCGTTCATTGTAGATTTGAAATCGCAATCTATATAGTTTGCACTTATATTCTTCATTATCTGATTTCCTTTGTGGGATTTCGGATAATTTCAAATCTTTGTGATGACCACCAACTTCTTGTAGGTGTGCTTGACTGCGATCTGTTGATTTGTCAATTTGCATTTGCCAAGCGTTACGCCTGAATTTTAGACCGTAGATATGTTGTTTCATATCGTAATCGCAGTCTATGTACTCCTGATCGTTTTCTGATTTATCCTTGTACATATTAAGGCATTTATTCTTAAAGATTTTAAACTCTGAAGTCATTATGTCTGTCAGAATTTCGTCTGTTCGTCTTGCGTCTAAAACCTTTTTAGTCTTTTCAACATTTAAAGATTTTTTACCTTGCCACTCGTCTATGAGTTTTTGAGGTACTAGTTTTTTTTCAGTCATTTGGTACTCCTTTCGATTAAATGTAAACGATTTCCCAAGTGGCAAACATTTCTCTTGAGATAACAGCTAACTTATCGTCATCTTGAGATTGTTTAGCTTGAAGCCATTGGATTTCGAGTTCTTTAAACCTAGCGTCTGTTTCGTGTAACTTGACGATAAGTTTTTCCATGTCTTGTTTGGTTTTTTCAGTCATTTGATACTCCTTTTTTAAATGACATTAGAACAATTAAAACCACTCTAATTGTTTCTACCACTCGTGATTGTCTTTGTGTAATCCCAATTTGTACCACAGATCAATATCAAAATAGTCAAATGGGTCTTTATTATATTCAATTTTATATTTATAACTTTCATAATTTCTAAAAGTATATCTATATCCACCACCCATATCGTGTTTACGATTAGTGATTTTATAAATTAAAATTGTGAAATTGAATTTTAACCAGTCTATAATCATAATAACTCCTTTAGTTAATTTGCGTTTAGTAGTGTGTCTTTAAATTGATAGGCAGTGCGTAATTGACGAACACCTGATCACAGAGGTAATAAACATTGCTTGTTGTAAAAGGACCAGATTGTATTTCCTTAACAAAGCAGTGCGTATCAATTATTCCAGCCTGATGTAACGACTTTTCGATTCCGTAATTTTCAGAATAATCCTTTACGCAAATTAACGGTAGATTTACGAAATCCATTTCGGAAAAATCGTAAGCAGCACAACCCTTGGTATGATCGCCTGAAATAACTTCAACTGGATTGAAAGTTGCTGTCATATAAGGCATATTGTCTTTAGTATACATCTGTATGGCGATCATGTTGTTTTCCAAATTTACATATTGTGAAAACTTTGGGTACAGTTTGTAACGATTATGTATTAAGTCAGTCAT
>Ga0098044_1001730_pt1 | contig 11347 bp, 12 predicted proteins | sample 10_taG_FD_75053 | JGI IMG/M metagenome (GOLD analysis project Ga0098044, IMG submission 75053) | Marine viral communities from the Subarctic Pacific Ocean - 10_ETSP_OMZ_AT15264 metaG | ecosystem: Environmental > Aquatic > Marine > Oceanic | place: Pacific Ocean | collected 2015-01-16 | reverse complement strand
TCGTCTTTGTGTGTAGGAATCGTGAACAAAGACAATCTTCTCCAGTCCGGTGTCATTTCTGAACACACTAGCGACCTCTTCTTCTTTTTTAAAAGAATCAAATATGTTTTCTAAATCTTTCATCTATAATAGAATATGGCTAAATCCAAGAAAAAAAATCATTACCTAAACAACAAAGAGTTTGAAGAAACAATCAAAAAATATCTAAAAAACCCTTCCAAACACGAAGATGATTTAGTAACAAAACTAGACTTACTTATAACAAACATTTTACACACCTTCAAGTTTAAAATAGACCCAGATGATGCAAAACAAGAATGTTTTATGTTGGCTTTTAGAGTTTTAAAAAATTTCAACCCTGAGAATGGCTCTGCTTTCAACTATTTTACTACAGTTTTTGTAAATAACCTTAAGTTAATGTACACCAAAAACAAAAAGTATTGTGAAAAAATACAAAAGTACCAAGAACTTAGGACTCCGGAAGAGTTTCGACACAAGTCTTAAGGTAAGAGTAAATTCCTGGGTAGTAATCTATTACTTGAACTCTACCCTTAATAACTTTAACCAGCGTCGGGGTTTTAGTCACCCTAAACGCGGTAAAAGCATGGGGAAGATCCCAACTATTAATCAAATATAGAATTTCTCCCCCCTTGTTCTGTTTCCACTCATCAACAAGTTTTAAAACCTTGTTGCAAGAATCGTCCCACAAACTGTAATAAAGCAGACTAAAGTCTTGCCTTCTTTTGTTCTTGATTAAAGCATTAAGCTGAGTTTCTTTTTTCAGCTCTTCTACAGCTCTATCAGTCATTAGTAGTCTCTGAGGCGCCGGAAAAATCAAAAGAAGCAGGCTCAATACCACTCTCCTTTAAGATGTTTTCCTTTTCTTCTTCCGTCATACTGTTAATACGGTCCGTAAGCTCTCCCATAAAAGAATCAATTCCTTTATAGAACAAAACCTTAGCGAATTCGTTATCGTTAACATCCGGTGGTTTAATCGCTTCTTTAAGGGCATCCCATTGGTCAGTCTGAGCTTTGCTCATTTTAATGTATAGTTTCAATCGTCTATCACTCCTATTAGTTTTAAATTTCCAATCAATTTTAGTTGGGTCAAAGGTAAATAATGGAACACGCATCTTGTCCATGCCTTATTAAAGATCATGAGTAAGAAAATAAACACAAATAAATTACTAAACTTAGAGAACGAATTTTACAAAAAGCCTCGAATAAATAGCAGAGCCAAAGGGAACAACTTTGAGCGTGCCTTGGCTAAAAAACTAAACACGCGTTTCAACACTAAAGAGTTCTGTAGAACTCCAGGTTCAGGGGCTTTCGGAACCACACACACGCTTCCTGAGCACTTAAAAATTCATGGGGATTTGATTACTCCAGAAGCATTTAAGTTCGTCATAGAGGCTAAGAAAGGCTATGACGTGAAACTAGAGGATGTATGGAGAGAAAAGAGTGATTTGTACGCCTTTATAGAACAAGCCAAGAGGGATGCAAAAGCATCTAAGAGAGAATGGTTGCTAATATATAAAAAGGACAGACAGAAGGAAATCGTAATAACTGAGAAGAATCACCCAGCGAAGGAGCAACTTAGGATACACGAAAAATATTATGTTTACCTATTAGAGGACTTCTTGAGCCTTCCCAACGAACATTTCTTCGAAAATTTCAACGATGGTTTCTCGTATTAGAGATCTCATCTCAGATCTTTGAGACTCTCCTAACCCCCCCCTCTTTCCTTTGTACCTTCTTTGCATCTCGGAGGGAGCTATTTTTACTTCCATGATTGCACCTTTTCTGTCATCGGACTTTCCACGGTAACGGATCTCAATAGCAGCTCCTTTTCCAGAAGCCTTTCCACCTCTATAAAACTTGAAACCGGTGGAATCAGAAACAACTTCAATACCATCGGGATTTATTTTCGCATCATAAACCCCAGTCCCAGTTAATATTTCCTCTGCAAGATCATCAACAATAACGCTTTGTGGAATAGATAACATTTCGTTTCGGGCTCCCACTCTGAGACTTACCATTTTCTCTGAAGTGGAAGCGGCGCCCTGCACAAAAGCCATTGCTGCTGCTGCCTGTACCTTCTCTTTACTTGCTTGAGAAGTACCGTCCAGCATGTTCATAGTATGCCAAGTCTCGGCGAACAGGGTACCTTTCTTCTTCTGCTCCTTGGGATCATTAGGGTTTTTTTGGAATTTCTCCAACTGAGTTATAACATCACTCATTTGAGAATTGAGAGGGTAAACACAGTTATCTCTGGATATTTTTAGATGTCCAATAAGAGAATCTAGAGAGTCTTCGTTTCTCAGCCATTCATCGGGATCAGATCCTGCGGGTCTTACAGGCGAATTCAATGCTTTGTTAACTCTATCGGCGTTCATCTTTTCGCGTTGTCTCGCCGCCTTGGCTCTGTTTACAACCCTAGGATCTAAACCCTTTTCTCGAAAAACATCAAGATGACTTTCATAAACATCATCGGCTTCCCTCGAAAAATGTTTCTTATCACTCAATTGACTTCTCCCAAATTGCACGGGGTTGTTTTCCTTTCCAGGATCCACATTTTTATGCTCTCTAGGTATTAAGTAATTCCCTGTCGCAGGATCATGCTGCCAACCTCTTAACCTACCTGGCGTATGCGTGGAATTTCTAGAATTTAAGTATTTGATGGCATCTTTCTGGGTGGCAAATACTAACGCACTGTCGTTTTTGGAACTCTCAGCTCTTTGACTGGGGCTTGTTCTTCCTCCTGGCATGTTTTCAGGTGTAGTCAGACTTTTAACTAGGTTTAAGTCTTTACCTCTCCAAGCTCCGGTAGTTCCTACAAATCCGGAATAGTTGTTAAGTTCAACCATTTCCTCTATTTCCGGTATCATGTACGACGCTACTGTAAGAACTGCAAGCTTTCTAACCTGTTTATTGCTTACAAGGCCTGCCAATACAGCATCTTGTCCAAACGCATGATCCAAAAACTCCTCTGCATCTGCCAGAACGTCCGGATACATTTTCTCAACACCGTCTAGTGACCCGTGAGCATCTCTAATAAGCTCTATAAACTTACTGGTTTTAGCTTCTATAGCTCCCACAGAGAGAGATACAGCCTTTATAATTTTTTCATGCAGAGCATCTTTCCTCCCACCCTCAGGGAGTCTAGTCCACTTAACGAATGCATCAGCGATAAGTGGCGCAGGTTCATCAACTTTGGATCTAATTCCTGACCAATTACTTCCTCCCTTTGCACCGGTTGAAGATATCAGTTGCTCCTTAAAATCACCGCATCTCTTAATGCTTCTAGCAGCATCTATTATTTGAAAAATAGGGTTCTCTCCTCCTCCGCCAATCAAACTTCGCCGAGCAAAGTGAGTCCCTTGGTAATCATTTACCTTTTTATGGTCTCGCAATCTTTCTGTTTGTATGCCAGCAGATAGAGAGGGGGGACCACCTTTACCGGGAGTAAGAGCGCCATATAAAAGTTTACTACCTCCATCCCTGGTAAAAAACCTATTAAGTACTTTTTCCCTTTCTTCTCTACCCTCTACTTCAAAACATCCTTCTTCGCTATTAGCCGCGTCTCCAATCATAGACAAGAGACTTCCAAAGTCATCCATGAATTCTTTGACCGCCTCATCTCCATACTCCTCAGAATCAGGGTGAAGCTCATACACTCCCGCTAATTCCTGGGACCAAAGACTTGCACCTGGCTTCCTTCTATCTTGAATCGAATCGGCTACTATCTGAGTTGCTCTGGCAGATCTTTCTTCTAGATCTTCATCTGGGTCTTTTATGTCTAAGTGGGGGTTTTGGGCAAGATCCACGATTAGAGGTGTAAACCGTGCCATAGTCTGGGCTAAAGCATCTTGGTACATAGGCATTTCGATGCCTTGTCCTCCGGCTTGTGAGTCTTCCTCAGCGCCTTCTTCTTCTCCTTGAAGTCTCAGGTTTAAATAAGCGATGAGTTCTTGGGTATTAGCTGTATGCTGGTTACCCGCAAGATCAGTCCATGTAACGGCTTCCGGATTCTCTGGTGATTGAAAAGCGGTAAACGCTTCCCCGGGAGTCCCGGCAGGATCCCCTCTTAACCCTCCGGCTTCAGCCATCTTGAGCAGTCTTTCTAAATGCTCAGGCGTAGACCCGTCTCCCTCAGGAAACTCCCTATTAAGTGCTAAGTCCCTAGACCCTCCTTGTTCCTTTAACAGCGCTTCAGACAGCGAATGCCTTCTCTTCCTGAGTTTAGAGTAAGTGTCGAGAAGATCTGTAAGAATATGCATTAGCCCTCAAAAATAAATAGGGGATGTCCCGGAAGGAACATTCCCTATTATAGTAATTTATTTAAAATATTTTAATCAGTACCTGCATATTGCACAGCAAAGTCATATCTCAAAGTGAGCTCAATAGTATGGAACTCATTAGTAGCATAGTTGAACTCTGCAGTCTTCCAAGATTTTGGATATGCACCGTACAGGTAAATCATCTTAACAGGGGTCATAGTATTGTCAAGTTGGTAGATCTTGATACGAGTTTTAAAGCCTCCAGTAGGATCTCCCTGAGTAAAGTTGGGTGTAAATACGCCGTTAATAGGGTCATATGCTGTACTCATCCAATTGAATAAAGTCTCTGCGAGTTGTCCTCTTACCAAATTATCAAAGGTAATGGTTACCTCTTCCGGAGTTACCTTCCCAGGGTAGTAGAACTTATCATTAACCCTGTCAGCAACTATATCTTCAGAAGTAAACCCTATCTGAGTCACTTGCTTTGCTGCCAGTGTTAACACCGTGTCGTCAGTCCCTTCCATTCCAGGAGGCATTGAGATTTCTACTTCCCATTGGAAAGCGCGGTATGATTCAAGACCTTCTGATAATGTTGGGAGATCCCCTACATTAAGAGTCCTGTCTGTTGAGTTTGCGTAGTAGCCTCTAGCCATTAGTAAATGTCCTCTATGTTATATAGTTAGGCGGTACCGAAGTCCGTAGATTGGTTAGTAAGGTTGAGTTCAACAACGAATACTTCAGCAGTTTTGGTTGGTTTAATAAGTATCTTACACCACAATTCTCCTCTATCAACTCTTAAAGGTGTGTTAGTGGTTGCGTCACAGACGACACGAAATTGTGTTATCCCTCTTCCATTTCTAATGTTATTAAGAAGTGGTTGTGTGACGTTCACCACGCGAGTCCAAGTAATCGGATCGTTAGGCTCAAAGACCAAAGGCCTCGTTGCAGCAAGAAGAGCTTTTCTTAGGGTGATCATAAGTCTCCTGATGTTTACTCTGTCTAGAGCTGTAGGAGTCCTTTGTGTGGTTTTCTGCCCCCAGATAACAATACCGTCTCCAGCGAACTTGACAATGGGATTTACACACTGTCCTGCAGCGTACATGATATCCCTATCACCTTGATTCAAAGGAACTTCGGTATCGAACGGCCTAGTCAAACGTCCTCTTACCAGCCCAGCAGGAGCAGACCATGGGTTTGCAATTCTATCATTATCGCAAATAGCGCCAGCAGCAAACACCGTGGGATCCACCCACTGATCAGCGGCGCTGAATGTGTCAAAGATTTTCACCCAAGGCCAGTACACAGCAGCATATGAGCTGTTCAAGGCAACAGACCTTCCTGTGCCCATTCCATTCGACCAATTGACCGCAGCCTGAGCAGACCCTAGTCCTTTTGGAGGTGAAAGAAGTGCAACAAAGTTCTGGGAATTCTCAGCAATAGTCACCAAGTTATTTTGAATGGTTTGGTCTGTAATCCCCGGCACACATGCCATGGAAATATTAAGAGATTCATCGTCTAGAGCATAGAGTCCAGTCTTTTCGGCTACATTTCCAATGAAGTTACCTCTTATAGTGTCGTTGAAAGATCCATTATTATCGGACAAATCTCCGTTGGTGCCTCCTGCGAGGCTAGAAACCCCTTCAATAAATTTAACAAACCTAACGACGCCTCCTACATCGCCTTTTTTCTGACGGTCGTCGGGTTCGCTCGTCCAACTCTGGGTGACTACCTGACCTTCTGTTAGGGTCCAGTTCAGGTCCCAGGAAGCAGGGAGAGTCCATGATTCCGCATATGTTTTGAATGGAACAGGCCCAGCCTGCCCTGCGGTTGCGGCACCGTTATAAAATGCAGCTTTGACGAACTGAGATTTAACGTCAACAGTTCCGGCTTGTATTTGTCTCTCAGGAGCAAATTCATTATCTACAAACTCCATTGGGAAACTTTCCTCGAAACCTCCGTCATTAAACACTTGGAACAAAGTTTGAGGTCCAGGCTTCAATTTTGTCTTAATTTGAACTCCGTAGTAATTGGTGGTGTTCTGAGTGGTTATAGAACTGTAATTGTATCCTTTTCCAGCCCACAAGGACTGAGTAAAGAAAGTGCCTCCGGCAGCGCCACCAGAGACGCTGCCTCCATAAGCCATGGCGTGGCTATGATACCTCTTTGTTTCGTCGGTATTTCCAGAAACTTCTCCAGTTATGGCAGATACCGGACTCAATACGGGGCAAATGGCGTCCCTAGAGCCAGAAGTTGTTCCACTCTTAGCGAAGCACTCTATGGAAGCTCCTGAACCAGCGTACGTTCCGACAAACCATCCAATTGGTCCATTTCCTGATGTAGAAGATACAAAAGTGAAGGGGAAACCCTCCAACTGTCTTCCAGCCATTGCCTTTGAAATAGCTCTGCCTCCAGCTTGTCTAGTTCCGGCAGCAGGAATTGACTCTGTCCATTTATTAACGGGAAGTTTATACCAAGCACCAGATCTGTTGTTGGCAGGTGTTACCGAGCTCGACACATCATTAGCTACTTTAAAAAGGAAATCAACGTAATTATTACTAATTGTGGCAGCTTGATCCCCATCAACTGCAATAGCAGGACAAATCCCATAACCACAAGCAGCAGATGCATCTACTCCGGACGCGTTCATTGCGCGAACATAGTAAAGAGAATTAGTCTTAGTTAAGAGTTCTAAGGCGCCAAGAACACCTTGACCACCAAGTACCCGATCCGGTCTTCCGAATTCTTGCACTAGCTGTGCAGCGCTTGTAATTAGTTTAGCTTTGTTGGGTTCTCCTCTGGAGGCAAAGCCGACTACACCGGCAATAGACGAGTTTATAGACGGAGGGTACTCCGAGAAATCTTTCTCAACAATGTAGACACCTGGGCTGTTGTACGTTGGCATTCTTTATTTTCCTACTTTTTTATGATTGACAATATCTGACGGTCAGCCAGATTACGAATTTGATCGGTTACAAATGAAGATGGGACACCTACAGACTCTTGCACACTAAGGTACTTATGCACATACCCTGAACTCGTGGAGAAAATAATCTCTTCTGTTTGATTTCCAATATTCCTTATAATAACCATATTAATCCTCTATGTTATTTATGCATCCCAGCACCTACATTTAGGTATTTTTCTCTGTTAGTTTTGTTGCCTTATTCCTTCGGTTACTGTTTGAGCTTTTGTAGCAGAAGCAGAAAGGTTCAAAAAAGGTTCAATAACAACATCAGAGCTCATAAATTCTATTCGTCCTGTGTTTGTATACAGATATTTTTGCGTTGGGATATAAGCTTCTACTGAAACTTGAATCGTGCGTTTTAAAACTCTATCCTGCCTATCCGGGGCTACTGTAACAGAGTTGTCAGCTACCTGAGTAATGAAGCCTTGGATATAGCTGCTAAACTCAGTTCTAAACTCAAGAGAGGGGTTAAAAAAGAGTTGTATTTTCTCAGTCAACTGGTTAAGGTCTTCAAGATACTTAGCCCACAAGTTGACCATAAAAGAAAGATTTACCGCTTTAGGGGCTACCGATACAACTCTAGTAGCTCTCTGAGTTGTCTTATTCCAAGCTTTTTCTAACACAACGTTCATGTTAGTTCTACGCCTATCAAAGGCATCCTCAATATCGGAAATTCCGACTGAAATAACAGGGAGAACTAAATTCCTATCTTCTTTTATTTTAGCAATCGCTCTTTCTGGGTTAGCATAAAAAACAGGAATATCTACAACTGCTTTATCTTCTGAGTCAATGAAGCTCAGCGTTTTTAGCTTTCTTATTAAAAACTGCGTGTATTCCCGGTAAAAATCAGACTGGGTGTGTCCACTTTCCAGCTCCAGAGCTTGGATGGCTTTACGAATTTCTATCAAGGGATTTGCCATTTACTTATCTACCCTCCAAGCAAGCCTACTACGTCAATTCCAACAAGATGTTCACCGGCGGTGGCAGAGCATCCGGCCAAACAGAGAGCACCAGGAAGGGGGTCACACACAGCAGAGGTTACCTGATAAAGAATTCTGCCCGCACCCAAATTGGCAATAGCCTGAAGGGACTGGAGGCAAATGGCGTCCTCTGTGTTCTCCTCCTCTGAGGGTGGGTCTCCCGGGTCTACCGGAACCAAACCGCCCTTCTTCGGATCCTGGTCACCTTGAAAGTTGAAAGTTTCTGTTGGAAATACCCAGTTTCTGTCCGGGTACTCAGCCATTGCTTTGCTGTACCATTCCAGCTGTTCTTCATATGGCATGTCCCCCAAGTATAAGCAGTGCGCTGGGGACATTTCTCCTGCAGCACCTGACCGTGAAGAGGATTTACTCATCTGAGTAGTTCCATCCACAGACTCAACAACCGCATCCGACTGCCCTGTAATAGTTTTAGTAACCTCTGAGGCGTCACGCATTACCCTCGCAGAACAAACAAGATGAAATACCCCATAAGCCTCGAAGCTATCTTCCTGCACCTCAAATACCTCATAAAACAAGTTTTGGAACTTAGGTTTAATCACATCTCCCGGAATGAGTCTCCTTCCTATCTGGCGCTCTACTGTTTGTTTGTTAAAAGTAAAGAGTTGATCATTGGTGAGCTCTATGCCGAATTCAGAGAGATTCTCCTCAATAGGTCTTGGATCATAATGACCATATGCCAGTTTGGGAGGCTTGTAATGGGTCTTCGCTCTGTTCTCGTCGTACAATTTGTCATAATTTTCATCAGCAACATACGCAAAAATAAGCAACTCAGATCCTGAGATCTTTACAAGCTCTCCGTCAACTACATTGAAAAGGCCTGTGTCGGGGTTCGTAGGGTCAAACATGTTGAGTTTAGACTTTACACATGCAACCGCATCGTCCGCCAAAGCCACTATGGGAGGAGTAGGGGGGTTAAATAATTCTTCTACTGCACCCTTTGTGTCATATTCGCGGGTGAAATCAGCCATTAGTAAAGTGTAAATGCTGGAGGTTCTTCAATCTCTGAAAGTAGCTCATCCGCAAGCTCTTGTTTCTCTCTGGCACCTTCCTCAGAGAGAGCAGCCCCGTTCAACTTTGCTCCTCCTCCAGGAGAGGGGAGTACATCATACTTACCACGAATACCACCAAGGATTAACTTCGCACAAGCAGTCGCATACCTGTTCAACCATCCAACGAAATAAGGATGCAAAGTATTGGAATCCAAAGCTCTAAATTCCACGATAACTGCCTCATTGGACTCCGGGGTGGGAAAGAGCATTACGTACTCGTTGTTTACAACTTGATAGGATCCATCTCTACCGAGAATCTTCCTCATTTGTTCTAGGTGCATAATTTGAACCAAGAAATCACTAATATTAAAATCAGTGAACAGAAAATTATCTTGAAAGTATTTGATGAAGAAATCAAACTCCAAAGTGCCTTCAGCTAAATTCATTCCAAGCAAACTCTTTTTGTATACAACATATTGTATGTTGTTCATCACAAACTGAGGAAGTACATAGGTATTGTAGTTGGCTTTTGTGTTGAATTCCATGAATTGAGTACACCACGCAGGGGCATGGTAATCCAACTTGGAAATGGCTTCATCAATAGCCAAGTAAAGCTGATAATCGGTTAGTTCTACCCTTATAACAGGAGATCCTAGCCTAGCCAAAATATTGTCCTTGATGATAGAATAAAAACTATTGAATTCTACGATATCAGTGAATCTTCTACGATTCAAGGTATCGTAGTTGATTTCTCCCACTGGATCTACGCCTGTTACAGATACACTGTTTCCTTTTCTAAACGCAAATGTGTTTCCGTAAGAAGTTTGAGGAACGGTTGGAACTGTTGCTCCAGCAGGCATTCTATTCTCCTAAATAAGTCTTGAGAGTTTCCTTGGGGACACTTTTAACAGGTGGAGGGGTGGCTGCTTTCTTGAGCTTGGGCTTAGGAGCAACCTTTTTGGGTTTCTCATCTATGACGAGTGTGAGAACTCCGGAATTAGTGGCGTCCGGTAGGTCAATTATCTGACCTGGAGCTACATTAAGAACTGAATTCGGTCCTTGGACCATTACATCGTGGGATAGGTTATTTTTATACTTCATGATAGGTATCCTATTCTTATATACGAGAGAAGGAGGTCACATGGACCTCCTTCTTTCATATTAAATTTATCCTTTATTTACTGTCGGATCAAGTTATACCTTGTGACAGATCGGAGATACTGTTGCTAATTCTAGCGAACGGCTGGAGCAAGAAGTTAGTAGAAGCGCCAACGATTCTAATAACTCTGTACCAACGCGCATCTGGAGTAATGGAAGCTTTTCCGTACCTAGTAAGCAAGCCTTTTCTAGGTTGGAAATCATCCGGGTTCACAACAGTTGGAAGCATTTGGATCGGAATATACGGAGCATAAACAAACCCACTTTCCATTGGGCTGTTACCCTTGTATCCTACAAGAATTTCATCCTCAGGCCATAGCGGATCGACATAAACGTCGTATGCACCATTCCAACGTCCTTTATATTGGATGTTAGCACCAAGCTGACCAGCTTCGCTAGGATCCATACCGCCTTCCAACTTAGCTGCAGATTGAAGCATTGCGGCTACGAGGGGGGAAGTAATAATGAAGTTACCAGCACCACGATAAGTGGTACGGTAAATATCCTGGGAAGCGAAGTTAACAGCAGCCAGCAAGTTCGAGTATGCTTCACCGACATGACGAGGAGCAAGGTTCATGCTCGTCGCGGTCAGATCAATAAAATAAACGTTCTTGTTGGTTCCCTGTGTCAAAGTTCCTAGACCAGCAGCCTGGTCGTAAGTCCATTTTTCTGGTTGGTAGATACCATCCATATTTCCTGCAACTTCTGGGAAAGAGTTGGGGTTACCCAAATCCAAAGCACCACGGTTAAATCCAGCTGCAGTAGAAGCAGATACGTCGTAAGCAATCATACGAAGATCTTCCAAGATTTCACGGTCAATCTCCAAAGCAACTTCCTTGCCGAGAAGATCGGTAAGTTCACGCTCCAGATCAAGGTTGTGATAGGCTTTCAAGTCTTGCGCAGCTTCGATAGTCCACAGAGCGCGGAACTTTCTAGTATTAGCAATAACAGCCT
>Ga0098044_1001727_pt1 | contig 11354 bp, 8 predicted proteins | sample 10_taG_FD_75053 | JGI IMG/M metagenome (GOLD analysis project Ga0098044, IMG submission 75053) | Marine viral communities from the Subarctic Pacific Ocean - 10_ETSP_OMZ_AT15264 metaG | ecosystem: Environmental > Aquatic > Marine > Oceanic | place: Pacific Ocean | collected 2015-01-16 | reverse complement strand
TTAAATCATTAGGTATTCTTTTTAAAACGTCTAATAATTCTTCACCTGCATCCGAATTGTAATTTAGTTTTGTGTTATAAGCTTTTTCGTATGCTTTGCCTCGTGCTTTTGATGTTTGTTGAGCAAGATTTATTTGTACTTGATTTGCATCTTCTAATATATTGTCAGCTTTTTTAGTTCCTGCCATAGGAGGTAATTTAGCTATATTTTTATCTAAAGCTTTATCTGTAGATTTTGCTACAAGTTCAGAACGTTTAAGTATATTACCAGTAACAATTTCTGCGGCTTCATTGCCTGATGCGGCTATCATATCTAACAACGTTTTCATTGCTTCTGTAGCATCACCAACCATAGCTTGTGAACCTGCACCAAGTCTTAAATCTTTTAACACTTTTTCTAAACTGTCACCACTAGCTAAAATTGTCTTTTTTAACATTTTAGCCGCACCTTTAGATATTTGAAAAGCCTCAGATATTTTATCTACAGGGTCTTTAAGAACACCATTCCTGACTCTATGCCAACCCCAAGCTAAAAACTTTGGTGCTACTGGAATAAGACCACCAAACATCATACCAAATATGCCTTGGTCTACACCTCTTTGCATAGCATCTTCGCCTCTACGACCTTCATCACTTGCTAACCAACCACTTACAACACCTTCTGTAAAATGAAATGCACCACCACTTCCTGCACCTGCTACTACAGCTAAAGGAAGAGGTAATGAAGCCATCCAAGTATACATTGTAGCAGGTAATGATATTAATGCAGGTAACGTACTATACAATGCACCTGCGGCTTTCCATGCCATGTATTCTTTTGGTCTTGTTTCTTTAAATGCTTTAAGTCTTAAATTGTAATCTTTACGCATTCTTTCACCATCTTTACCGAACGAATTACCTGCAATTTCATAAGCTTCGTCAATGCCTTCACCAACAAACAAATAGCCTGATTGAAAAACACCACCTCTAGCTAAGAATGTGTCTTGATTTACAATGTCTTCATAGTAACTAAGTTTTGACCTGTCACCAGTAGTCATTCCATCGTATTCTTTACCTTGACTGACTGCGGCATATTCGTCCATCGCCAGTTTAATGTCTTCGGGGTCTGTTGAACTAAAACCTGCATCTTCATCTAAAAAATTATATTGACCATTAGGTAATTCAATAATATATTTACCTGCTGTAGTGTCACTCTGACCCCATTGTGCAATAATTGCATCTTCTTGATTCCATTCTGTTTTTGTTTCAGTTTGTGCTGTATCAGTTACAGGCAAATCTGAATTTATCTGAGTTTCTTGATTAGGATTTAATGCTTCAACACCATTTTCAGCAACTGCTAATAACTGGTCAACCGCAGGTTGTTCATTAACAGGCACAACAGCTTGTTCTGTGTTAACTGGTGATGCACCATCATTTAATTGTGTTACTGAATTAAGCAATGACATTTGGTCATCTTGTGTCACTTGCTCAGTAACTACAGGTTGCTCATTGACAGCAGTTTGGAATTGATTTAATTGTGTATTTATTGATGTTCCTGATGTGTCTGCTACAGCTTCAGGTCTGTAATCAGGATGTTCAAGCTTCATATCAGAGACCATAGAATTAATATCAGCTAATATTTCGTTAGCTAATTCTGTATTACCTGCCTCTTGTGCCGCCATCAATTGTGCATCAGCGTTGACTATTGCTTGTTGATATTGGTCTATTGAAGTTGCCATTAGAAATATTTGCTCACAGTAGCATTAATTTCATTTTTCAATTCTTTGTCTCTTTTAGGTATTGTTAGAGGTTCTATATTTCTACTAAACGTTTGTTCGTAAAGTTTAAAGTATGCTGAATTATTTCCATCTTCAGTTTTTACATTAACTTTTTTGTTAAATTTTTCAACTGCATCTAATAGAACATTTAATCTTAATTGTGTCATTGTCTGTAATTGTGTAACTGTCATAGTTGGTACACCAACAAAAGATTCTTGCAAGAAAATTCTTTCAGGAACAGTATCAATACCTTTAGTACCTAATCCAAGAATTTTAAGCATCTTAAATGTTTCAGCACCGAAAGCAGACTGCATTAATCCTACTTTAGTAGCTTGATTACCATCTGATAAGCCTATAGATTCAGCAAATTGTGATGCTTTTGTATAGAAAGGTTCTAACATGCCAAATGTAATATCACCATCTTCTGCCTCAGCTAATATGTCTTGTAGTCGATATAATTCTTTAATATCGTATAAAAGTCCATCAGCACCATCCACAAGTGTTTTATGGTCATTAACAAGGTCTTGTGTAGCGGCAGTTCCATAAGCGTTTTCATTAAGACTGGGCATATTAACATCTACATCAACACCAGTACCTTTTAATGCTAATTTGTATTCCATAAAAGTCTTTGGTGGGATATCTTTAGTGTGTAATTTATAGTATTCGTATTCCTGTACAGCATTAGGTGATGATTGTTCTGTTGGTTTGTCAAGCAACACACCTAATTTTTTAAGTTTCATTTGTGTAACAATCGCAGGAGTGTAAGTTACAGGGTCGAGTTTTGCTAACCCATCAATTTCTTCAAATGCCGCTTGAAAAACAGGTGCATCATCAGGGTCAATGCCAAATCCTACTTCTAATTGTTGTTCTGTCCAAGGAATAACTACACCATTTTCGTCTGTTGGTGGATTAGCTAAAGCAGTCATTTTTTGCATCCATTCAGGGTCTTTAGGTGCATCTATGTTTAAAATACCATGCATATATGTAGGAATGTCAGCTATTGTTCCTGTAGCACCATTTTCCATTATCTTTTGAGCGTAGGTTATTTTTTGTTGCCAATCAGGTATTTCTTCTTTTTTAGAACCTAATTCGTATGCTTTAAGTGGTGACAATATATCTGACTCTAGCATTGCAACTAAATCAGTTCGTCCTATGCTTTCAAGCCATGTAGCTGTTTGATTTTTTTGTCCTGCCAGTTTTTCTGAGGCGGCTAATGCAACTTTTTCATCATTAATTCTTTTAACTCTTGATTCAAATTGTGATGCTAAAGTTTGGTCAGGCTCAAGACGTAAAGTATTAAATCCAAGACCCATACGATACACTTCTTCTTGGCTCATGCCTTTAAACATAGAGTTGCTTATTCCTTGAAATGCACCACCAATGCTGTTGTTAGCCATTTGTGTTGGCTGTTCCTCTTCTTGTTTACCTCCTAACAGTCCTCCTGCCATTTGACCTAACAAAAGTCCACCAAATAATTGTCCAAGTCCTAATGACATTAGCTACCTCCTCCACCATACATTTGTGTTGCGGCTGTTAAGTAATCAAACAGACCATTTTGTTTAGTTGTTGTTTGCGTTTCAGGTACTGGTGTATTACCAAGTGCGGCAGTAACATATCCAAGACTATTAACAGGATGATTAACAAAACCACCATATTGTTTCTGTGCCGCATCAAACAATGCTTGTTGCATAGCTTGTTGTTGCATACCTTGTTGCATTAAATTGTTGTTAACTTGTTGACCCATACCAAAGCCAAGATTCGCTATCTGACCAAGTTGGTTTGCCGCACCTAATCTCTGTCCTGCACCTGCTAATCCTGCTTGTTGATTTGCTAGACTAGCCTGTAGTTGATTAGATATGTCACCCATACCTGCTTGTTGATTAGCTAGTTGACCTTGCATATTGTTTTGTATATCTGCAAGAGCCATGTTTTGAGCATTTTGAAAACCTGCTTGTCTAAGTCCTGCTGATGCCTGAGCTAATTGACTTACAGTATCTCTGCCTATTTCACCCATAGCTACACCATGTCTGCTACCACCAAAACTACCTGCGGCTTGAGCTTGACCTTGTAAGTTATTCATGCCCATTTGTGCACCACGTAGTATGTCAGCTTCATTAGCCTTAACTACAGCATCATCGTATGGGTTTGTATATGGTTGCATGTTTGTACCTGCAAGAGTCTGTGGTGTTACTGTAGCACTATTACCTGCTACACCTACTTGCTGTGGTTGATAACCCATTCCTGCAACAGTACCCATCCCTGCACCTTGTACACCTTGTGCCGCTAGACTGTTAATATTAGCAGGTTGTTGAGGTGACAGACCTTGTCCACTACTAGCAAGAGAGTTGTTCATAGGCATCGGAGTTACACCACTACCTTGTTGCCAAGGTTGAATTGGAGTAGTTTCTCCTGTTAATGAGTTCACAGCACCAAGCTTTTGTCCACCACCTTGTTGCCAGTCACTATTTGGAGGTCTGTACCCTGCATTTGGAGCGTTGTAAGTTTCACCTGTTACTGAATTAGTCCACGGACTTATTACTCTACCACCTGCATGTGGAATAAATCCGCCATTCATAGTGGACACTCCACCCGGTGTACTACTGAACCTGCCTGTTTTAGCTTCGGGTGTAATTTGTTGTGTTTGACCACCGGGTAGTCCTTGATTAGCCATTATCTACCTCCTACATTTTTGTAGCCATCGTATTTTCCACCAACGTTATAATTATATTTAGGCTTTGCTGTACCTGACCTAGTACCTGCTCTTGACATATTTACACCACCAGTAGCTGTTTCATCTTGACCTGTGTAACCATAGATTGATTTACCACTTGCATCTTCTCCTACTTTCGTATTTCGGTATATCTCAGCCATGTTTTCAGCATACGTCAAATCTCTTGGTCTTGATGGACTTGCACCACCTCCACCTCGACCTCCTCCTCCACCACGTGCTACATTAGCAGGTACAACGTTACCAAATAGGTTGTTGTATGCCGCCATGTTTGCAGGGTCTCTAGCTGTAAGTTCTGCTAGTGCTTGGTCATATAGTCCAATAGAGCCATAGCCTTTCATACCATTATCGTATGTTGTTGGAGTTGGCATCCCACTTGTAGCAGTCAATGTGCTATTAGGGTCTAACAATCCAAAAGCTTGTGCAGTTGATATGTTGTTGTTCATTGCCGCTTCTTGTGTAGGTGTTAGTGCGGCTACTTGACCTCCTGTGTAAGGCATGTACTTAATTTGTTGTACAGCTTCTGCCCTTTGTAAGTTTCTGTCAGCAGGAGCACGTACCCATTCAGGTATCGTTGTCTCCGTTTTTTTGCTACCACCTTTTCCGCCACCACCACTCATGTCAAAACTCCTTCAATAATGTTGTAAACTGTTCTGACCATCCTCGTGACTCAAGGACTTTCTTCCATCCTTTACGTCCTGCTACTGTCATGCCATCACAGCCTTGTAATTTACCCCATGCCATCGCATCATCGTGCATGTCCGTAATTTGTTTAATTCCATAGCCTTTATCACCACCTGCTAAGAATACATGAAGCACTTTCTTATTAGGATACACGATTACTTCAGTTACTGCACATCCGTTTGCACCCATCCATAGTTGCATGTGTCCACTTAACACACCATCTACAATGTCTTTAAAGTCATGCGTTTCACCACCTTTTTTAAGTGCTGACTCTATCCAAGCTTTACCTCGCATTAATTCTTCTGTTATATTCATGGGTCTAATTTTAATTTAATCCATGCTCCATTCTTGGAAACTACTGGGCAGTCCTGAGCTTCATCCCACATTAATATACCATCTTGTGTAGCCTTACTATCTGAATTTTTAAACTGTAGTTTGTTTCTCGTAGTCGTTATAAATGAATTTAATCGCTCACCCCAAGGCTTCCAATCTTTTCCCATTGGAGGTGGTGGAGTTGCAATACTCATCGTCTACCTCCCGGATTAGCCTCTATTCGCATTATTCCTGACCTCCAATTTGTATTTGCTACACCCTGTACTTTAATGCGTACTTGTCTACCTTGAAAACGAACATCTGTAGGATTACCAAGCGTAACTGCACCATGTGAGGTCTCAGTATCATTAGGATGAAAACGTGTCTTAAACGTAACATTTACTTGACCTTGAGTTTTTTCGTCAGGGATAAGCTGTGTTACTTTCATAATACTATCGCCATTGCCTAAACTAATAGAGCCTGATTCAGCGTATGGTTTTGGCGAACCTGTGTGAGTATATCCTGACTCATGATTGTATAAGTCACCATCTGCATCACACCATATAGGATTACTAAATACACCTGAATCCACACCTGCTGTTCTGTCTAATTCACCAGTTGTCCAATGCCCTTCCTTATAGTCTAGTGCAACATATCTGTCATTTTCTAATGAGCTACCTGAAGGATAGAACCACCATATCTCACCATATTGAGAGTTGTGGATAGCATATACCTTGCTTATTTGTGCAGAGTTTAGGTCATCAAAGACATAATCAGCCACTTCACAAGGTATTTCACTTGCTACAGAGCCATCAAATTGAAAGAATCCTCTTAAACCCATCCAAAATGCTCCCTCATCAATTGCCACAGCACCTCTACGTGAGGATATACCACAGGCAGTACCAACTCTCTCGAAACCATAGACAAATGGTGAGCCTGAGTATGTCGCAACATGAGCATCATTGTCAGTAAGAATAAGTGTTCGACCTCTCATTCGTAAGCCACACATTATCTGACCTACAGTCTGTAATTCAAAATCACCTGCTTGGTTAGTGGCTAAAGGTGTCCAATCTGTATTGTCTTCTTGGTCACACCATTGAACCTTTCTAGGATTACCACCTGCACCTAATGCGAATACGAATCTCTCTTCTGTAACTACTATCCCTTTGTTTCCTGTTGGAGCATTAGCAACTACTTGTGCATCTACTCCTGTGTTCAATTGCCATTCGTATATCTTGCCATCCTTAGACGAACAAGCCATAAGGTATTCACCCCAAGTATCTAACGACCAAGTTGTAGCTTCTGCATAAACACCTGAGCTTACTGGTGCATTACCATAGTTGTCATGACCATAAAATCCACCACCATATCCTTGATTCAATGAACCATTCAAATCACCTGAAGTCAAACCTGAAGGAGTTATATCGTAAACTGTGTGTGAGGGATTTACATAATATAATTTTTCGTAGGTTGCTCCTGCTAAATAAGAGTCACTAGAGTTGTCTAGCCATGAAATCATAGCTCTAGGTGCATGAGCAAATGCATTTGTTTTTCTGCTTGTCCATCCACCTACAGGTCTCATAGAGCCATCTTGCCATCTAACTAAACTAGCATCTCTCCATCTATTTGATGCTTCAAACTCTGTTCCGTTTCTATATAAACCCGGTGGTAATTGTAGTGGTATTAATGCCATAATATTATGCCGCTTTTTGTGTCCATGTTACCGAATCGTTTGTTTCCTGTGTCCATGTTACCGAATCGTTTGTCTCCTGTGTCCATGTTACTGTATCGTTGACTATGATTTCCCATTTCTCTCTAGCTATTGTAGCTGTTCCTGATGTAGTGCTTACGATACCTGATGCATTTTTTACTGCATTACCATTGGCTGTTATAGATGAACTTGCACTTGAGGTAGCTGTACCTTCAACGATTATTGATGCAACTGCTACTACTGACGCTACAGCATTTGTTGTTGAAGTTGCATCTTTAACAATCAACGCTGATGTGGTTACTGTGGCACTTGAACTTGAAGTTGCACTTGCAAGATTAACCTTTTCACCAAGACTTACTATTACTGATGTACCTGCTGATAGTGAACCTGATTCTCTCACTCGTGTTGCAACAGCACTTAGTGTTGCAGACGTTGTTACTGTTGCAGATACGTCAACTACTATATTACCTGATGCTGTTATCGTAGCTGTTGATGTCATTGGAGCTACACCACCTCGTGTCGCTTGACCTATCGTGGCTGTTCCTGATGTGGTACTTACGATACCTGATGCAATTCTCACTCTATAGGAAATAGCAGATATAGTAGCTGTTGGTGTTGCTGTAGCACTACCGAGGGAAATTTTCTCTGTGACTGCAACTAATGACGCAACTGGTGTTGCTGTTGCACTACCACCTAGTGTCGCAAATGCTAATGCAGTTATACTTGAACTAGCACTAACTTGAATTGATGCCTCTCTAACTCGTACTCCAACTGTTACAGTAACTGTATCTCCTACTGAGATTGCTCCTGACTCTCTAACTCTTGTTGAATCAGCACTTGATGATGCAGTTCCTGTCGTTGATGCGATACCACCTCGTGTTGCAAAGCCTAACGCTTGTATCGTGGCATTTGCTGTTGGTGTTGCTGAACCAAACCTTACCCTATTACAGATTGTGGCTATGGTTGCTGAAGCTCCTGCAACAAGCGAACCTGATTCTCTAACTCTCTGACCAACTGTTACAGTAACTGTATCTCCTGCAACGAGAGAACCTGATTCTCTAACTCGTGTCGAATCAGCAGATACTGTTGAACTAACACTACATGTAAGGGATGCTTCTCTAACTCTCTGACCAACTGTTACATATACTGATACACCTGCTGAGATTGCACCTGAATCTTTTACTCTTACTGAATCTGCAACTATTGATGAAGTCGAAGTAATAGTTGTGCTACTTTCTCTAACTCGTGTTGATGACGCAACTATTGTTGCTTCTGCTGTAACTGTCATACTTCTTTCAACAACTCTCTCAAACACAGTTGTAGTTACTGTATCACCAGCCGATAAAGCACCTGACTCTCTAACTCTTGTAGAATCTGCACCTAATGATGCAGAGCCTGTCAATGATGCACTTCCACCTCTCGTAGCAAATCCTGAGACAGTTATACTTGCATTGGCGATTGGTGTACCTGAACCGAACCTTACTCTATTACAAACTGCAACTATAGTTGATGTTGCTGTCATCGGTGCTACACCTGATAATGTCGCTTGACCTATCGTGGCTGTTCCTGATGTTACACTAACTATACTTAAAGCATTCTGTACCCTATTGCAAGTTGCTGTTATCGTAGCTGTGGATGTTATCGTCATCGAGGCATTGCGTGTCGCTTGACCTATCGTGGCAATTGCTGATGTAAGGCTTACTAAACCACTAGCACTTTGTACTCTAGTTCCTGCACCAACTATAGTTGCAGTTGAAGTCAGCGAAGCTGTAGCATCAACAACAGTTATAGCACTCGATGTGATTGATGCTGTTGGAGTCATTGAAGCACTTCCACCTCTTGTAGCAAATGCTAATGCAGTTACCGTGCTTGTTGCACTTGCTGTCATACTACCAAGATGAACTTCTTGTCCTATAGTTGTAATAGATGATGCACCTGCTGACAATGCACCTGCAAGTCGTACTCTCTTACAATCTGCAACTATAGTTGATGTTGGTGTAAGGGTAGCCGCTCCAATAGTGGCTGTATTACCAATAGCTGTGATTGATGCAGTTGCTGTTACTACACTTGTTGCATCAACAACAGTTACAGAACTCGATGTGATTGATGCAGTTGCCGATACTGTAGCACTTCCACCTCTTGTAGCAAATCCTGAGACAGTTATACTTGAGCTAACACTAACTAGACTTGATGCTTTCCTTACTCTTGTTGAATCAGCAGAAATTGTTGAACTAACACTAACTTGAATTGATGCTTCTCGTACTCTCTGACCAACGGAGACGATAACTGTGTCTCCTGCTGATAGTGAACCTGACTCCCTTACTCTTATTGAGTCTGCACCTAGTGATGCAGACAGAGTACACGATGCAATACCACCTCTCGTAGCGAATCCTAATACAGCTATACTCGCAGTTGCTGTTGGAACACCTGAACCAAACCTTACCCTATTACAGATTGTGGCTATGGTTGCTGAAGGTGTTAGCGTAGCACCTCCTAAGAGTACAATTACAGCATCGGATGTCAGCGAAACACTTCCTGTTACGGTTGCACTACCATTTCTTGTTGCAAAGGAGCTTCCTGCTATTACTGCTGTTGGTGTTGCAGTAGCACCACTCGTTCTAACTCTTGAGCCATTCGCTGTAGACGTTGCTACAGTTGTAGATGCACCATTAATCAAAGCAGAACCTAAAGGTACAAGTCTAGCTATTGCTGAAATGCTTGAAGCTACACTTATTACAGCTACACCACCCAATGTTGCATTACCTAACGTTGTAACACTAGCTGTTGCAGTTAAAGCTCCACCTGCATCTTTGACTATCTTGCCACTAGCTGTCGTAGTTGATGATACACTTATTGTTGCTGTACCCTCTTGCTCACGAGACGCTGTTACTGTAATCGTTGAGCTTGGTGAAGCTGTAGCACTAGAAGTTCTTACCCTTGAACCATTTGCGTTACTAGTAGCTGTAGTAGTAGATGTGCCATTAATTAAAGCTGAACCTTCAGGCACACGTCTAGCAATACAGCTAACAGTTGCAACAGCACTTACAGTAGCCGAACCTTCTCTTACACTATATTTAGTAGCACTACAAGTGCTACTTGATGTGGCTGTAACTGTAGCAGGAAAAACATCTTCGCCATAGTCATTACGACCATACAAGCCACTACCATAGTTAAAACTACTTAACCAAGTATGACTGTCGTTGCCATATTTAGTAGCACCGTAATTACCTTGACCGTAACTGCCTACCGACATTTAAAGCCTAGTATTTAGTCTAGCGTTATATCTAGGTCACCCGATGGAACTCTAAACACGTCACCTGAAGCAATTGCCTTACTTGACGATAAAGTCGCATAAGCCATTAAGTTGCCTGAAGTAGATGCATCAAATATTCCAACATGAGTAACTGTACCCCAAGAACCTGTAGCTGTAGGAAATTCTACTGCCGCATTATTTGAAGTTGTGTTACCTGAAGTAGTAAATGCAATAGATTGACGTGCATACGCAGAACCTGATAACTCAGTACCACCACCAGCTTCGCCCGGTGCTGATGTAAATAATCCCAAGTATTTAGTGGCAGGTGCTGAGTAAGCCGCTCCTGCAAATACATGGTCTAATATTTCTGTTTCTAAAAAGTTTGTAAAACTCATACTAATCCCCTCACTTTAAGTTTTAAGCCTGACCCACTAAAACGTGCATTGTCTGAGGCTTCGTTTAATCGCTGTATTGATGCACCATACATCTGTGCCCATACAGCTACCCTTTGGTCTTCTGCTAGATAAGGTGCTGAATGTAATAAAGCTCCGTAGAGATATACATCAGGCGAATCTAATAAAAGCCAGTTGTCTGAATTACTGTCACTTAAAGCATCAAGCTTCTGATAGTAAAGTAATTCAAAGTTTGTTTCTGCGTTTGGAGTTGGATAGAACTCAAACTGTGAATCTGCATGTGTGTAGCAAACTGGTGTACCACTTGCATCTTCAGAAGCAGCACGTTTGTCTGCCATTGCATCTCTTGATATGAGATTGACTGCTGACGTGCCACTCCCTGTGAGATGAAGTCGTATCGACTCTACCCAATCGGCAGGTATCTGCATATACTCATCTCCACCTGTCTGTTGACCACTTGAACGAGCTTCCATCTTCCAATGACGTACATCCCTGTT
>Ga0098044_1001724_pt1 | contig 11359 bp, 25 predicted proteins | sample 10_taG_FD_75053 | JGI IMG/M metagenome (GOLD analysis project Ga0098044, IMG submission 75053) | Marine viral communities from the Subarctic Pacific Ocean - 10_ETSP_OMZ_AT15264 metaG | ecosystem: Environmental > Aquatic > Marine > Oceanic | place: Pacific Ocean | collected 2015-01-16 | reverse complement strand
GCGAGGAAGGAAGGAAGGGTAATACAAGGAAGGAAGGAAGGTTGATACAAGTTGTATCAACTAACCTTCCATTATTGATATATCATCTATTATTGATATATCATCTATGCAGGTGAATACATGATTTACTTTTCATGAATTCCAAAGTTTAGGGGTTTTGAACCCCTACCTAGAGCCAGCTCTCTAGGTAGTCATCTTCATGGGTAAGTACCCAATCGATATCGCCTTTCCAAATGGTTTCAAGAAACAATTCCTCTGTACCGTCATAATTTAAACCGTTATATTTTTTGACGGCTATGGCGATAGCTTGCTTGTCAGAACTAGCTTCAAAGGTGTCGAAATCCGAATCTGTGTTATCTGTCTCAATGATTGTTATCTGGTAAGAAACTGTGTATGTATTTTTAGTTGTCATTGTTTTTATTTCCTTATATTTATATTTAATTTTTTCTATACTGTAAGTATAGCATATTTTATAACAGTTTGTAAAAGCTCCTAAACTTTGGTTTTCAATAATTCAAATACCTGAATTCCAAAGTTTAGGGGGGTTTTAATCCCCTTGGTTTTTAATCCTCCTAGTTTTTAAACATTTTCTTTTTCCAATGTTTGCCATGATTACATTGAAACCAAGAATTTTCCGAATCAGTTTCAATCCATTCTCCATTAGTCAAAACAGATTCAATCAAATTGTCCCATTCTTCGCCATGAGCTTTGCCCCATGCAAAAGCATTTTGTGTCCACCCACAATTATTATTTACAGGATTATCACTAAATACCAAATCTTCTGTAATACAATAATACTGAATCCATTTATTTAAGAAATTAACTACCGCTAATTTAGAAAAATATGGTTGTGAAAATTTATATTTTAAATAGTTTGCTAATTCTACTCCAAACATTGTTTTTTCACTTTCCATTTTATTTACATGCTTTTTAGTTATGTAATCATATTCATAATGTTTAAAATAACTTTCAGTCTGAAAATTAACAACTACTGCATTTATGTAATAATTTATTGTATCTACATCACAAGGTGCAGTAGTTACAGTTGCCAAAGTTTCGTCAGTCCAATTTGTTCCGCCCCATGGCAAATCTTTTGTCATCTCTAAAGTATCTTGTATATAATTTAACATTTTTAATTAACTCCTATAATTTATTTATTAACCCTTATAAGATATTATAATACTACCCAAATGAAAAATCAAACTCCCTAAACTTTGGATTTCCTGAATTAGAATAGATGCATTCCAAAGTTTAAGGGGGTTTTACAAATTCCATTTTATATGGGACAATTAAATTATCTTAAGTTTTAAGGAGTTAATTTTATGAATTGTGATTTCTGCAAAAAATTTTCGGCTCTTACCTACGCAGGCTCGTGTCTCGAGTGTTGCCAATCTGGCAAATGTCAGCCGATTGGCAGGGCTGAAAAAGCCAATTTTAAGGCTATTTTTGGCGTGCCTTTCAAAGGTACTACACCCCCCAATTTGGTTTGGTCAGGTTCTTCGGTAAATCCTGACAAAAAATTTGCCGATTTAGAAATCGACTACTTCGAGTAGTCGGTTTCTTGAATTCCAAAGTTTATTAAAAAAAAGGAGTTATTAAAATGACAAAAAAAATTACTGGTTGGGCATTGGTTCAAGCTCTTGAACAAGAGCGAATTGGGAAACTTCTTAATAAAGAAGTTAGAAAAGCAAATATGAAAAAATATAAAACAGTTACTCTGTCGAAAATTAAATTGGCAGAGTGCGATTGGTTAAATCGCTAAATGATATGGGATGGGATTAATTTCCCATCCCAATTCATGAATTCCAAAGTTTAAGAAAAATAAAAAAAAGGAGTTAACAAAATATGAAAAACAATTCACGAAGTAATAAAAAAGGTAAATGGTCTGTGATATTCATACCACAAAAACAAATTAAAACTAATAATAAAAATTTCTTTAAACAAAGGAGGTGGGGTTAATTCCCAACCTCGTAATGATATATCATACACCCAAATCAGGGCTATATGATATATCACCTGTAGGGGATTTTCACCCCCCTGAGCCTAGTTTTTCAATTGCTTGATTTCATTCTTCAAGCTTTCGATTTCTGCTAGAAATACTTTCCTAGCTTCAATATGCTCACTCAAGCACCATTTCAGAGTTTTAACTCTTACTTGCAATTCTTCGTTTTGTTTGTTTAGAACTGCACTATAATGATAGGGAAATTCCCTGATTTGTTCTGTTTTTGATTTTGTTATGTTTGTCATATTAAAACTCCTTTTTGTTTCTTGTTACCTTTATTCTATTAAATTATAAAGCAAAAAGCAAACCAGCCTAAACTTTGGATTTCATATATTATCAATTACCGAATTCCAAAGTTTAAGGGAATTTTATTCCCCATTGATATATCATCTGTGGGGTTTTTCTCCCCTTGAGCCTAACGCTCATCACGCAACGCAGGCTTCATTCTGCCTGAAGCAACATCTTCACCAGTTTTAATTTTAGTTATGAATCTTTTTAAAAATTCAATTCTGCCAGCTTCCGCATATAAGAGAATTGCATCTAATTCCCAATTTGCTAAAACTTTGTACTCTTTGTCAAAATAATTTTTCAATTCCGCATTTGTCATATTAAAACTCCTTTTTATTTCGTGTTCCCTTTATTATACAGATTGGTAAAACCAATTGCAAATTCCCTAAACTTTGGATTTCATGAATTGCCTTGCAGACAATCGCCCTGTAGGTGATATATCATGCGTGAGATAAAGGTGACTAGACGGAGTTAAATATCTAGTCACCTTTGGATATAGTCTTAACGCATCATATCGCTAATTGTATTCATACTTTTTTCAACTTCCTTTTTATCAATTTCACCCTGCTTTAAAAATATATAGTTATACATATTATTTAAAACTGCATACACGCCTTTTAAATCAGGTTCTTTTCCTGTATGCCTAATTCCACCAGTCTTGATATTGTAAACTTTCATTAATTGCTCCTTATTTATTTTTTTCATGTTTAACTCCTTATTATTAATCATCATCAGAGAAGAGTACTGTTGGTTCTGACCATAACCAATCGTTACTATCTACGATAGAGAAACCAAAACTGTCCCATCTATTGGGAGTTAGTTTTTTAAGACTAACATTAATGTAGAAGATATCTGTATCATCAAACTGATATTCTTCAATATGTCCTTGGTCATATCTCAACATATCTTTCAAACCAGTCTGGGTATTCTCATCATCAAAATATTTCCCTGCTATTGTTGCGGTAATGTTTTCCATTTTAACTCCTTTTATATTTTTAATCGTTTGTTACGATTCCGTTTATTTTCCTGTTCATCTGATAACTTAGTGCTATGAAATTTTGTTACCCTATTTTTAAAAGGTGTAACTTTTTTGCCCTTTATTCTATTTTGTTTTCTGTCTCTATTTTCATATTTCATTTTTTTATCACCCCTATATGAATCTATTATACATCATAAGGGGTGACATATTTAATTCTCTAAACTTTGGATTTCATGAATTACCAAACCATCATAGATTTAGCATCACATCCAAACTGTTTACACATCCTAACTGGATGGTCATCCTTTGTATATGCCTTTGGTTCAGGTGGTGAATATTTTGGTGGGTCTGGCATTTTACAACCCCACTTTCTACACTCCCTAACTGGATGGTCATCCTTTGTACTTATTTTCTCAAGGTGGTCATATATTTTTGTCATTGTCTACACCCCCCATTCATGGGCAGCTATGCCCATGTACTCTAGTTTTAATAGTTCCTGTTCTGTTTGTTCATCAGCTACTGCTGATGGACAGAACATCTCAGGTGTACAGTCCCAATGTTTAATCTCTGTACAAGATATTTGATTATCAATTACTTCTATCATTATTAACACTCCCTATTAATTAAGATTCATATTTTTGTAATCTACTTCTAGTCTCATTTTTCGTGCAGGATGTTGAGCTTTTCGTCTCGCTCTCCATTCAGCGAAATATTTCTGTCTCCATGCTTTCTTTTCACTCTCTGATAAGAACCCTTCAATTCCTGAATTTTGATTCATGTATTCACACTCCCTTTTTTTTATTTCCTTACTATTATATCATACCATATAAAATAGAAATTGTCAAATAGCACATATGTTCTAATATGAGAAACCTGAAACGAATTTCATGAGTTATTCTTCTCTTGACAAATAGATGATATATCGCTGGGTGGGTTGAGGGTCAGCGATGGGAGAGTGCGACTGAGTGACGAAAAAATAACTGAGTCTATCACCAACCCTCGCTATAATGATATATCACCCACATGACTATGGTCAAGTATTTAGTTCACACTCTTCCAAAATCTTATGAATTGTTGGCGAGTAGTGATGGACAACTCCAACCAAACCCTATCCACAGTCTTGAGTAATGACTCCTCTGACAAAGCCATCTCCTCTGATACCTCTTGCACAGGTACACACTCGCCCAATATTCTATTTAGTATATGTTGTTCACTAGCTGATAGATTATCCAGTTCTATTGGTAATATCGGTTGATTTGTCCCATTCATTTACTGTCCTTCTTCTTCCGTCTGATTTAATAGTATGTACATTACCATTGGAGTATAGCCCACGGATAGTATTTCCATATGATAACCCTGCTCGTACAAGCGGTTTATATACCGTGACCACCTTCTCATCATCCAAATCAAGCACATAGTGATAGCCTTCATAGCTGAACAATAGCCTGTCTGTATTAGCTTCATCATGGTATTCTAATAACCTCCCATTTCTAATCACATTTTTGATTGTTTCGTTTGTTGGTCGTAGGTCATGCTTCCAGTACGCATGGTGTAGGAGCATCCAGTTATCGACCTCTACGGCTCTTTTAAGGAGCTTTTTGACTGTATTCATATGTATTAGTCTAATGTCTATAATCATGTTTAACACCTCTTTTATTTTATCCTTCACTATAAATTATAACACATGTGTCAAGTGCAGCTCTTTGAGGTGTTGTATTCTACATATAGAGCCGTTTCTATTTCAAAGGGTCTATTGGGTAGGTGGTGCTGCCCCCCGGTTCTACTAAAAAGGAATGGGACTCCTATCCTATGAACATCCCTATAATTATAGTAAAAAGTAAATTTTGAGAAACTCAGATAGGGATATAATATAAATTATATTTAAGCTTATTTCAAGAAGATTTAAGGGCAAGTAGAGGGGAAAATAGCCACATACATGATTGCTCCAATAATCATTATAGTTATTTGGAACAATAATAAAAAGAAGGCTATTGAAAAAGGCCTATGGGGCATGGCATTCACAAGAGCAACTTACTGCATCATATTTCTCTGCCACTTCTTTATAAAATTTTTCTTCTTCTGAATACATTTTATCGTAATCACGTTTTTTTACTAATTCGCCCAACGACTTATAAGTTGAGTATCCAAGTACATCTGGAGTATTAGAATTCAGATATTTTGTAAAGGCACAGTCTGTGTGTCCTTCGTAGACACATATTAATGATTTAGGCATTTGTATCTCTCCTTTTACCATAAGTGTCAGTTAAAGCATTTCTAATTTCTTTATCTGATTTTTGTTTTGTTAAACACTTAAGATGTGGTTTAGAAATTTTTCCCCTATATTTTAAATGGTCTTTAAGGTTATTTTGTCCTGACTTACCTTTTCCCATATATCGATTTGATACAGGACAATATATTTCCTCATACGTTTTGTCATCTATATCTCTGATATCCTTGGCTCTTCTAGTTTTAGTCAAGTTATCCCCAAGCTATATCTTCTTCTGTTACAGAATCAAAAAATCTTGATTCCTTTTTTTGTTTTATTATCTTCTTTATTAAAATCGAAGAAACGGTAGCCGTTACAGCTATTGCTGAACCGACACCTACAGTTATCCATTTTTTCCTATCCATAGCCGACCTCTCTAGCTTTTAATGTGTAGGAGTATACCTAGTCACGAAGACAGGTGTATGCTCTCCCACCCATGCTCCTATTACATTATACTCAAAATATTCAATTGCTTCTTCATAAAGTTGAGTTTCGTCATAGGATTCATCATTATCTTCTGGAATATCAGCTCTTGCTTGTGAAAACTGTTTCATAAGTATCTCTATACACTTATCTCTGTCATAGGATGCAAGAGGAGCCTGTCCGAATCTGTGGCAAATTCCTAAAAAGGCCTCTTCAAAGCCATCGGCTAATAGGGCTTCCTCATTATATTCACTTACAAAATCTTGTATTTCTGATTTATCCATATCTTTTTTTACTGAATATTTTATTTAGTTTTGTTATTAAATTATTAAAAAGTAATTTCAATGTTATAAAAATCATTTGGATACCTCGGCAAAAGGAAGTATCTTTCCTGTTATCTCAATAAAACTTCTACGGTAAACCCAAGATGGTTCTGAATCTTTGCATTCTTCACATTGAAGTAAGTACATAAACTTCACAGCAAACCCTCGGTCAGCCATTCTGTCTTTAGCTTGAACTATTAAAGCTTCATGACCGCCATGTTCATTTGAAAATTTGCCATAAGATTTATTTCTAGAGTCTATTAAAACCCTGTCTCCAATAGCACCTTTTTCTCTCTTCTTTCTCTTATCAGGTATTCTTCCATAAGTAGGTTTTTCTTTTACTAAAGGTTTTTTCAAAACTATCTCTCCTTTTTCTTCCAGTCTTTTTATATATATCCACATGCTTGAAGGAGCCATATTGACTTCCCTAGCTATTTCTTTATAAGGTACTTCTTTGTTAAGCATCTCTATAACCGTTTCTTTTCTTTCAGCAAGTGCCTGTTTAGTAAGTCTTGGTCTTCTAATATCCATATCTTTGTCATAGCATTGCATACAATAACCATTGCCAAGCATCTCATTTCGTTGCCTTAGTACAGCTTCGGTATTACCACATCGCTTAAAATTTTTACAACTTCCGTAAGTGGCCTTTGGCATTTTTACTTCTGAAATTTTATGGTGTTCTCCATTTACCCAAGTGGCTCCCATGCTAACTCTCCTTTGTAAACATATTATATATACCTTGACTCGTCAAAGTCAATATTCAGTATCTTTTCTATAGCCCATATAGTATAAGTACAGGTTAACTCGTCCCCTAATTTTAAATCTTTTAAAGTTATCAACTCTCGTATTTCAACTGTATCTAAGTATCTTTTTCCTATATAACAGTTAGGTGTATCTGAGTGGTTGTAGAATCCCCCAAGAGGGGTTCTAATCCAACCATTCTCAAATTCTTTCTCACTAGTTTGTACATGAGTTATTCCAAGTATAGTATTTGCCGGAATTTCTTCCACAGCAAATAATCCCACACCCTCTATCTCTGACCTTCCTATGCTAAGTGTGTCTGGTAAGGGTCTATACATTTCTCTTTCTTTTTATACTATCTATTATTAATCCAACAAAAGTAACACCTACTCCAGCTAGTATTGTTATAATCCCTGTTTTTAGTATTACATTCATATCTTTTATAAAAGTCAACAAATTATCTACTGCTAAAAATATTCCTATAGCTAATGCTATAAGCATTCCTACTACAGATACTAAACATCCGAACTTGGTAATAGCAGATACTTCAGGTTTTGGTTTTTTGTTATCCCCTGAATCTGGTGGTATTTTATATTGGGATTTGGCGTAAGCCCCCCAATCTTTATATGGTTTCATTATTTACTCCCCTTTTTAGTTTGTTCTTTTATAGCTTCTGTTAGTCTCTGTAATTGATGAGCTATAGTAAGAGATAAAGCCATATTTAATTTTTGCTCTGTTCCATATATGTCTAGACCAGTTTCGGAAATCTTACTTCCTATTAAAGTATGATAATTCATTACTAATTCCCACATATTATTCTTTGTATCAAACATCATTTCTTTCTCCTTTTAAAAGGGTTTTTAGTTTTAGGTTTTTCTTCATCAGGAATATTCCATGAACCCCATTCTATGGGATTAGCTCCTCTAAAAAAAGGTAGAATATTTTTAATATGACCGATAGTACGGTTATCATTTGTTATGTGACACCAGTTTCCCCCATCAACAAACCATTCTTCATTATCATCTATTGTTATATAGAAAGGTTTCTTTCTGTCTACCAAACCGACAATCCGTCTTTCTACAGTAGCTTGTCTGGATTTAGTAGTAAACCATTTTAGTTTAGGTGGTTCGCCATATGCTTCTTTATAAAGAGTTGAAAATCTTTTTACCATGTAGTTGTCTCCCACAATCTTTTTAATTTTGTAAATCCATTATAATTCATTTGGAAATGCCTGTCAAGAGGGCATCTAGAAATAAGATTAATGAATATCCCCCCCTAAGAAGGGGGATATTCATTAACTCTGCTCTTTTGACAAAAAATAAAAATTAAAGTATACTTACAAAAAACATCGAGGAGTGCGATATGAAAAAAATTTATGTAGACGTTGACGATACATTAATCCTGTGGGGAATAAACTTAAAAGTTAATCTTCCTTTAGTACAAAAATTACATGCCGGTATATTACAGAATGAATATGACGTAACTGTTTGGTCTGGTACTGGTACTAATTGGGCAAAAGATTGGAGTGAGAGATTATTTCCTGATTATAATCTTCCTTTTGGCAGCAAAGAAGATTTATATAGAAAAGTACATAAAAATACTTTTGCTATTGATGATAGAAAACAAGAAGAGAGAACTTATCTTAAACGGTTTAAACAAGTCTTTTTGCCGGAAGAATTTATAAAATCTCCACTTATATAAATATCAATGGATATACCCCCTAAGAAGGGGTATATCCATTGAATAAGAAAATCTTAATAAATTGTGTATAATAATATATATATTTCCAACTTCTTTAAAGGAATAGCATGACTTCCAAAAATATAAATAATTTAATAAAACATATACTTATAACAAAACAAGAAGATATAAGTATACCGACAGTTAACCAGCAGCAAACTGCTGACAACACAATATCAGATTCTTTTTCTGGTGTCCCTAGTAAAACAGAACAAAAGGAACAAGAAAGAGAACAACTTCGTATGCAGTTTCCTTTACAGTTCCGAATGTATTTAATAGATAAACAATATCTACCAAGAAAAGAACCTCCAACTAGTCCTTCAGAGTTAGAACCCCCTATTTATCCTATAAAAAGTACTGATGGAGGATTTTTTATAGATAAACGACAGCTACATAAATTTCATCCAGAACTCTTTGAAGATACACACGCTAAAACAGAAGATGGTGAGATGTCTTTTGGTGGGATAGTAATGAATGAACAGGGAATGGTTCTTTTACGAAAACCTAAACCAGACGAAGATGGAAATCCTTTTAATAATCAGGAATGGAGTTTTGCTAAAGGTGGAGCTAATGAAGGAGAAGAAGGAAAAGATGCAGCTTTACGAGAAGTATTTGAAGAAACAGGTCTTAAACCTAAGCTAGGTGATGAGATTGCTGGGCATTATCAATCTGGTTTTGGTAATAATAAATATTTTATAATGCACGTTGACGAAAATACTGAGAAAAAAGATTTTGGAGATGAGACATCTGAGCTAAAATGGGTGACTCCAGATGAAGCTTTCGAGTTATTAAGACAGAATACAGATATAAAAGATATAGATGAGGATAGTTTATTTAAAGACGACAATAGAGACCTTACTTCTTCTGAAAGAGATATGAATGCTCTAGCTATGGCTACTCATCAACACGAGAAAAATACTATAAAGAAAAGAAAACAAGAAGCTTTTGGTAAGATAGGTTCAACGTCACGTCAATCTTTTAAAGATAAAGTTAACCGTGTAAAAGAACAAATGGGTAATATTGCTAAAGACTATGCTGAACATAGAACATTTCCTAAGAATTGGGATTCTCAACCAGAATATATAGAGTTTGCTCGTTTATTAGTAAAAAATATACAGATGTCTATTAATCCTGACAAAAATGATTTCTTTGATGCAGAGATTAAAAATCTACTAGGTATACTGTTTGAAGAAATAGATAAGAAAAATGGTGTTAAATTCATAAGTTCTTTGGATAATCAAGACGTGAGTTATACTGATGACAGTATAAGCAAGGGGATAAATAGATATATTAGTGGTACTAGACATGCTAAAGATTCCTTTGTCCCAAGTTTATCAGGACTACATTGGGCATTTACTAGAGGTATGTCTGAGAGACATGCAGGTTTACCTCCTGACGATGATAGTGGATGGATGAATGCTGGAGGAGAACCTTTTGCAGGGAGTAGTGTTAATAATGGTTTAGCACAGATTTTAATGCCTAATTTAATGGCTGATGTCGTAGCTGACTTCCAAGGAAGACCTAATAATTATATGTATGGTTATTTTCTTTCCGAGGAGATTAATACAAGAGGTGATTTAACTCACAGAACAGATTCACAACGACAAGAGCTTATAGAGGCTTATGAAAAGTATGACGATAATTTGACGGACGGTAAAGGAACTTTTTCATGGGGAGAGTCTTATAATTTTGCCGATGGTAATACACTTTCTAATAAATATTTAGATGGTGATGGTAATGTCCAAACACGAGACGTAGATTCTTGGGACTTTGTATACCATAGAGCTAATGCAAACCAGAGAATTAGAGATAAAATTAAATTGGGAGTAGACCCTACCACTAGACCAGATACGAATGTTGCTGATTATGGAGAAATTAGAGAAGCTGAATATAACCCTCGTCTTAAACATTTAAAACATCAGAACGCCTTTTTAGGACAATTAGGTGAATCTTACAGAAAGTCTGGAGATACTGAGACTAGACAACAGGCTTTAGAAGAGTATCTTAGTTCTAAACATGGTGACGGTAAAGCCCATTTTGATTCTTTAGATGAATCTGAACAGAATATAGCATTCGGTAGAGCTATGATGAGAGATTATTATCAAAATTTACGCAATATAAATGGGGATATATGGGACGTAGCTTTTCCAAATGATAGTTATATAGGTGTCTGGCGTAAATTTAGTGGCGCAAGAGAGGTTGTAGGAGACTATGGATTAGATGGAGCTTCTATACAGGCCTATACAGGTAAAAGAAGAATGGGAGCTGATGAAACTGAAGATGATAAGGGAATGATTCAAAATTTTTTGGGCTGGGACGAGGGATTGAGTGAAGATGGGGAAGGTTTTTCCGTCCATGCTCATTCTTCTACAATTACTGGTGGTGCAATATCTCCTATACAACTGAAGGACAATGGTGCTGGTTGGGGGCAGGATAAATATGCAATGCTTTCAAAAGTTAATAAAAATGATTTAATGATGTTCGCTGCTTTATTTAAAGGAGTCGATGTACATGACAAGGAAAGAGAAACTATATTTTTAAATAATGCTACAGAAGTTTCTAAATTATATCTTCATGCAGATATTACCAGCGACACT
>Ga0098044_1001723_pt1 | contig 11365 bp, 10 predicted proteins | sample 10_taG_FD_75053 | JGI IMG/M metagenome (GOLD analysis project Ga0098044, IMG submission 75053) | Marine viral communities from the Subarctic Pacific Ocean - 10_ETSP_OMZ_AT15264 metaG | ecosystem: Environmental > Aquatic > Marine > Oceanic | place: Pacific Ocean | collected 2015-01-16 | reverse complement strand
TGCTGGGCATAGAAGCTGGTCAGGTCCGGGATCAGGTCTTTTACCACCGGCTGCGAGGGCAGGGGCGCAATCGTGATGACGCCGCCCGGCAGTTCGTCGAAGCCCTTGGTGCAGGCAATCGTGTTCTGGCCGGCAATATTCATGGCGCAGGAGCCGCAGACGCCTTCACGGCAGGAGCGGCGGAATGCCAGCGTCGGGTCGACATTGTTCTTGATGTAGAACAACACGTCCAGGATCATTGTGCCGGCGCGATCCATGTCCACCCAATAAGTGTCCCAGCGTGGATTACCGCCCTCTTCCGGGCTGTAGCGATAAATCCGGAACTGGCGGAGATTGGTCGCGCCTTGCGGCTTCGGCCAGGTCTTGCCCTTTTTGGGCGCGGAGCCTTTGGGGAGAGTAAGTTGAACCATGTCGTGCTCGCCTTGATATCCTAGTAAACCCGGGCCTTGGGCTCGATGTAGCTGATTTCGTTCGAAAGCGTGTAATTGTGCACTTCGCGATAGTCGATCGTGACCTTGCCGGCCTCATCGCACCAGGCGAGCGTGTGTTTCATCCACGTTTCGTCATTACGCTCCGAGAAGTCTTCGCGGGCGTGCGCGCCGCGGCTTTCCTGACGGTTGGCCGCAGAGTTCACGGTGACAGCAGCCTGCGCGATCAGATTGTCGAACTCGAGGGCTTCAACAAGATCCGTATTCCAGACCATGCCGCGGTCTTTCACGTCGATCCCGGGCGCTTTCTTGTAGACTTCCTCGATGGCATCGACGCCGTCCTTCAGGACATCGCCGGTGCGGAAGACGGCGCAATTGTTCTGCATGCCCTTTTGCATTTCGAGGCGGAGGGCAGCGACAGGTTGGTCGCCCGTTGCGTTGCGCAGGCGGTCAAGGCGCGCGAGGTGGCTGTCGGTGGCGCCCTTCGGCAATTCCGGCTGGGTTGCGCCCGCTTCCGTGGTGGCGCCACAGCGCTGGCCGGCTGCGCGACCGAAGACGACAAGATCGATCAGCGAGTTGGAGCCGAGACGGTTGGCGCCGTGTACGGAGACACAGGCCGCTTCGCCGACGGCCATCAGACCGGGCACGACCGAATCCGGGTCTCCATTCTTCTTGGTCAGTACTTCGCCATGATAATTGGTCGGGATGCCGCCCATATTGTAGTGAACGGTCGGAAGCACCGGGATCGGCTCTTTCGTGACGTCCACGCCAGCAAAGATTTTCGCCGTCTCGGAGATGCCCGGCAGGCGGGCCGCCAGGACTTCTGCGCCGAGATGCTCGAGATGGAGGTGGATATGATCCTTCTCCGCGCCGACACCGCGGCCCTCGCGGATTTCCATGGTCATGGCACGGGAGACCACGTCGCGAGACGCGAGGTCTTTTGCTGACGGAGCATAGCGCTCCATGAAGCGCTCACCTTCGGAATTGGTCAGGTAACCGCCTTCGCCGCGCGAACCTTCAGTGATCAGGCAGCCGGAGCCGTAGATACCGGTCGGGTGGAACTGGACGAATTCCATGTCCTGCAATGGCAGGCCGGCGCGGAGCACCATGGCATTGCCGTCACCCGTACAGGTGTGAGCCGAGGTACAGGAGAAGAAGGCGCGGCCATACCCGCCGGTCGCAAGCACGACTTTCTGCGCGCGGAAGCGGTGCAGCGTGCCGTCATCGAGTTTCCACGCGGTGACACCGCGGCAAGCGCCTTCCTCATCCATGATGAGGTCGAGCGCGAAATATTCGATGAAGAATTCGGTCTCTTCCTTGACGCACTGACCATACAGTGTGTGCAGCATGGCGTGACCGGTACGGTCAGCCGCAGCACATGTCCGCTGGACAGGGCCCTGACCAAAATCACGTGTCATGCCGCCGAATGCGCGCTGGTAGATCTTGCCTTCCTCTGTTCGCGAGAAGGGCATGCCCCAATGCTCAAGTTCGTAAACCGCAGCAGGCGCTTCACGGCAAAGATATTCGATGGCGTCCTGATCGCCGAGCCAGTCTGACCCTTTGACCGTGTCGTACATATGCCAGCGCCAGTCATCCTCGCCCATATTTCCAAGCGAGGCGGCAATGCCACCTTGTGCAGCCACCGTGTGGGAGCGCGTCGGGAAGACTTTGGAGATACAGGCCGTTTTCAGGCCTGCCTGTGCGGCGCCCAAAGCTGCGCGGAGGCCAGAGCCGCCGGCGCCAACAACCACGACATCATATGTATGGTCGGTCCAGGTATAATTGCTCATCTTATGTTTCTCCCGCGAGGCTAGACGCCCGCGCCAATCCAGATTTTGAGAACCGACAGGGCCACCGTCACGAACAGCGCGATGCACGCAAAGCTGTTCAGGATGAGCAGGGCCGACTTGGTTCCTGTCTTCGCGATATAGTCCTCGATCACCACTTGCATACCAATGCGCATGTGAAAGAACGCCGCGCCGGCAGTCAGGATCAGCAGGATGGCGTTCCAGGGCTTGGCGGCCCATGCCTGAGCGTCAACGATATTGCCGCTCATCGCGTTGATGATGGAGTAGACGAACCACGGTACGAGGAAGATCAGCGCAATCGCGGAGACGCGCTGACGAATATGGGTTTCGGTGCCGGACTTGGCCGAGCCGAGGCCACGAGCCATTTTGGCTGGCGTAATGAAATCGTGTGAAGACATGTCCGTCGCCCCCTAAAGCCAAGTCGTTGCGGCGAAGATGGCCGCAGCGCCAATAACGGCGAAAAGATAGATAAACACCGACACGGTGCTGGCTGTTTTGGGGTCAAATCCGATATGCGGCCCATCCCAGAGCAGGTGACGGATGCCATTCGCGAAATGATAGAGTACCGCGACAGCCCACAGGAACAGGATGACCTGACCATACCAGGCTGAGATGACGCTTTCGATCACACTATACCATTCGGCATTGGTTGCGAGCGCGACGATCCAGGCGGTGATAAGGAAGCTTCCGAAATACAGGGCTGTGCCGGTAATTCGATGGGTGATGGACGCGGCCATCGTAATGTGGAAACGCCAGATCTGGAGATGTGGCGACAATGGGCGAGGATCTGCCCGGGAAGTGCTTGCCATGAGGGATGACCTTGCTTGCCTGCAATGAACGCTTTGGCTTGGGTTCTAGGTTTCTCTATGGTCCTGTCAACGCCACAGGGCTAGGGAGCGACAATATGAAACCTTTTCTTTTTGCACTTGCCGCAGGGGCGCTCACAGCTGTGCTGGCACAGGGAGCTGCTGCAGATCCGCTCGACGCGCTGATTCCAGCCTATGAGTCTTATGTGGACGCCGTCAGTCCTGAAGATGCAGCACGGGAAGAGAATCGCGCGCCAGATCGCTGGGCGGATGTTCGGCCGGCCTCTATTGCGGCCCAAACGGACGCCGCGCGGGCCCTTCTGAAAGATGTGCAAAAAGCTGAAACCGAACATGTCATCGATCAGGCGATCCTGATTCGCCTGTTGAAATCGGACATCAACTGGGCGGAGACTGATTCGGCCCGCATCCCGTTCACGGGTGACTGGGGTTTTCAGGCCGAACCTGTCTTTGCCGCGATGCGGACAGATATCGACAGCGTGGAATCCGCCGAGGCCTGGATTGCACGCCTGAACGACGTGCCACGCTATTTCGCCGAGAATATCGAGAATATGAGGCGCGGGATCGAAACCGGGTGGACCGCCAACCGGGATCCCCTTGAAACCGTGATCGACCAGATCCGGGAACAGATCATGGACGATGCGTCTGAAAGCGGCCTGTACGCGCCGTTCAAGGCTCTGCCGGAAGGCATCGACCCCGAAATCGCTGCGCGTCTCAGGGCGGAAGGCCTTCAGGCGACCGCTCGTGCCATTTCCGCCTATCTGGATGTCCTGCGCTTCCTTGAAATCGAGTATCGGCCGTATCTGCGTCAGGGTGCAGGAATCGCAGATCTCGAGAATGGACGCGAGGTTTATGCTGCGGCGGTTGAACACTACACGGCCGGGGCGGGCTACAGTCCGGAGGAGATCCATCTTCTTGGCCAGTCGGAAGTCACGCGGATCCGGTCCGAGATGGAACAAATCATCGCAGAAATCGGCTTTGAAGGCAGCTTTGAGGACTTCCTGACCTATCTGAGGACTGATCCGCAATTCTATGCCCAGTCTGCCGATGAGTTGATGGAGGCTGCCGAAGAAATCTCCTCACGCTTGCGCGCCAGTTTGCCGGACTATTTCGGGACGCTTCCGGAGCTGGAATTTGAGGTCCAGCCTGTGCCAGATTCGATCGCGCCGGGCTATACGACCGGCCGTTATGTATCGGGCGATCCGGAGGAGGGTCGCCTCGGTATTTACCTTGTGAATACCTATGCCCTCGACCAAAGACCCCTTTATGAATTGCCCGCCTTGTCTGCGCACGAGGCCGTTCCCGGCCATCATCTTCAGATTGCGCTGGCCCAGGAAATGTCGGACCAGCCGGACTTCCGGAAGAACTATTATGCGACAGCCTTCGGTGAAGGCTGGGGGCTATACGCTGAGCGGATTGCGGGTGAAGCGGGCATTTATCGCACACCTTATGAGCGCTTTGGCGCTCTATCCTATGAGATGTGGCGGGCTTGCCGGCTTGTCGCGGATACGGGCCTGCACTGGTATGGCTGGACACGGTCACAAGCCGAAGCGTGTTTCATTGAGAATTCCGCGCTCGCCCCGCTGAACATCCAGACGGAGGTGACACGCTATATCGGCTGGCCGGGGCAGGCAGTTGCCTACAAGGTGGGCGAGCTCAAATTCCGGGAGCTGCGGGCCAAGGCGGAACTTGAACTGGGTGAGGATTTCGATCTACGCGCATTTCATGATTCGGCGCTTGCAGAAGGCGCTGTACCCCTCGATGTGCTGGATGTGCGCATTGATGACTGGATTGATACCCAACAAATCAGTCCCTCGGCTCCCAACGTCTTGCCAAACTGAGCCTTCATGAAACTCACCATTATCGAGACCGGGCTCGTGCCTGAACCCATTCGGGCGGATTTTGCGGATTATCCGGAGATGTTCCGGAACCTGATATCTGCCGCAGACCCGGATATCGAGTACGAAACCGTGTCCGTCATTCAGGGAGAGCCTTTACCTGATATCGCCGGGCTGGAGGCGATCCTCATCACAGGCTCTCCTGCGGGCGTGTATGATGACTATGACTGGATCGCGCCGCTGATGCAGTTCATCCGGGATGCGGCCTCAGCCAGCGTGCCACAGGTCGGTATCTGTTTCGGTCATCAGATCATGGCAGAAGCATTGGGCGGAAAGGTCATCAAATCTCCCAAGGGTTGGGGGATCGGTCGGCATTCCTATGATGTGAAAGCATGTCCCGACTGGATGGGGGGCGATTGCCCGGCAACGATTTCCGTGCCGGTCAGCCATCAGGATCAGGTCGTTGAATTGCCGCCGGGTGCCAGCGTGCTGGCGCGGTCAGATTTCACGCCTTTTGCGGCGATAGAGTATGGCAAGACGCCTGCGATATCCTTCCAGTGCCACCCGGAGTTTGATGCTGACTATTCGGCCGCGCTCTACACGATCCGAAAGGGTCGTCCGCTGGCCGCAAACGCTGTCGACATGGCGATCGGGTCGCTGGAACAACCGCTCGACAATCAGCGTTTGGGAAGCTGGATCGCCCGGTTCCTGACTCAGTCCTGAGCGGGGGCAGGGGGAATCCGCCCTTGAAACTCGCAGGTTTCCCCTGTGGCGCGAAACCTGCATACTCTTTGTCGAAGTGACACATTCGTGTTGTAGGGACGCACAAAATCTTCGGAGACGTACGCATATGATGCCCAAACCGCTGGCTGACATTAAGCCAAACACGCTGGAATTCGAGATTCTGCCGCTGGTGAAGCCAACAGGCTTTCGCGAATATGATGCGCGTTGGTGGTTCAACGGAATCGGTAAGGAGAAGGCACCGGAACTGAATTTCACCGGTGTTCAGGCGCTGGGCCTCGGCATGGCAACGCTGTTCCATGAATTGGGGGTCGAGCCCAAAGTGGTGACCGGGCATGATTTCCGCTCGATCAGTCAGCCGATCAAGAACGCGCTCATCCTCGGCATGGTGCAAGGCGGCTGTGAAGTACTGGATGTGGGCCTCGCGCTTTCGCCAATGGTCTATTGGGCACAGTTCGAGCTGGATGCAGCCTGCTGTGCCATGGTGACAGCGAGCCACAACGAAAACGGCTGGACCGGGGTCAAGATGGGGGCCGACAAGCCGCTAACATTCGGACCAGTTGAGATGGGCCGCCTGAAAGAGATCGTCATGGGTGGCGAGTTTCAGCCCCGCGCGGGCGGCGGTCATTTCCGGGTCGATGATTTGCGGGACAAGTATATCAAGGCAGTCGTTGGCGATACGAAGCTTAGTCGTCCGATCAAGGTGATTGCGGCGTGTGGCAATGGCACTGCGGGCGCGTTTGCGCCGGATGCGTTGCGTATGATGGGCGCAGAAGTTGTCGAGATGGACTGCAACCTCGACAACACGTTCCCGAAATATAATCCCAACCCGGAAGATGCAGAAATGCTGCATGAAATGTCGAAAGCCGTCAAAGATCTTGGCGCAGATGTCGCGCTCGGTTTTGATGGTGATGGCGACCGCTGTGGTGTTGTGGACAATACAGGCGAGGAAATCTTCGCGGACAAGATCGGCCTGATGTTGGCGCGCGATTTGTCGAAACTCTACAAGGACGCGACTTTCGTCGTCGATGTGAAGTCAACCGGCCTCTACAAGACCGATCCCGTGCTGAAGGAAAATGGTGCGACGGTCGATTACTACAAGACCGGCCATTCCTACATCAAGCGCCGCACCAATGAGTTGGGCGCGCTGGCAGGGTTTGAAAAGTCCGGTCACTTCTTCTTCCAGCCTCCAATTGGGCTTGGTTATGATGATGGGCTGGTTGCGGCGAAGGCCATTCTCGAAATGCTGGATCGCAATCCGGGCAAGACAATGGCCGATATGAAGGGGGAGCTGGGCGTTGCCTATACTTCACTCACCATGTCACCGCATTGCGATGATGAAACCAAATATGGCGTCGTCGACAAGATGGTCGCAGAATATGAAGGCCTGAATGGCACCGAAATTCTTGGTCGGAAAGTCATTGATGTGAATACTGTCAATGGTGCCCGCGTGACACTGGAAGACGGGTCCTGGGTTCTTATACGTGCGTCCTCCAACAAGCCGGAACTGGTTGTGGTGGTTGAATCCATGACGAGCGCCGATGATATGCGCGATCTCTTCCACAAGGAAATCAAGCCGCGCCTCGGCAAGCACCCGGAAGTCGGAGCATATAATCAGGAAATCTGATCCCTTTCTGCCAAGGGAAACTCTTTAGAACATGATCAGGCCTGTATCGCCCGGAGCGGGCCTGATCCATTTTAACCGGGCAGAATGTCTCGCAGCATCCCGCGTGGGCCGGGTGTGAAGTGCCCTCTGGTGAACTGGCCAGAATGGCACACTCAGCCCCTTGACCAACTGGCATAAAAATCGCACCCCCTGCCGCGAAGACACTAGTATCTTGTGAGGATTTTTCATGCGCGTTGCGATGATTGGAACGGGCTATGTCGGCCTTGTCAGCGGAGCCTGTTTTGCCGATTTTGGGCACGTTGTAACATGCGTCGACAAGGATGCATCCAAGATTGAAAAGCTGGAAGCCGGCATCATGCCGATTTTCGAGCCCGGGCTCGACAGCCTGGTTGAGAAGAACGTCAAGGAAGAGCGCCTGTTCTTCACGACCGAAGCCAAGGATGCGATCCGCGATGCCGACGCCGTCTTCATTGCGGTCGGCACGCCCTCACGGCGCGGCGATGGACATGCGGACCTGTCCTATGTCTACGCGGCGGCTGAAGAGATCGCCGAACTCATGGATGGCTTCACCGTGATCGTCACCAAATCGACTGTTCCGGTCGGCACGGGCGACGAAGTTGAGGAAATCATCCGCAAGAAGCGCCCTGATGGCGAATTTGCTGTCGTCTCCAATCCTGAATTCCTGCGTGAAGGCGCGGCGATCAAGGACTTCAAGATTCCCGACCGTGTGGTTGTTGGAACCGATGATGACCGTGCCCGTGAAGTCATGCAGGAACTCTATCGTCCACTCTTCCTGAATGAGACGCCGATTCTGTTTACGGCCCGGCGTACATCTGAACTTATCAAATACGCCGCCAACGCCTTCCTCGCTGTGAAGATCACCTTCATCAATGAGATGGCGGATCTCTGCGAAAAAGTCGGCGCGAACGTTCAGGAAGTCTCTCGCGGCATTGGCCTGGATGGTCGGATTGGCAAGAAATTCCTGAATGCCGGTCCCGGCTATGGGGGGTCCTGTTTCCCGAAAGACACGCTGGCGCTGACCAAGACGGCCAATGACCATAATTCTCCCGTTCGCATCGTCGATACGGTGGTTGAGGTGAACGCGGCGCGCAAGAAGGCAATGGCTGAAAAGGTCATTGCGGCCATGGGCGGCGACGTGAAAGGCAAGACAATTGGTGTGCTGGGCCTCGCGTTCAAACAAAACACGGATGACATGCGCGACGCGCCAAGCCTGGATATCATTCCGGCTCTGCAAGCGGCCGGCGCCAAGATCCGGGCTTATGATCCGGAAGCTATGGATGAAGCAGCGCATCTGCTGAGCGATATCGAATTCGCAAAGAGCGCGTATGACGCCGTTCAGGATGCCGACGCGATGGTGAATATCACCGAATGGGACCAATTCCGCGCATTGGATTTTGAAAGAATCAAGGAAGCCCTCAGCACAAACATTGTGGTAGACCTCCGGAACATCTATTCACCGGACGACATGGCGGCTCGTGGTTTCAAGTATACATCCATCGGTCGCCCGTCTATCTGAGGCGCTTAGGCAAACAGGATCCTGAACATGAAATTCTTCGTAGATACTGCAGACACTGGCGATATTGCTGAACTGGCGGCGACCGGACTGATTGACGGGGTTACCACCAACCCGTCACTCATCGCGAAGTCGGGCCGCCCATTCGCGGATGTCGTCAAGGAAATCTGCGAGATCGTACCCGGCCCGGTCAGCGCGGAAGTTGTTGCGACCGACTATGACGGGATGATCTCTGAAGGCCGTAAACTGGCGAAGATCGCTGACAACGTTGCCGTAAAGCTTCCGCTGACGCTGGAAGGCCTGAAGGCCTGCCGGACGCTGTCGGATGACGGCACGATGGTCAACGTCACGCTTTGCTTCTCGGCCAATCAGGCGCTGTTGGCGGCCAAAGCCGGCGCAACATTCATCTCGCCTTTCATCGGACGTCTCGACGACATCAATGTCGACGGCATGGAGCTGATCGCAGATATTCGCCAGATCTATGACAATTACCTGTTCGATACGGAAATTCTTGCTGCGTCGATCCGGACAGCCAATCACGTCAAACTGTCGGCACTGGCTGGCGCAGATGTGGCGACCATGCCGCCATCTGTTATCAAGGGCCTCGTCAAGCATCCGTTGACCGACAAGGGTCTGGAAACCTTCCTGGCTGACGCAGCGAAGGCCGGCATCAAGGTCTGATCGACATGGCAATGCCAGACGGCCCTCAGGGCCGCGTCCTCATCATCGCCGGATCTGATTCCAGCGGTGGTGCGGGTATTCAGGCTGATATCAAGGCAGTCACCATGCTTGGCGGTTTTGCGATGACCGCCATCACCGCCATCACAGCGCAAGATACGCGCGGCGTACATGGCGTGTGGCCCGTGCCCATTGAGGGCGTGATCGGGCAGATGCGGGTCACGCTTGCTGACATCGGCGCCGACGCAATCAAGACTGGTATGCTGGGGTCCGCCCCTTTGGTCGAGGCGGTCGCGGAACTGTTGTCGGAGCGTGCTCAATTGGTGCCGCGTGTTATCGACCCTGTCATGGTCGCGACATCGGGCGATCGGTTGGTTGACGCAAAGGCGGTGGAGGCGATCCGGTCCGAACTTGTCCCGAACGCGCGCCTTGTAACGCCCAACGCCCCCGAGGCGGAAGTATTGACCGGGAAGGCGGTGGACTCGGTCAGTGACCAGCGCCGTGCGGCCGAGGCTCTGCTGGAGCTTGGTGCGAATGGCGCGCTGGTCAAAGGCGGGCATTTTGGCGGAGATGTCATCACGGATGTGTTGCAGACGACGACGGGCGAATGGGTGTTTGAAAGCCGCAGGATCGAGACGAGTTCGACCCATGGAACGGGTTGCACACTGGCGTCGGCCATTGCCGCGCTTCTGGCACAAGGAAAAAGTGTTCCGGACTCGGTTGAACAGGCCCGGGAATACTTGCTGAAAGCGATTCGCGCGGCCAAGGGGTTCGGGACCGGCCATGGTCCGGTTCATCATGGTTGGGTACTTGACGAGGAATAGACCGCCTCAACGACCGTTCAGAAATCATCGTTTTTCCAAGTACGCGTCCCGTGGCATTCAGTCGTCCTGATTGGAGACTCTGTCATGCCGACTTTGCCGTTCTACCAAATTGACGCCTTTGCTTCAAAGCGATTCGAAGGCAACCAGGCGTGCATCATGCCGCTGGAGACATTCTTGCCGGATGAAACCCTGCAGGCGATTGCGGCAGAAAACAACGTCGCCGAGACGGCCTATATCGTTCCGGCGGGGGAGGGAGTGTGGACGCTTCGCTGGTTTACGCCGTCGGTTGAGGTTCCCCTTTGCGGTCACGCCACTCTTGGAACTGCACATGTGCTGTACCAGGAGCTTGGGTACACCGGTGAGGCAATTGCGTTCGACACGATGAAGTCCGGCCGCCTGCATGTTCGGCGTTTGAAAGATGGACGATTGGAAATGGACTTTCCATCGGCCCCCATTCAAGAAATTCCGGTAACGGATGAGGTAGCGGATGCGCTTGGCACGCGCCCTGTTCAGGCATGGGGCGGCATGTTCTATGCGGCTCGGTTTGAAACACCGGAGGACGTACGTGCGCTCAAACCGAACCTGAAGGCGCTAAAGGATCTTGGCGCGCCGGGTGAAGGCTGGGATCGTGGGAATTTCGGGTGCTTTGCCGCTGGCGGGGATGGTGTCGCCGTCACCAGCCGCTTCTTCGCGCCGGGAAGCGGAATCGATGAAGACCCTGCAACAGGTAGTTGGCATACGATGCTGGCGCGGGTCATGAGCGAGCGATTTGGTCTGGACGAGATGTCTTGCTACCAAGCCTATCCGGGCCGGGGCGCAAAGATCGATACGCGTCTTGAAGGCGATCGCGCCAAGCTTGTCGGTCGTGCAGTAACAGTGATCGAGGGCAGCTTCCGTCTCTGAATCCTTATTCACTGCCCCAAGGCGCAGGAGGTGGCGCAACGGGTTGTGAAGTATCGAACTCGATTCGGAAAAAGCGTTTCGGGCGCTTCATCTCATAAGCGAACAAATTGTCTGACGGACGCACCTCGATCGCCCAGGTGTTGTCTTTGGACTGAGGAAT
>Ga0098044_1001722_pt1 | contig 11368 bp, 8 predicted proteins | sample 10_taG_FD_75053 | JGI IMG/M metagenome (GOLD analysis project Ga0098044, IMG submission 75053) | Marine viral communities from the Subarctic Pacific Ocean - 10_ETSP_OMZ_AT15264 metaG | ecosystem: Environmental > Aquatic > Marine > Oceanic | place: Pacific Ocean | collected 2015-01-16 | reverse complement strand
CTATTAGAACAAGCAATAATTGATGCAGCCGCACTGAAAGAGGCAGCAATTAAGAATGCAGAAACAGCTATTTTGAACAAGTACTCTGCAGATATTAAAGAGGTCGTTGAGAATCTCTTTGAAGCCATCGATGACGATGGGGAAAATGCTGATGAGGAAAATGCAAAAGAAGCCACTGAGTCTCCACCCCTGCAGCACACTCTTTCGCCCGCACTGGATCCGGCGCAAAACAATGATTCAGAAATCATCCTCAGCCTAGAAGAGCTTAAAGATATGGCTGAAGTCCTATCTGCTGCCGAAGAAGATTTGATGGGTGGGCCATCTTCTCACGAAGACTTAGCAGCCGAGGTCACCCCCGGAACGCCCCCAAGCCTTTCGCCAGAGCACGAGGTGGCAACCTCTGCAATCGACGTGACACTGGAAGAAGAAATAGACGTTGTGGACCTTGATGACCTCATTGAGGAGTTGATGGTGGATATAGCGCCCCAAAAATCAGGCTGGGCCGGAACTCCTGCACCAATTATGAATTACAAAGAACAGTTGCGACTCGCACAACTTTCGGCCACTGAGGCGAAAGAAGAAAATGCAGAGTTGGTCGCTGCTCGCGAAAGATTATCAGAGCACAACAACAAATTAAAAACAACTGTTAGACTTTTGAAGGAGCGTTTCGATGACGCTATTCTTTCAAACGCAAAACTTTTATACACGAACCGCGTATTGACAAACGGCTCCCTGAATGAGCGGCAAAAAGCAAGAATTGTCGAGGCTTTGTCAAAGGCGGATTCGATTAATGACGCAAAGGTTATTTTTGAAACTCTTGAGAGCGCAGTGGGCAGTGTAAGGGGTAAAACACAGTCAAAATCACTACGCGAGACTCTCGAAAGGCCAACTGCCACTTTACCCAGAAGAGAAGCTAGAAGAGCACCCTCTCCCCAAACGGACAGAATGCAAATTTTAGCTGGCATTAAAAAATCAAAAGATTAAAAAGGAGAATTTTTAAAAATGTCTATTATCAATAAATTAACAGAAGGTATTGTAAGGCGCGACCTCTCCAAAGAAGGTGCTGCTCTTCTCTCCAAGTGGGAGAAGACAGGTCTCTTAGAAGGTCTCGGAAATGAACGCACCAAGCATGGCATGGCTGCGCTTCTTGAAAACCAAGCAAAACAACTTCTTAAGGAAGCATCCACAATGCAGGGCGGCGACGTCGAAGGCTTCGCATCAGTTGCATTCCCAATCGTTCGTCGTGTATTCGGCGGCTTGATCGCTAACGATCTTGTTTCAGTCCAACCAATGAGCCTCCCATCAGGTCTCATTTTCTTCCTCGACTTCACAACTCAGTCTACTAGACTTGGCTCAGTCGCTGACGGATCCGTATACGGTGGTGGCGTAGTTGGTTCTCAAATCACCGGTGGTGTTTCACTCACTAACCGCGATGACGAGAGAAGTTTCTACTCACTGAACAACGGTTACTCATCTCCAACTGGCTCTGCTGCACCGACATGCACCATCATCGCATCAGGTACCGTTGGAGACCCCACTAGTTGGACTTGGTCGGAAACGGCCTACAGCTCCTCTGCACCTGACGATATGGTTCGCTACGACCCAGACCTCGAAGGCAGAAAGGTTGCTGTCGCCAGCATCCCACTGGCAGACTTGACAAGTCTTGTCGCGGGTAGATTGTTTAACGTTAAAGATTATGTCACTATCACGCCGACTACGGCGTTCACCAACGGCCGCTTAGTAAGGCGCCTTACTCGCGACGACACTGTAACTGCGGGCGAGTTGCTCATATGCTGCGCAGCAACGGGTACGGAGACAACAAATTTGTTGGCCGGAGAAATCAACGGGGCACTCAATTTGTCCTTCGTTATCGATGATAATCTTGAATCAGGCGGCGCGCTTGGTGCAGTTGTTGGTGACGAAATCTGGGGCTTGGAAAACCAAGCATCAATTCCAGAAATCGACATCAAGGTCGACTCTGTGGCAGTTACTGCCAAGACCAAGAAGCTTAAGGCTAAATGGACACCAGAATTGGCCCAAGACTTGAATGCATACCACAACTTGGATGCCGAAGTCGAATTAACCAGTGTTCTTTCAGAGCACATCGCGCTCGAACTCGACCAAGAAATCTTGGAAGACCTTGTAAAAGGCGCAACCGCAGGCAGACGCTATTGGTCTCGCCTTCCGGGCAAGTTCGTTAACCGCGAAACCGGAGTACCTCTTACCTCCACAACGGCATTCCCAGATTTCACTGGTAATGTTTCAGAGTGGTATGAGACTCTCGCAGAAACCATCAATGATGTTTCAGCACAAATCCACCGCAAGACACTTCGCGGAGGCGCTAACTTCATCGTGTGTTCACCTGAAGTTGCAAACCTTCTTGAGTTTACGGCTGGATTCCGTGGTTCTGTTACTGCAGATGATGATCGTGGACAAGTTGGGGCAGTCAAGGTTGGCTCTCTGAGTAAGAAGTTTGACGTATTCGTTGATCCTTACTTCCCAAGAAACGTTGTTCTTTGTGGTCGCAAAGGAAGCTCCTTCCTTGAAAGCGGATATGTGTATGCACCATATGTGCCTCTGCAGATGACACCTACCATTTTTGGTACAGAGGACTTTGTGCCTCGTAAGGGCGTCATGACCCGTTACGCCAAGAAAATGGTTCGTCCTGATATGTACGGACTGGTTATTGTTGAAGATTTGATCGCTTAATCTAAAAATAACACATCGAAAGAAGCCCCTCTACAATTTTGTAGAGGGGTTTTGTGTTTGTAGAAACTACTTAATGCTAGGGAGGGATTTTTAATATGGCATTCCCCACTTTAACGCCAGCCAGTCAAATGAGCAAATCAATCTTGCCGCCCACTGGTACTATAGCCGCCGTCGCAACATCGCTGCCATTGTACATTTATTCTACCTCAACGGAGTTTCTATCGGGAGCAGCAGAACAAGTAGCTTTCACTTACAGGAAATTGGGAGGGGATGTCCTCGACATCGAACTCAAGGCAGATAATGTTTACGCCAATTACCAAGAGGCATGCCTCGAATATAGTTATATATTGAATCTCCATCAATCTAAAAACGTCCTTGGGGATGTTCTGGGTCAAGCAACCGGCACTTTCGACCATGAGGGCGAAAGGCTCACAGGTCCCGAAAATGTAAATCTTAAATTCCCCAGGGTCATGTTCGAGTATGCTCGCAGAGTTTCAGATAATTATTCATTTAATTCGGACATCGGCGGAACAATTCCCATTTATTCAGCTTCCTTTGCTCTCAAAGAAGCAATTCAAGACTATGACCTTCAGGCGATTATTTCTGGTTCCTCGGCGACTGGAGTTGACCCAGCCACCGGCGCCTCAATGGAATATGCGGGCATTGTCGGCGATAAACGAATCATCATTAAGAAGGTGTATTATAAATCTCCCCAGGCAATGTGGAGATTCTTTGGTTATTTTGGAGGATTGAACGTTGTTGGTAACTTAAATTATTATGGACAATATACTGATGATTCTACTTTTGAATTAATTCCTACATGGCAGAATAAGCTTCAAGCAATGGCCTTCGAAGACCACATTTATACTAGATTATCTCAATATTCGTATGAAATACAAGATAATAAATTAAGAATATTCCCCGCGCCAGCCCTCCTAAACGTATACAAATATATGTGGGTGGATTTTTCAGTTCTACCCGCCGCATGGGAGAAAAACTCAAGTTATGATGATGGTACCGATGGGATTAATAACCTCAACACTATTCCGTTCGATAATTTACCTTATGATAATATTAATGCAATAGGCAAACAGTGGATTCGACGTTTTGCCCTAGCGCTCTCAAAAGAAACGCTAGGCCAAATTCGCGGTAAGTTCCAATCGATTCCTATTCCGGGCGAATCAGTCAATCTTAATGCGAGCGAACTATTGAGCCAGTCCAAGGAAGAGCAAGAGAAGCTACGAGAAGAGCTGAAGACGATTTTGGACGAACTTACTTATACTGAAATCGCCAAGGCAGATGCAGAAAAATCAGACGCAGTGGAAAATGTTCAAAAGCGCGTACCCACTGTGATTTTCCAGGGGTAAATTATGAGCAGCAGAAAGGATAAAAACAGCGGATTTCGCCCATACTACAAAGATAAGAAAACTCCAGCATCGACTCCGGCTTTAAAAGAAATTGAATTCATGCCTTCGACCATCGAGACAATTGATTATGCACTTCACGACTGGCTTAACGACGAATTGAATATCTTTGCGAGCACCAACGAAGGGTGGAAAAAGGTCCCTCTGGTTTGGTCAATGCCCGAGCGTTCTTTCCAGATAAAAGAAAATAAGGATCTCAGAAGCAAAGACATTTTCATCCTTCCGGCTATCAGTATTGAGAGGATGTCGATGGAGAAGGACCCTAGTTTCAAGGGCGTAGCTTGGTCTCATATTCCCCGTATCAACGATCCAAAAGGCGGAGCAATTACAGTTGCTCGCCGCATTCAGCAAGAAAAGACATCAAATTTTGCAGATGCAGACGCAAAGAGGCTTTATGGTCAGAAAACCTATCCCTTTAAAAACGAAAAGATTGTTTATGAAACTATTACGATGCCGATGCCCACATATGTGGTGGCCACCTATAAATTGACAATCAATACCGAATATCAACAACAAATGAATGAAGTTATAACTCCCTTTATGGCTTACACAGGTCAAATCAACAACTTTTTTATCACCAGAGATGGCCATCGCTTTGAAGGCTTCATCCAAAATGACTTCGCCCTAGAAAATAATATTTCCGATTTAAATGAGGAAGAGAGAAATTTCAAATCCGTAGTAAGCTTAAAAATTCTTGGCTATCTTATGGGGATGGATAAAAATGATAATCAACCTAAGGTGACTATTCGTGAATCGGCCGCAGAATTGCGCATTACTCGTGAAAGGGTGATCTTTAAAGATAAAAAGGACTACTAGGCATGACAGATAACAAATGGGAAAAGCCGAGCAGCCCGCCCCCGCCTCTCTTTCTGGGTGAAAAAGAGCGAAATCTTGTCAAGCAAGTAAATGATGAGTTGCTGGAGCGGGTGATAGGCCAACAAATCACTTATTTACCAATCTCCATGGATTACACCAATTTCCACCCATTATACGGCGAAGCTATAGAGAAAAGCTTTCTGCCGCCTGTCAGGGTGTATGTCCTAGTGGAGTTCGACGGCATAAAAACAACCACTGAAAATTATGGACTTGACAAGGAGAAGTCGATAGCCGTGAGATTCCACAATCGCCGCCTCCACGAAGATCAAGATTTGATGTTAAGAGAGGGGGATTATGTCCAATATGGAGACTCCTTTTATGAGATTGTATCACTCACGGAAGATCGCCAATTGTTTGGACAAGTGGACCATCTTTTCCAGATCTCGGCAAAATGTATAAGAACCCGAAGAGGAATAATGAATATGTCGGTCCTTTCTGAAGAAGTGAAAACGGCACTATCAGATGTCGCCGCGCAGGATACCACTTCTGGACCATATCACACACATTCAGTTGTGAGGATTACATATTGCTATGATGCTGTCGGTGATATCCCTGCCGATACAGCCTTAAACTCTTATTTGGGATATACGGGGGAAGTATTGCTTGCAAACAGTGCGGTATATTTAAATGGTGTCCGTCAAGAGTTTACTGGGCCTGAAGGCATCGCAACCGATGCAGAGTATTATGTCAATGAGGGGCTACTCTACAGTTCATACAAGATTAATAGTGGGGAAAGGATTTTATTGGAGGTCTTGACAGTAGTATGAGCATTTTTAGAGAACATAAAACAACAGCTGATCGCTCTGCAGCAGACAGGAAGCGCCACAAACAGAAGATAGACAAGGCTCTGAAGGAAGGAATAAAAGATGTCATCGCTGACGAATCAATAATCGGTCAAGATGGGAAAAAGAAAGTGAAAATTCCTGTCAAGGGCATAAAAGAATATCAATTAGTCTATGGGGAAAACGAGGAAAACAAGAAAACAGGTGCAGCCGGCGATAAGAAGATCAAGAGAGGGCAAATACTGCGAAAAAGCGGCCAAAAGAAGGGGAAGGCACCCGGCAAGAAGGGGTCAAAGGACAAGGGTGACGAATATTATGAAGTTGAAGTCACACTTGACGAGTTGGCAGAATATCTCTTTCAAGATTTGGAACTTCCAGACTTGGAAAAGAAAAAATTCAGGTTTATAAAGGATCATAAGCCAAAAAGAAGTGGTTTCAGAAAGAAGGGTATGCGATCAAGACTCTCAAAAAAGGAAACCATAAAGCGAAAAATCCGCAGGAAGAAGATGGCAGTCTCTGCGGGTACTTTCGACCCCGATTCGGGTGAAAGATTCCCTTTTCATGAGGACGATTTAAAATACAAGCACACTAAAATGAAGCCCCGCCAGAATAACTCTGCTGTGATTTTCTTTTTAATGGATGTCTCCGGCTCTATGGGGAAAGACAAAAAATATATGGCAAGAAGCTTTTATTTCCTGCTATATCAGTTCTTGAGATACAAGTATGACAACATAAATGTTGTTTTTATATCACATTGCACGGAAGCAAAGGAAGTGAGCGAGGACGATTTCTTTAAAAGGGGTTCTATGGGGGGCACAGTTATGTCCACCGCACTCCAGATGACAAAGGACATTATTTCCAAGAGATATCACCCTTCCAGTTGGAATATTTACACTTTCTATTCCGGCGACGGAGAAAATTGGTCTTTTGACGACGAGAAAACCGTTCGGCTCTTTGATGAAATAAAGGATTTAAGCCAAATGGTATGTTATGCAGAAATAGACCCAAGGTCACATCCAGAATCAGATCTGTCTTTTTTGAGTAAATCTTTTAAGTACAGTCAGAGCGAGACTACCAATTTATGGCAAAAATTAACCAAAATTACCGACGGCAGCTTTAAGAGGGTTAAAATTTCAAAGCCCTCTCACATCTGGATGTCTTTCAAGCACATTTTCGGAGGAAAGGACTGATGAAAGATTGGAGCATCAAGGAATTACAAGAGTGGGATGATAGAATATGCAAAATAGCCAAAGAAAAATATGACTTGGACTGGTTCCCTATCGAATATGAGATTTTGAATTATCATGAAATGATTGGAGCCATGGCATACACTGGACTACCAACCCATTATAGGCACTGGTCCTTTGGTAAATCTTTTGAAAGAACAATAACTCGATATAATTTGGGAATGGAAGGTTTACCATATGAGATGATCATTAATTCCAATCCTTCGATAGCATATCTGATGCTTGAAAACCCCATGAGTACACATTTACTTACTATGTCCCATTGTGTAGGACATTCAGATTTCTTCAAGAATAATAGAATGTTCAAAAACACAGATCCAAATAACATCATTTCTCGATTTAAATCAGCCGCCAAGAGGGTGCAAGAATATATTGAGAATCCAAATATCGGTATCGAAAAGGTGGAGGGTATGCTAGATGCATGTCACGCTATACAATATCAGATACCTCGCACCCCTGGCATTCGAAGAATAAGCCAGGAAGAGGCCAAGAAAGATTTATTTTTAAAAACAAAAGGGCAGCTCAATTTAGATGTGGGTTTGGTGAAGAAGGATTATAATCTGCTCGCCTTCATAAAAGATAATGCCCGAGATTTAGAGGATTGGCAAAGAGATTTGATGGAAATGGTAGAGCGCCGTTCGAAATATTTTGTCCCACAAGGTCAGACAAAGATTATGAATGAAGGGTGGGCAGTCATGATACATGAAAAAATTATGTATGATCTTGAACTTCCTGATAAATACCATCTAGCTTTCCTCAAAACTCATAATCAGGTTGTCCGTCCTATCGTCGGCCGAGTCAATCCATATCACTTGGGATACACCATATTTAAGAATATCGAGAAAAAGTGGGGATTTGATGAGTGTCTTCTTGTGAGAGAGACACATGACGATGAATCGTTTCTTCGAAAATATTTGGATGAAGAAATTTGTCAAGAATTAAACCTGTTCAATTATTCTTACGAGAAAATGTCAGGAAATTACTCAATAAAAGAAATTTCTGACAAAGAAGGGTGGAAAAGCGTCCGCGACACTCTAATTAGCAATGTGGGGCTGAATTCGGCTCCGATTGTATATGTTGAGGACTATGAAAAGAAGACCAATACTCTTTTTATTAAACATGAACATGATGGCAGGGATTTGGAACTATCATACGCAAATAAAGTATATAATCATATATGTTATTTGTGGAACGATAATGTAGAGTTTGTGACCCTTATAGAGGGCGAAAAATGGGAATTTTAAAATGACTAACAAAACTAAGACAGATAAGTTTATGGCTCTCGCCGAAAAACACAAGAAAACCAGCAAAAGAGAGAAGTTCTCCGGAACTTTTGAGGATTATCTTTCTCTGCTGGAGAAAGACAAAGCAATTAGTATATTGGCCCACAAGCGGCTTTATAACACAATTGTCTCCAACGGCATCACTAGAATGTCGGAAGATGACTCAAGATGCAACAATCTTTTCAACGGAGAGTCGCTAAAAACATATGATTATTTTCAGAGCAAGTTTTTCGGGATGGAGCGCCCACTGGCCAAGGTGATGAGATATCTTCACTCTGCAGCCATGAAAGGCGAGGAAAGTAAGCAAGTCTTGCTACTTCTGGGCCCAGTTGGTGCGGGTAAATCCGCCCTCGTTGAACATATCAAGCGAGCCCTTGAAAAGAGCGGGCCCCTATATGCACTTGGCAATTGTCCAATTAATGAGGAACCACTGCATTTAATACCTCGCTCACTCCGTGCAGAGTTCCAGGAAATTTACGGAATCAAGATTGAGGGAGATCTATGCCCTGTCTGCCGCCACAGGCTCCTCGAAGAACACGGTGGTAATTACATGGAATATCCAGTGGTGGAGAGAAGTTTTTCTATTCGAGGTCGCAGGGGCATCGGAGTTGTTCCTCCGATGGATGCCAACACACAGGACACAAGCATCCTAGTGGGGTCAGAGGACATTTCAAAATTAGACCTCTACCCAGAGGACGATCCAAGGGCTTTAAGCCTAAATGGGGCATTTAATGTGGGAAATCGTGGAATTGTTGAATTTGTCGAGGTCTTCAAAAACGAGATTGAATTTTTGCACACAATGATTACTGCGACACAAGAGAAGGCAGTGCCGTCACCCGGCAAAGGTGCGATGATTTACTTTGATGGTGTTATCCTTGCACATTGCAATGAGGCAGAGTGGATCAAATTTAAATCAGAGACCACGAATGAAGCGATTTTAGACAGAATCGTCAGAGTGAATATTCCTTATTGTCTCGAAGTGACAGAAGAGCAAAAGATCTACCAGAAATTGTTGGATGAGTCCGATTTTGATGCACACATCGCACCACACACTCTGGAAATCGCAGCAATGTTTTCTGTATTGTCCAGACTTAAGCCCTCCAACAAAGTGGACCCACTCACTAAGATGAAAATTTACAATGGACAAGAGGTGGTCGAAAAGGGCTATATTAAAAAGATTGATATTGAAGACCTTCGTGAAGAAGTCCGCGACGAGGGCATGACTGGGATTTCGACAAGGTTTATCATGAAATCAATTGATGCCGCAGTTACTGATTCTGAAAACAATATGGTAACACCAATTTCCATAAGGGACGCTTTGATCAAACAAGTCAAAGAGCAGGTTGTCGTCGAAGATCTGAGGGAGAAGTACCTTTCATTCTTGCAAAAAGAGCTTCATGATGAGTATCTTAAGATGTTGGAGACAGAAATTACGAAAGCCTTTGTTTCTGCTTATAAAGAGCAGGCAGAGTCTTTGTTCAATAATTACTTGGACCATGCCGAGGCATATGTTAATGGTGTCAAGGTCAAAGATAAGGTGACAAATGAAGAAATGCATGCAGATGAAGATTTCCTACAATCAATCGAGGAACAGATTGGGATAATCGGATCCGCACGAGAAAATTTCCGTGCAGATATCACAGCCTACATGTTCGCGAAATTGAGAAAGGGGGAACAAATTGATTGGACCTCATATGGCCCGTTAAAAGAGGCTATTGAAAACAAACTTCTGGATTCTGTTCGAGATATTTCCAGGATTGTCACCAAATCAAAATCGCGAGATAAAAAGCAACAGGGCAAGTACAGCGAAATGGTACAGACCTTGATAGATGAATATGGCTACAATGAAGCCTCTGCCAACGAGATTATCAAGTATGCATCCAATAATCTTTGGAGAGATAGCTAATAGTCATCTTTTTTTGAAAAACTTAACTTTTTAAATGAAACCTTGTAAGATTTCTTACAAGGTTTATTTTTTTGTCAAATTAATTATCTTTTTTTGGCTTTTCAAAGGTGGATGATATATCTAGGGCGAACAAGTCTGTTCGCAGATTGTGTTCGTATTTTTTTGAAAATTTATGTTTTCTTAAAAGGGGTTTTTTAATGGTTTTTTTACCTAACGGTAGGCAATTAAAATTAAGTTTAGAAAACCCTAAAAAAATAATATTTTCTATTATTTCTATTAATAATAACAAAGGAGAAAAAAATATGAAAATAAATAATAACAATAATAATAATAAGGAGGGTTTGACATGGCTTTAGGTGATCATACTTTAATCGCAGCCTACCCTCTTGGTTCTGGAATCGCAGATTTACAGGACAGTTACGATGGGTACAGTGCACAAAACATGATATTTGCTGGAGACGACGACCTATCTGGTCTACCCGTTGCAGATTTCAACAGCTCTTACTATGGAGTCGATAATGACCTCTATAATGGCTTTGATACAGAATACTCATTCTCAATGTGGTTGAAACCGGATACAGTTGCTCATTCAGCCATGATGGTGAATGAGCAACACGGTTCTTATTATAACACATGGAGTGTCTACCTTCTGGCAGATGGCCAGCTATCCCTGTTCTGCAGAGATGCCAACGGCGGTGCATATGATATAGCGAACTCGACAATTACGATCTCCGCTTCGAATTGGTCGCATGTCGCTGCCACATGGAGTGGCACGGAAATTAAATGGTATATCAATGGCGCTTTAACCAGCACCACATCAGCTTCGAGAGTTCCATGGAATTCTCCAGCTACACTTTGGGTCGGCGGAAATGCGACGAAAGCCGACAAACAGTATTACGACGGTAAAATGTCAGATTTAAGGTTCTGGTATTCAGAACTTACTGCATCTGATGTGGCTGAGCTGCATGCAGCAGGTCAGGTTCCAATAGATTTGGGATTGGTTGCAAAATATGATCTGGACACTGATGTTACTGACTCAGTTGGATCCAACGATGGTACATCTCACGGTGGGGCTGCATTTACATCCGTATCGGGAAGGTCTACTCTAACTTTATCTTCTAATGGTGACTACGCACAAATT
>Ga0098044_1001718_pt1 | contig 11377 bp, 8 predicted proteins | sample 10_taG_FD_75053 | JGI IMG/M metagenome (GOLD analysis project Ga0098044, IMG submission 75053) | Marine viral communities from the Subarctic Pacific Ocean - 10_ETSP_OMZ_AT15264 metaG | ecosystem: Environmental > Aquatic > Marine > Oceanic | place: Pacific Ocean | collected 2015-01-16 | reverse complement strand
GCATTGTTTAATAGATACCCCAATCTGCGCCTTTTGTCACAGTGATCGCATTATCGTCGTTCGCTGTGTTGATGGTCTCTGGATCTGGCGCTAGTTCTTCATCTGGCTGATTGTCGCCGGCGCCAGCTTCGGGCAACGGGTCGTCTGCGCCGTTGTTGGCTCCAGTGGAAGGTTGAGCATTTTGCGCTTCTTCTTTCTCTTTGTCCTCATCGGATGCATCATACAATTGGACTCCATATGGGAATAGCGCGCCGCTGGGATCATCGGCGGTTCCAACGCCAAATTCGTTGGACTCATTCCAGCCGAGAGGATGTTCGTGAATCGGAGTGAATTCAAGGTTTATTTCGATCAGTTTCGGAAGAATGGCTTCAAGTCCGCCTAGTCCGCCGGTACCCTTTGCTACAACTCCATGCGTGCCTTCTAAATTATGATTAACAGTTACATTACCAATCGCGCCCAAAACTCCTTGTCCACCATGTTTATAGTTTTCATACAATTTCAATTTTGCCGCAGCTTGACCAGAATCACCAGAAACTGCTTCTTTACCGGCAGCGTCTTGCAAAAGGTTCATTACCTGAATACGAATTAGCGGAGATTGAGTGATGGTTTGCGCCTGTCCAGTTTTTTTGTATGTGGGATATAAAAACTGCGTGAGCATCTGAACCTTTCCTAAATTCTCGTAAGCTTCTCCGGTGGTCATGGCCGGAATCTGAAAAGCTAGAGTAATCTTCCTCGTTGTATTCTTAAACAACATGATCGGATCCGCACGACCATACACCACTTCCGAAGTCCAATCAGACCCATAAGTTTCATTAAACGCCGTAATAAAAGCTTTGAATGCTATCACATTTCCCGAAGGAACATGTGTGAATGTAATGATCATGCCGGCGTTGGCGAGCGCTTGTTCACCATTGGCATTTAATCCTGGGTCCTTGGCATCAGAGCCATATTGGTTTATATCAAATTTTGTAAATTCTGCCATAATAAGTTTTCCTTTAGCTCACGATGTGTTCGGCCATACCGCTCTCAAACACATCCTGTAAGAAAGTGCGTGTTTCGCCAACATCCAAATGCACTTGAACTGTGGTATTCCCGGCTGTTGCGGGCTGAGCCTGAGCCTGAGCCTGGAAAGTATTAGCAACTGCAGCTGTCGGCATTTGTTTAACTTCGATAATAGAAGTTGTAACTGCGTTCATTGCGGTTGTAAATGCTCTCGACTGCGCAGTGTCAACCTTGCTGATCTCGCTCACCAGTTTGCCCATTTGTTTGATGGAATCGCTCATGTCCAATCTGCCCAAATCCTGCATTGCGACTGCCAAGTCTTGGATACCCTTCGCAGCAGTTTTAACGGTAGACAATACGAGAGCAAACGCGGCAAAACTAGCGATTCCCAACAACGTGGTGGGCAGCGCAAATAAACTTAAGGCGCCGGCCAGCATTCCCATTGAGATCGCAAAGCCTATAAAAGAAGTCGCACTAACGCCGCCTATTTCCTTAACCATTAATGAGATCCCGTAGGCGGCGGCGCCCATTCCTGCTCCAATTAATAAGGCGGCGCCGCCAACAGCCAACAGAACACCAACCGCCGCCCCCGTGGCTGCAGCTTGCGGACCAGCCACTAACGCCACCAGCCCCAACATTAACGCCCCAAAGGCGGCCGTAAAACCAATAATGGCTGCCGTGGCCGGAATCGCGGCCCAGCCCAAGTCTTCAAACGACTTAGCAAGATAGGACAGCCCGTATGCCGCTGCGCCAATTCCTGCGCCAATTCCCAACGCTGCAAGCCCCACGGCTGCAATCTGCTTGGCACTCCATGCACTAGTCGTTCCTAAATTCTTGGTTGTCTTATCCAGCAGCAGGTTGGGTCCGATGGACTTCCCCGTAAACTTAATGTTATTAAGCTTGGCCAGGCCATTGCTTATTTCTGCGGCAGTTTCTGCAGTAACGCTGGTAGTGAGTCCTGCATTTGCCACTGTCGCCATTCCCACTTTAAGCGACCAAGCCATCATTACTATCTTTCCCAGGACAAGGAGTGGAAGCCATATCTTCCAAGCCTTAATTACGGTGGAGATGTGCGGCAAAAGAGTTTGTATCATGCTTATCAACTCCTTGAATACAGGCGCGGATTCGGCGATTGCGGCATTAAATTGCTCTTGGATCGACTGCATAGCAAGGGCTTGTTCCGCTAATTCTTCATATTCTTTCGCACTCTTTTGCGTAGAGCCAGCTAGCATATCTTGGTTACCCGAAAGAACCAGCGCCAAATCCCCCACACTGTCAAGACCAAGTGCATCCTTATAAAAGTTCTTCTGATAATAACTCATCGTATCAAACGACAATCCAGCGCCCTCGATAGCGCCGCGAATCATATCAAAACGTTCGCCAGGATCAGTTTGCATCATCAGATCCATGGCATTAACGAAGTTGCCGCCCAATGCTGCGTTTAGCTTACCGGCTTGAGTTGCAGCGCCTTCAAAAGTATCGAACTTGTTAGTAATTTGGAGAAGCTTGTCCATCTCCATGCCAGTAATCTTGCTGGTTCTCTGGAGATCCTTAAATACTCTCACGCCGTCATCGCCGAACTTGGCTAAACTTGGTCCTGCTGCGGCAAATTGCTGCGCCATTCGCGAAGGATGCACGCCAATTTCCTGAGCATAAGAGGCCAGATCTTCTTGGAGCGCTGCGGTGTTCCGAGCCGACACTCCCATCATCTTTGTGGCAACTTGAGTACCCTTTGCCATGTCTTCCATAGAGATACCAAGCTTACTAAGTGTGGCAATAGTATTCTGCATGTCGACTCTTGTGTCTTCTGCTAAGAAAGTGAAATCTGTATAAGTTGTATATAAAGCCTGCGCAGCTTTGCTGGCATCCTCGGAAGTTACGCCAAATTGTCGCGTTTGTTCATATGTGGTTGTAACAGATTTTGCAAATTCGGCGCTAGCGCCTGTTGCGCGTCGGAAACTGTTTTCCATGTCTACAAGGCTGATAGCAATTCCCACAATGTTGTTCACCCAACTGGTAAGAATAGAATCGACGGCGGATGAAGCAAAAGCAGCGGCTGACACTTTTGCGGAGTTCTGAAGCGCCATGATTACACTTTGCATTCCGCCGACAAAGTTTTTGCTCTCTTTGAGCGACATTGCTTTGCCTAAAGCGGCGCCCAGTCCTGCGGCCGCATCCGCAGAGTCTTTAACGCTTGCCTTAAGCTGATCAATCTGCTTTGTCTTAAGATTAAGTAAAACAAGTTCTTTTTCTGCTTCTTTGATGTGCGCGAGTTTCTTCTTGTATATCTCTTCTGTCTCATTGAGTACTTTGAACTCTTCCTTCAACAAACGAATTTTGGTTTGTAGCGCCTGCTTGGCCTGTTCATGGGCTATAAGAGTAAATTCGACGGTCTTCTTGTTGTTTTTCGCAACTTCTGCATATTGAGCGGCGAGCTTTTGCTGTAATTCGAGATTTTCTTGTGTCGCTATTCGGCTCTTGTCCTGCAGCCCTAGGAGTTCGTGGAGTTTTTTCTCCTTCTGCTCGTCAAGCTGCAGCCCCCGCTCCTTAAGCTTAAGCTGCTCTTCAAGAAGATCCTTAAGTTGCTTTTCATTGTCCGGAGTTAATGGCACAAGTCTATCCTCGCATAACTTATACTTCTAATTAGTTTTACACAAAAAAAGGCAAAGCCTTTTGACTTTGCCTGAAAAATACTTTCATCTCATTCGGGGAGGTTGATTCTCTGCAGATAAAGTTTGATAATCGCCACTCTGTCCGCTGTTAGCCCTTTCGATGGCTTCCTTCTCGTCTTTTAGCTGCTTCATCAATCTCTTGACAAACCACATACGGAGACCAACTGGCAAATTATAAGCCTCTACGAACGACCATCCTCCCGAATATTTCAGGAAGAAGAACTGTTCGTAAACGCTCTCCATATAATCACCGGTCAGGCCAAAAAAAGTCCGCCGAGAGCGGTACCTCCATGTCCTGTTCGTGGGCACATTCAGAACACTCAAAGGTCTGAGTCAAATCAACATTTGGAGCCGCAAGACGATACGCCAATCTCAAGTGTCGTGAATCCATAGAAGGAATGTTGTCAACCAAATACTTTCTGGTCTGGGCGGATGTGTCACCATTGACAGCTACTATCATATTCGCCAACTGGCGCGTGACGTTGTTCTCAAGACCCTTGTTGCCTTTCGGCTTATTCTTGAGCATTTCCATTAACATCTTTTCATCGCGGCCGGTGAACAATCTAAACGTTGCAGTCACTTGCATCTTGGGCAATACGACATCAAACGTTCCATCCTCGTTATTCGTGATATCTAATTGCTCCGTTTGATCGCCCGTATAGGTTGTGGGCTCTTCAAGATTGAAAGTATATTCTTGCCGTGTCTGACATGACGGGCACACAACCGTTGTTTCATATGCTGGACCATATCCTGAAATTCTCGCTGCAATAATAATAGCGTTTCTATCGCCTACTAAAAGCGAATCAGGATTGATACTTTTATCGACAATCAAATTCTTAATTACCCGGTCAAGCGCAGTGCCTTTCTTGAGAAGGGATCTCGACGTAAGAATATCCTCTTCCTTCGCAGTCATGTGCCTTAGTTCGATAGTGTCATGACCGTACAAAGGGTGTGTTTCGGAATAATATCGCCCACCCGAAGGGAGATCGATTATATCCGTGGGAACCACAAAAGAGAAGGGCTCCCCCGTGTTCTGCTGAACGACTGGCGCGGGGGTGTCGACATTTTGCGTTTGCGCACCCACGCGATCTCTATTTCTTGACAATATACACCTCGTTGTATTTATCTATTATATATCAAATGACCAATTTGTTAAGCGCTAACTTGCTAAGTCCGCGCCCTAAGCGCCGGGCTCGTCGGTGGCGCCGAAGTGTCCGCCACCGGAGGCATCAGACAGGGCAGCCCAATCATATTTAAGCGTCAAGGTGAGTTCGGTCAAATCGTCGGCGCCGTATTCTAAGTCTCCAAACTTCATTTCTGTAATTATGGCATTCTTTAAAACCCAAGATTCAATTGGCGCGCCTTCGCCGTTTAACTGTGCAATTGTAACCGTACCCACGGCAGCACCCAAACTAGATTTAGTCATAGTGGTAAGGCCGGCTGACGAGGCCGGGACCGCATATTTAGCAGCTTCCATCAACGAACCAAAGCTAGAGGCGACGTCGGGGTCTTGAGGATCGACCAAGGTTAAGGTGACATCTTGCCACGAAACGGTGCCTGGATAATAGAACGTATGATTAAGATATTTATGTTCAGTTGTGGCAATCTGAAAAGAGGGCTTCGTTACCGTCTTGGCATACCAAACTTCATTAGAGTTGGCATCCGTCGCCACCAGACCAGTCATACTTACCGTAAATCTAAACTTCCTCTTGGGATCTTTAAGCGCGGTGGTACCATTAAAATCGCTACTCCAGAAATCAGCCATGATAAATATTCTCCTTCTTATCCACTATTAAGTAGTAAGTTTGTTTCTTTTTAATCATCGAAAGAGGCTCCTGTGGACATAATCACAAAGTCAATTGCAATATACTCAATTGCGCGCGCCGGCTTGACCAAGATCTTCGCATAAAGAATGTTTTGGTCAATCAAATCAGGTGTCGTTGTGGTCTCATCCAAGATAAGGCGATAGTCAACAATACCATAGTTAGTCTGTGTGTTCGACAGAAGCGGCTCAATAAGTCCCTTGAAGTTGTTCCAAGTTGCCTGGACATTCTGCTCAAAGAGAACTCGGTTGGCCAGAATGGAAATCTGCTTCTTGAGGTAAATCACAAGCCTACGCACATTAATACGGTCAAGTGCCGATTGACGTTCCTGTAGCGTCTTCTGTCCGAATACCACAATCCCCGTGTTGGGGAACGAAGCAATCGGATTAATCCGGTTAGAATATAACGTATCGCGGTTATCCGAAGTCAGACGTTCTGTGACGTTTGTAATCGGAATACCAGCGGCGCCGTCAGTCAAGCCGCCTCGATTAAACCCAGCAGGGGCAAACCAAATCTGCGATTTAGCTTCCGAACTACCGAGGACTCCCAGCATTGCAACTGTGGGTGGAATCCAAAGCATGCGTCCGTTATGCGAATCGCGAGTTTGGACCCAGGGATAGAAAGTGGCGCCATAGCTGGAGTCGATTCTTCTATTTCTCAGGGAATTCGATGCAGCTTGTGGCGTCGTACCTAAACGCTGAGCCTTCGTATTGTAATAAGCCTCGTGCGACGGGATATATACACTCGGAAGGTCAATGAGTGCCAAGGCATCTCCTCGATCCTCGCAGACGCTAATCATATGTTCCGTCAAATTGTTCTGCGTTAAGCCCGGCGCCGTTAACACATTCATGTTAATGAACTCGGGATCCGCCACAGTATCAATGGCGCGGCGGAAAGTATTATAAATGTAGTTAGTATCTTCTGTATCAGTCGAAGCCATCCCATTGTTATAAGTCGGGTCTGGCTTAAAGATATTCCAACCATCATAGCCTCCCCAGAAGGGCGCCGTAAACTTGTCATATCCGGCGTTCAACATGTTAACATAAGAACTAGTGGTTACCGATAAGCTAGAGGCGCGGGAGCCGGACTCGTAGAAGTACGTACCATTTCCAACTCGGACATTATCCAAAGAGAACACATACGACCAAGCATTAACGCCGGTGGCGCCGGCGACAGCGAGTGGCGCGCTCTGGCCCGGAACCGGGTCGCCGGGGAAGGATGCATACAGCAGACGTTTCCAGTCTCCGAAGCTTGCATCGGCTCTCGTACTACCCGATGTTCTAGTATTCTGGAATCCAAAGTATGCCTTGGTAGGATCGCTAAGTCCGCCATCCGATGCAGAATGACGAAGTCGATCTACTGGCCAGTAAAGGCTAGCCGAAAGAACAGCACCCTGAGCCCCACTCATCCATTGGCTTTGGTTAGTCGCAGCAGCAGCCGGTGTTTTGGACGCCTTGGCAATTGAGCCACTATAGGTAATAAAAACACCCTGCGGTCCATCTGCAGTTGTACCGGAGCCCGAAACAATCGGCTTAAACGTTGGCGGTCCGAAATATCCAAACGGAAGTAACAGAGGATCAGAGGCGCCGGCTTCAACATCCTCATTCATCTCAACATATACAAAGTCCGACCTATTGGCATATTCGCCATACTGCTTAAGCCTTCTCTGGTTAGAGTCCCAACTCCAATATCTATCACCAATTATGCGACCAATAAAGTTGGGGTCGACTGGGTCTAATGTACAGCCATCGAATCTCTCTACCACCTCGGGGCGGTTATCGCTATCAAGGAAGCTTCTAAGAACCACCGAGAATGTTCCATATTCGCTAGTTGTCGTAGTAGACCGTCTAATCTTTTCAATAGATACTTTCAAATTCCTATTCAGCCACTCACCATGGCCGCGGCCCTTAAGTCGGAACAGCTTCGTCATACCTGCGGGCTTGTAAGAGCCAGGGTCGCCGGACAGATCCTGTCCGATAAACCAACCAGCGACAGCCTCTCTCGAAGCTTGCTTAACATCCGCCACAGTTGTTGTAGAGCCGCTTAGCTACACTCCATAAATAACACCCTGCATGGCCTGACTCGTCAGCGAAGAGCCGCTCACCATATAATTGCGAACGTTCCCCTCAAAACTTTCTCCCAAAACAATTGCATCCGATGTGGGATAAAAGGTTCCTGAAGCGTTCAGGAGTTGCGGGTTAGTATTAAACCGCTTACGAATAAACGTCTCTGCCGAATCGTCAAATCCGAACTTAACCTTATGCTCCACCTCTGAACTGTCGGTATAAATAGCCGTAAAGATGCCGTTAGCATCCGAACCAATACACTGACATGTGCCGCGGCCATAAGTCAAGCCGAAAGTCGCATCGTTGCCTTGGCGCATCGCGCCGGTAAGCTCAAGAGAGCCCGAATTCATATAAAAAATTGCAGCAAGAATGCCAGCGCTAGCAAGCTCTGCATCCGCGCCAATAGTACCGCCGGGCGAACCAGGAGTAACTGACTGCGGAGGCTGAGTAAGATCGTTACTACTTCCGGAAGGGAAAACCCACAATCCGTAGGCACCTCCAGCCGTTGCTGTTGAAATACCAAGGTTCCCCATAAGGTTTGTCGTCTTCCATCCTGCACCAGCATTGCCGCCGGCTGTACCACCAGCTGACGTTTCCTGACCCAAAAGGCGCATATACGTGACCGGTGCGACACTAGAGGCCAAAAAGGCTTTTGCCGCGTATGTTCCATACATCGGAGACTGGAGATTTCCGTCTCTCCAGATATCGCCACCCCCATTTCCCGGGACAGATGTGCCAAAAGCTCCCACAAAATCAGAATACGACTCTACGACAATAGGCTGCATCGCGAGCCCTTTTCGGGAGCGACCAATTACTACGGGTCCAATCGCATCCGGCTGCTGGGGGATTTCGGAGTTATCAATTTCGTTGATAAACACCCCAGGAGATACAAATTTAAAATTACTTATGGGCATATTAGGTTCCTCTTCTAAAAAATAGGCTTAATTGAGCAGGCAATCATACTTTAAATAGTATTTTGGATTTCAAAAGTCTTCAGGAACTCCAATAAAATAAAACTTTGAGTTCAGGAAGTGAATTTGTAAAATCCCTCTTCATCTTCTATCACAAGCCCTTCTTGCGGAAACATGTATTCTATCACATTCTCGTCTACGCGCACAATATTTCTATCGTCATTGGTCCCTTCACCAATAAGATAACCCAAAACCCTAATTGTAATCTCAGAAGTGAAAAGGCGCGTATCTTCCCCCAAATTAGCTATATTGTTGTTATGAGTAAAGCCTTGATCTATAAAACCCTCGTACAAGTGTCCATTTCTACGCATTATGAAAGCATTAATTTGGCCAGTTCTTGTCATAAATGGCGCAATCAAATCATTCATTTGCTGTTGGTATTCGGTCTTGATGACGATCTTATAGTCCACATTAACATAAATCGGAATCGGAATACTCAATGTTTTAACCACTATTCTCTTGTTTACTCTCGGAGACCACTGTTGAAGAGACCCTGAAGTGTTTGTGCGTGTTCCGGCTGCAACAGCGAAGTTTCTCGTTTTATCCTCGACAATCTTCCTAGCAAGAACCATGCGGCCCGTGCGTCCATCGTGCTTATCTGAGTAAACCTGCGCTTGAAAACCGCCCTTTCGTGCGGGATCTTTGACTATGCCAGTTCTCTCAAGGCTGAGTATGGGCAACTTAAAGGCGCCTCCATCATCTCTAAGACTCTTGTTGTGTTTAACTTGATAAGCTCTTTCTGGCGCCTGCCACAGTAGAGGAACCTCTTTAAATCCTTCATTGGTGATGGCGCTTAACTTTAAATCATCCTTAATCCACCCCATGATGGCAGCATCAATGTTTTCGATATCAGAAGCCAGCATGCCAATTTCAGACAGTTGTAGATCAACGCCGCGCGGGATCAAGGCAAAGTCAAAATTATCAGGTAGCATCGAACATCCCCTTTCTCGCGCGCCTACAACGAGCCGAAATTTCAAATCCGTGCTGCACTTGTCCGAACAACTTCTTTTGCTCTGAGAGCTTCACTATCTCGTAATAATAGGCGCCGTACAACACAAAGTCTCCTTCTCTGACATACATATTCTGGTCTTCTTCTAAACGTCTTTTATGAAAATGAATATTGATTTCCCACGTTTTATCTACGCCAGCACTCTCAAGATAATCCGTTGAAAAATCTGTAAACTCAACGAGAGCATACACGCGAACGGGAGGCAAAAAAGTCTTTTCAATGGCTTCGCCATATAATGGATGAAAGTTCGTAGTTTCCAGATCAATAGGATAATACAAAATTTGTTGACCAATAATTTTTTCGATTAATTCGTCATTAACCTGCTTAACTAAATCTCTTTCCTTCTCTCCGAAGAAGAGAGGGGGAGGGGGAGCAGGCGGTCTTTTCCATTCGTTATCTGACATTAATCATGTTATCCTACAAATATAGGTAGTGGCGAGCCCTTAAATGCGGTCTCAGCAGCTTCGGTCATTTCCGCATCCTTCTTCACCAACTCCTGATATGTAATGCCATCAAGAATTTCCTTCAATTTCTCACGTAATGATTCCTGTTCTTCTTTCGCCTGAGAAAGCAGTTCGGAATGATTCAAGGTCACGCTTTCACCAGGAATCGGCATTGTCGTAAATTTGCCTCGAATTTGTCCCAACATTTCTTTACACAATGCTAACGCATATTTTCTAATCCATTGTTTGCCCATAGAGTTGATGTTTCCATAAGGTATATTATCAAATGGGAGCGTGTTAACGTTATTGATACCGAGTACTCCATCTTCGTATCTATCGTTAGTGTCCCATGGATTAATCAGATCTACAAAGAAATCAACCCAAATACGATCCAGCGGTCCCAAGCCCCAATAACTTGGCATAGGATAGAGTCGGAGGAAATTGTCTTTAATCTCATACGAATAGTGAGAAGTTCTAGTATAAAGCGAGTCTTCATACATAATTGCTTGCATCTTGTTCTGCCATGTTGGAATGATCTCGAATGTAGAATCATCAGAGAATTGCCCATATGTCGAATAGTTGCCGACCACTCCTACGCCGCCGTAATAGCCATAGAATCGCCACATGGCGCGTGGCGATCTGTAATACACGCGCGTAATAATGACTCTCTTATTCTCCACCGCGGCGCTAAAGTCCACGGGCCGGCCGGCATCATCGGTTCCAGTTGAAGACGCGGCTTCGATAATGGTCTGAAGGTCATAATCTTGTTGGTCAGTACCCGGCGAGAAAGATGCCGAATAGATGCGCTCAGTGCCGCCGAAGCCGGCGGCTGTCGATACTGCATCGCCAATCTTTCGAGCCTGAGCATATTGAAATTTGGGATATCGAAGCTCAACGTTAGATCCGCTCAAAGAATCTCCAACGATAAGATTGCCCAGATGATCAAACGTTCCAGTGGCGGCCCCCAAAGAGGCGGCTAAGACATTCTTTCCTTGATGAAGGTTGACAATATAAGAATACTCTAAGACCGCCTCTTCGTAGGCGGCATAAACGTTTGCCGGCGTAAGCTCGATATCTACAACATCGCCGCCAAGTTTTTTGTATACATAATCTACCTGCGTAGCGGCACCAGTTAAAAACGCCTGCGAGCCGGTGTACATACCAAAAGGAACGCCGGCTGCAACCTTGCCAGCACTTCCAGTAGATGTAAGCACAATTGTACTAGTTCGGGATATTGGAGCTAATTCTTGAGGCATGAAGTAAAATTCCTTAAATCTATTTTAAATAGTTTTCTTTAATAGAAAACCCCCACCGAAACCGGAAGGGGTTCTAAATAGCAGCTTATAAAATACTTTTTAATCTTCTTTCTTGGTTTTTTTGGAAACACTCTT
>Ga0098044_1001715_pt1 | contig 11385 bp, 14 predicted proteins | sample 10_taG_FD_75053 | JGI IMG/M metagenome (GOLD analysis project Ga0098044, IMG submission 75053) | Marine viral communities from the Subarctic Pacific Ocean - 10_ETSP_OMZ_AT15264 metaG | ecosystem: Environmental > Aquatic > Marine > Oceanic | place: Pacific Ocean | collected 2015-01-16 | reverse complement strand
TGACGATGCCCGCTGCCAAGATTTTTGATGGTGCCATCAATATTGATTGTCAATTCAGTCTTGACAGTTTTACCGACTAATTCTTTCAGATCGTTTAATTCGCTTTGCATTCCCTCCATTACAGCGGTTTGTACGCTCAATAGATCGCTCTCCGATACACTAACCACGTTTGCGCTAGCATCCGGGCCTTCTAGCCACAAACGAATTAATGCGTCGGTATCCATAGATGGCGCTCTCTTATAGAGAACAGCCAATTTTCGCAACGATGCCATTTGGTGCGCATTAGGTTCTAAACCTAGCGCGACGCCACTAAGCGCATCCGATAATACGCTTAGATTTTGAGCCGATAAATTGTTAGAATGTTGATAGTTCATTTTCAGTAATTCCTATTATTGAGTGATTAGTTTGCCGCGAGTTTCGCAGACCGGGCATGGTGCATTCGGGCCAATTTTTGCAAGCTGGGTTGCGGATGCTCTAGCCGTGAATTTGCAATGCGTGCATTCGAGTTTCAGATTGCGCGTGGTTTGTTTCTTCCTAAGCTGGGGGTCTACCTTAGAATGCGGATAGCTGCCGAGTATTTCGGCAATATCTTTGAACTTAGATTCGAGCAGCGGGGTTATCGAGTTGGTTAGTTTGTTCAAATCAACTACTGTTAGCGGGCCAGTGTAACCAATAGCGCGAGCGACTCTAGAGAATTCGCCCCTATGCCCGCATTGAATACCTACTAAGCCGTGAACCATCTCATGCGCGGTTGTCGCTAATACTTCCATTGGGTTATCAAGTAGAGGGTTAATTACTATTTCAGTGAATCCCCCCTTTGATACGACAGGATCAAATGCTTGGCCTAGTGTTACAGACTTGCCGCTACGCGAACCACGATAGGCCATAGGGAATGAACAACTAATCTTGATCTTCTTAGTTTCCCATTCGCTAGGATCTATTTGTGCGGCGGTGAAAACGTCGTGATGCATTAGCACCATTGCCGCTTCGAGCCACTCTTCTCTCGTTTTGTGTGTGATGTTATCCATGTTGCCGGACTCCGTTGTTGCGTTAAAAACGCTAAAATAGCAGTTGTTTAAACCGATGTAAACCTTTTGATATTAAATTAGTTGAATTAAATTAGCGGTTGTTTAAATGAGTGAATCGGGAATGCCGCACCAACACACTACAGTTAAAGAGAGATTATTCGCTCGATACGTGGCGGAGGGCTATACGCAAAGTGAGAGTGTTAGGCGTGCGGGTTATCAAGGCAATCCGAATAAGCTAGGAAGTAAGCTGGTACAAAGGAGTGACGTTATGCAGTTAATTAAACAAAGATCTAAAGAATTAGAAGATGAGAGGGCGCTATCTTTAGATGATCACCTATCGGCTCTAGCAATGTTGCGTGATGATGCCAAAGACGCGGGCCAATATAGCGCTGCAATTCAAGCGGAGCACCATCGCGGCAAAGCGGCGCGTCTATACGTGGAACAATCGCACGTTATTGAGCAATCGGTTGATACGCCCAATGAAATACTCGAGCGTTTAAACGTGCTATTAGATGACAAGAGCGCCGACAGTATCTAGACCGGCTCGCAAAGCGCCATGTAGCGCGACCCCACCCCGCCGCCGCGAAAAAAGGAGTCCCGCACCTATACGTATATACTAATTCTGACACTTGAACACCTCAATTTTACAAACCCCTACCCCTTAAAACGTTTAAAACGTTTACATTACATACACCCCTAAATTTTATATAAATAAAAAACCATTTCTGTTTACTTTATAAACGTTTACACACATTTGGATGCAAGACGTACCTGAGTTATTATGGTTGACAGCCAAAGGATACTCGTCCTTTCGGAATAAGCGTGGCTCACTTATGGCTACAACGGGCTTTTATTGAGAGTGGTCGGGGAGCTAGGGGAACCCCCCGACCGTATCGGGTGGTGTTATACCCGATGAAGGGATGTCTTCCAATGCGGAGACGATAACTATAGTATATGGCGGTATATGGATACGCAAGAGCAGTTTAAACAGCTTAAAGATAAGCTAACTCCTGAAAAACTAATCTCTCTTGATCCAACAACCCGTAAACAAGTGATGAAGTTGATGGGTGATTTGGAGTTATCAGTGAATAGGGAGAAGAGTCAGGACTCGTTCTTGGACTTCTGTGCTTCTGTATGGCCTCCTTTTATAAAGGGGCATCATCATGTCAAGATGGCTCAAGCATTCGAGAGAGTCGCTTCTGGTGAGCTTAAGAGGTTAATTATTAATATGCCTCCTCGTATGGGTAAGAGTCAGTTGACTTCTTGGTTGTTGCCAGCTTGGATCATGGGGAGATCTCCAGATAAGAAAATCATTATGGCATCCCACACCGCCGAGCTTGCTGTTAGGTTTGGTCGTATGGTTCGTAACCTGATTAGTAGTGAGGAGTACGAGGATGTATTTCCTAGTGTTTCCCTCACCGCCGACTCTAAAGCGGCTGGTCGCTTTGATGTATCAGGGGGAGGAGAGTATTTCTCCGTGGGTGTAGGTGGCGCAGTCACAGGTCGTGGTGCGGATCTACTCGTCATTGACGATCCCCATTCTGAACAACAAGGTCAGCAAGCTGATCCCAAAGTCTTCGATAGTACCTACGAGTGGTTTAGTTCTGGCCCTCGCCAGCGTTTACAACCCGGTGGTGCAATTATAATCGTGATGACTCGTTGGAGCCAGAAAGATCTTTGCGGCCAGATACTACGTGATTCTATCACAAGAGAAGGCATGGATGAATGGGAAGTTATCGAATTACCGGCAATACTTCCATCAGGTAGATCGCTGTGGCCCGACTACTGGCCCGTCGAGGAACTGGAAAAGCTTAAGGCTGAATTGCCTGTATCCAAGTGGGAAGCACAATATCAACAGCAACCGACATCAGAAGAGTCGGCAATTATTAAAAGAGACTGGTGGCAGCTCTGGGAAGAGAGCGCTCCCCCTCATGTTAACTTCATTATTCAATCGTGGGATACCGCGTTTATGAAACATGAACGAGCTGACTACTCAGCCTGTACAACGTGGGGAGTCTTTTATATGGATAATGATGAGGGGCAATCTGCTCCTAACATAATACTCCTTGATGCCTTGCAGGAGAGACTGGAATTCCCTGAGTTAAAGAAGCGTGCCTTCGAGATGTATAAGGAATGGCAACCCGATGCGTTTATCGTGGAAGCCAAGGCTGCTGGAACACCATTAATCTACGAGCTACGCGCAATGGGGATACCTGTAACGGAATACACCCCTTCGCGTGGCAATGATAAAATATCGCGGGTCAATGCCATTGCTGACTTCTTTGCGTCAGGAATTGTATGGGCACCGAAGAAGAGATGGGCAGAAGAAGTAATTGAACAGTTTGCTTCCTTTCCGGTGGGCGACCATGATGACTTGGTGGACTCATCGACACAGGCATTACTGCGATTCAGGCAAGGTGGATTCATTGCACTTGACCATGATGAGCAGCAAACAGACGATGTTAGAAGGATTGCTAACTATTACTAAGGCGTTTAAACTCTGTAAAACACGAGGTTATTTATGGCCGTAGATAAATCGCTTGACCCGTTACAGATTGCGGATATTCAAAGTCGCTTGGAAGAAGCGCCGGAACTTGTAGTCGAAATTGAAAATCCCGATTCGGTTTCAGTGGAAACAGAAGATGGTGGGGTCATCATTGATTTCGATCCTAGCGCCGAAGACTTACCCGTAGATTTTGATTCCAACCTAGCAGAGTACATTGATGAAGTTCAGCTTGATGCTATTGGCTCTGAGCTGATCTCTGCGTATGAAGATGACAAGGCTTCCCGAAGAGAATGGGAAGAAACCTATATGGAAGGTTTAGACCTTCTGGGTTTGAAGATCGAGGATCGTACCGAACCGTGGCCGGGAGCTTGTGGTGTACACCATCCCCTACTGGCCGAATCCGTCATTCGATTTCAATCACAGGCAATCTCAGAAATATTCCCTGCCGCCGGCCCAGCCCGAACTAAGATCATAGGCGAAGCCACTAAACAGATTCAGCAACAGGCTGGTCGTGTACAAAACTATATGAACTATCTTCTTACCGAGGAGATGTCTGAGTATCGTAGTGAGACTGAGCGATTGTTGTTTTCCCTACCACTAGCAGGTAGCGCATTCAAGAAAGTTTATTATGATCCAAGCATGGGCAGACCCTGCGCTATGTTTGTTCCCGCTGAAGACATGGTGGTTTATAACGGGGCAACCGATCTGAAAACCACAACACGCATGACACACTTAATGCGTAAGACCAGTAATGAGATTCGTAAGCTACAGGTGAGCGGCCTGTATCGTGATGTGGAATTAAATTCGCCTGACTCTGAGGTTGATCCGATTAAGACCAAGTACGGAGAGATCACAGGAGAAACGGTAGGAACCGGAATTGGTAGCGGATACCTATCGGGAGAAAGCGTTCATACCTTATTGGAAGTTCAGGTCGAGTTAGATCTTGAGGACTTTCCTGATGAACAAGATGGAGAACCGACAGGTATTGCAGTTCCGTATGTTGTTACTATCGACAAAGGCTCGTCTACAGTGTTATCCGTCAGACGAAACTATTATGAAGATGATCCGCATAAAATGCGTAGAGATCATTTTGTCCATTATGAATATATCCCCGGCCTTGGCTTTTATGGTCTGGGGCTGGTTCATCTAATTGGTGGCCTTGTTAAATCAGCTACATCTATACTACGGCAGTTGGTAGATGCTGGAACCTTGTCTAACCTTCCGGGCGGGTTAAAGGCAAGAGGCATGAGGATCAAGGCTGACGATACGCCAATCATGCCCGGAGAGTTCAGGGATGTGGATGTCCCCGGCGGAACGATTAAAGAGAATATATCGTTCCTTCCTTATAAAGAACCAAGCGGCACACTGTATCAGCTCCTTAATACAATCACTGAAGAGTCCAGACGGTTCGCATCAATGGCAGATATTAAAGCTGCGGATATGTCGAATCAGGCTCCAGTAGGTACAACGCTTGCGTTAATTGAACGAAACATGAAAGTGATGTCGGCAATACAAGCCAGACTTCACGCAGCAATGAAAGATGAACTAAAACTATTAGTCACGATTGTTGAAGACTTTGGCCCAACAGAATATCCCTATCAACCTTATGGTGAGCGGGATGATATTACACAAGACTTTGATGGTCGTGTTGACGTAATACCTGTCTCTAATCCTAATGCGGCAACTATGTCCCAGAGGATTATGCAGTATCAGTCAGCCCTCCAGTTATCTCAACAAGCCCCGCAACTATACGATCTCCCCGTGTTGCACCGACAGATGCTGGAGGCGCTGGGCATAAGAGATCCTGAAAGCATTGTTCCTGACAAAGAAGATCTGGAACCAAAAGATCCAGTAACTGAAAACATGGATGTGATTAATGGAGAACCGATGAAGGCGTTCTCTTATCAGGATCATCAGGCCCACATACAAACTCATATGTCCATGATGCAAGATCCAAAACTCTTGGAGATGATGAGTCAATCACCAAACCAAGAAGTTATCCAAGCACAAATGGCTGCACACGTTGCCGAACATTTGGCATTCGAGTACAGGCAGCAGATACAACAAGAGCTTGGGATGGAGCTACCGCCGCAAGATATGGAGCTACCACCAGAGGTCGAATCAAAGCTGGCATCACTGGTTGCCGAAGCAGCAGCTCAATTGCTCCAGAAAGATCAAATGGAAATGCAGCAACAGCAAGCACAAGAGCAAGCAGCCGATCCGATCTTGCAGCTTAAGCAGAAGGAGCTTGAGATCAATGAACAGGCGGCTATGGCAAAAGCCCAGAATGAAGCCGAGCGTACTGCTAACGATCAACGCAAGATTGATGCGGATATGCGCAAAGCCGAAATGCGTGATGAAATTGAAAAACGCAAGTTAGATTCTAAAGAAAAGTTAACAGGCGTTGAGGTAGCTGCTGATGCAGTTGAAGCTGCATTAGATCGTATGGCTAATGAGCAAGAGTTAAGTGAACAACAAAGAGCTAAGGGTGTAGAGATAGGCGCTAAGATAGCAGACTCTCTTCTTCGTAATTCGGTAGATGAATCAAAACTTTCCTCAGAAGAGAAACGAGCTGGCGCAGAGCTTGGAAGAAAGATAGCCGAACAGATAACAAATCCTAATAAGCCGGTAAGATAATGGCAGATTTTGTTGACCCACAGTTCATAGATTTGATATTGTCGCGTTTAAACGAGGCAGAAGGTCACCTAAAGGAAACCTTGATTGCTGGAAGTATAGAGACTATGGAGCAGTACAAAGTCGTTAGAGGACAGATTGAAGGATTACAAATGGCTAAACGTGAGATCACAGAAGTTAGCCAAAAAATGTTTACTGAAATTTAGCACCACAGGGTGCGAAGGTTAACCGCTTCCTTTTAAGCGGTATGTTAAGGGTAAACAATGAATGCAGTAGCAGAAACTGTAGAAGAAACGGAAGAAGCAAAGCCTGATGCAGAAAAGGCAAAACAACTTCCAGAACCATCGGGTTACCATATTTTAATTGGTATACCTGAAAGTGAAGAGAAAACAGATGGCGGAATACTTAAAGCAAGACAGACTATCGAGATTGAGGAAACAGCCACAATCGTTGGGTTTGTGCTTAAGATTGGGCCAGACTGTTATAAGGATAAGAAACGTTTTCCTAGCGGCCCTTGGTGCAAAGAAGGCGACTTTATTCTCATGCGATCTTATAGCGGAACACGGATAAGCATACATGGCAAAGAGTTTCGTATTATTAATGATGACACGGTGGAAGCTGTTGTCGAAGATCCAAGGGGAATAAAACGTGTCTGAACCAGCATTTCCAGAACCTATAGAATCTCAACCTGAATTAGATTTAGATCCTCAAGCTATTGAGGATATTGAAATTGAGTATGTTGATGATCGTCCGGTAGAGGATCAGAAGGAAGTTAGACCTCAATCTGAGCCGTTTAAACTTGACGAAGAAATAGACAGCATGGACGATGACGTTAAGAAAAGAACGAATCGTCTTAAATATGAATACCATCAGCAACGCAGGGAGAAAGAAGAAGCCCAGCGTATGCGTGATGAGGCAATTCAATTTGCGCAGCAGCAGAAACAACATAACGATCACCTGCAAGGATTGGTAGGCAGAAGTGAGCAAGCGTTGTTACAAAGCGTTGAGACTCGGACAGAGGCTGAATTAGAAGCAGCAAAGCAAGCGTATAAGCAAGCCCACGAAGAGGGCGATACGGATGCGATGGTTGCAGCGCAAGAACACTTAGCAAAGATACAGGCTGATAGAACCTATATACAGAACTACCAGCCCCAGATGAACACAGCAGCGAGCGTACCTGAACAGCAGATGCCTCAACAACAAACGGCGACAGCGCCGCAACAGCAACCAATGGATCCAAATCTGGTTTCATGGTTGCAAAAAAACCCTTGGTTTGGAGCGCCCGGAAACGAAGCCCTAACAGGCTTTGCCTACGGTTTAGACGAAATGTTGAACAACCGTGGCGTGGCAAGAAACTCGCAAGAGTATTTTACCGCGATAGACAAGACGCTTCGAGAAAGTTTTCCAAGAGCTTTTGGAGTTGAAGAAGAACAGTCTGAACCAACTCAAAGAAGAACCTCAACAGTTGTTGCACCCGCTCAACGGGGAGGAAGAAAGTCCAGAAAGGTTAAGCTAAATCCGACACAGGTTCAGTTAGCGAAACGTTTAGGGATCACCAACGAGCAATACGCAGCACAGTTATAGGAGAATAGCTAATGGAAGATACTCAAGAAAGAAAGCCAAGGGAGTTAGAGTCGCGCGATAACACAGCGCGTCCAGAGCAATGGTCACCCCCACCAATTTTACCAGACCCAACCCCTCAACCCGGATGGACGTTTCGGTATATCCGAACAGCCATGACAGGGCAAAGCGATGCAACTAATGTATCAATGCGTTTTAGAGAAGGATGGGAACCGTGTAAAATTGAAGATCATCCAGAATTGGAAGTCATGCCAGATCATGATAGCCGGTTCCCCGGAATGGTCACCATTGGAGGATTACTATTGTGTAAAGCTCCAAATGAAGTTGCGGAAGCTCGTCAGCGTTATTACGAAAATGTAGCATCCCAGCAAATGCAGAGTGTTGACAATTCGTACATGAAAGAAAATGATCCACGGATGCCTATGCTGAAGCCGGATCGTAATACTCGTGTCACGTTTGGTCGTGGTTCTTAGGAACCTATTTTTCATTTGTAAGATAAGAGGTACGACAAAATGGCTACTACAGCAGCCCCATCGGGCGCTAGACCTGTCAATACAACGAGCGCAAGTGGTTCGTTTAATGGCAAAGTCCAGCACATTAAGATAGCAAGTGCGTATGACACTGCTATTTTCTTTGGCGATTTTGTTAAGTTAGTTGCTGCCGGCACCGTTGAAAAAGATGAAGGCACGGCAACCTTAACACCAATCGGCATATTCATGGGATGTAAATATACAGACCCTAATACCAACCAAATGACTTTCAATCAACAGTGGGTAGCAGACGTTGCCGCTAGTGATGCAGAGGCATATGTGTTGACCGACCCTAACGTTGTGTTCATGATGCAAAGTGACGCAGCAATTGCCCAAACAGCAATTGGCGCTAACTTCGCAGTGGTTCAAACGGCAGGATCAACATCTATTGGCAGAAGCAAGAATGCCGTAGACGGAAGCACCGTAGCGACTACTAATACGCTACCGCTTAGAATCTACGATTTCTGGAAAGGGCCAAATAGTACAATCAATGACACCTATACGGATGTCATTATGAAGTTTAACGTTGGTCATCAGTACGTTAATACTACTGGCGTTTAAAGGAGATTAAAGAATGGCTATTTCAAGAGCGCAAATGCTTAAGGAACTCCTGCCGGGACTTAATGCCCTTTTTGGCTTGGAGTACAATAAGTACGAAGACGAAGACGCAGAAATCTACGAAACCGAATCTTCTGATCGTTCATTCGAAGAAGAAGTTAAGTTGAGCGGATTTGCTGCGGCACCGGTTAAAGACGAAGGTACGGCTATCAATTACGATACCGCACAGGAATCTTTTACTGCTAGGTATAACCACGAAACAGTTGCAATGGGTTTTGCAATTACAGAAGAAGCTATGGAGGATAACCTCTATGACTCACTGTCTGCTCGTTATACCAAGGCATTAGCAAGAGCTATGGCTTACACTAAGCAAGTCAAAGCTGCTAATCCGCTTAATAACGGTTTCACCAATTCATACCAGTCTGGTGACGGGGTTAACCTGTTTACTGCTTCTGGTGACGGTGTAACTGGAGGTGATGGACATCCAACAGTTGATGGTGGTAAGAACGATAATCGTCCTTCTACCGGAGCTGATTTGAATGAGACTTCACTCGAAGCGGCTGTTATTACTATCGCGGGATGGAAAGATGAGCGTGGTCTATTGATCGCTGCTCGGCCACGAAAGTTGATTGTTCCCCCAAACAATATGTTTGTGGCAACTCGTATTCTGCAATCGGAGGGTAGACCTGCGACAGCGGATAACGACATCAATGCGATTCGTTCTAATGGAACAATTCCAGAAGGTTATTCAGTTAACCATTATCTGACCGACACAAATGCTTGGTATTTAATTACCGACGTACCTAATGGTATGAAGCATTTCGAAAGGGCAGCTCTGGAAAATTCGATGGACGGAGACTTCGATACTGGCAATGTTCGCTATAAAGCTAGAGAACGTTACAGCTTCGGCGTATCTGATCCTCTGGGAATCTACGGATCACCCGGATCGAGCTAACGGATTGGGGGGTGCTTTGCGCCCCCTTTTCTTTCCTGACTGTTGTATAATCAACAGACACTAGCCAAGACAGGAGACATAAATGGCTAATACGACTTTTAACGGCCCCGTTCGTTCAGAGGGTGGCTTCGAGCAAATATCAAAGGCTTCTGGAACAGGAGCTATTACAACTAATCTAGACATTGACACTAGCGGTAATATTACTACCACAGGGTATCTTTCTGCTTATTCACAAATAGAGAGCATTACAAGTGCTACACACAGCGTTGAATCAACCGATTCAGGTACAGTTTATACGCTGAATAGAGCAGCAGGTATCGTTGTAACATTACCTACCGCAGCAGCAGGGCTAAACTATACCTTTATAGTTGGCACAACATTTACAGGTGCAGGACAAATCAATACGGATAACTCCAGTGATTTGTTTTCTGGCTTTGCCACGATCTTTGATCCAGCAACAGCTACCGATAATAATACCTTTATCCCTGATGCAAGCGATGACGATACAATCGATCTAGGTAGTGCTGCTCAAGGCTGGCTAGTTGGCGGTATCATCCGATTGGTTGCAACTACAGCGGCTGTTTGGCATTGCGAAGCATTTCTTCATGGTGACGGTACTTTAGCTACACCCTTTGAATAGGAGTTACTATGGCTGATGCAGTAGCAACACAAACCATACAGGATGGCGGAGCTACCGCCATCTTCCGGTTTACAAACGTGAGTGATGGCACTGGAGAAAGTGCTGTCACTAAAATAGATGTATCTGGTTTAAACGCTAATCCGGTAACGGGCGCTTCGTGTACGTCAGTAGTTATTCAAAAGATTTATTACTCAACCATTGGTATGGGTGTAAAGATATTTTTTGACGCATCTACTGATGTGCTTGCATGGCAGCTCAATGCGGATTGGTCAGACACTATGGACTTCACAGATTTCACCGGTATACCAGATACTTTAGCATCTGGAACTACTGGAGATATTCAGTTTACAACTGTTGGTCATTCTAGCGGTGATGTATATAACATCGTAATGCAGGTTATGAAGAGGTATTAATGTTAAGTGAATTTGAGGAAAAAATGGTGTCTGTTTTGTTTTGTCTTACTGATCCTGCCGATCCTTGCAATATAATCATATCGCAGGATAAGGAAACGGAAGAGGTAATACTTGAAACAAAAAGCGTAATACCGATTGCGAATAGAATGTCACTAGAGCAATTTCTCAATATGCCAGAAAAAACAATTAAGCAACTAGGCAAAGATCTGCAAAGCTCTTTGAAGAAGGTAGGTTAATGGCTGGACGAAAGATTAAGAAAGTTATGAAGGAGTTTAAAAGCGGTGACCTTAAATCCGGTTCAGGAGATAAGGTCACTAATCCTAAACAGGCTATGGCTATTGCTATATCTGAAGAGGAAGAGATCCAGAGGATGAGTGCTGGTGGAATGCCTGAACCCAAAACTGTTGCTCGTGGAAGCGGTGCAGCTCGAACTCAATACTTTAGGAAGAATGGATAATGGCAGGTAACAAAGAAGAGTATGAGAAAATCGTGGAAGAAATGGCCGAACATTATAATAAACATTATGCAAAAAAGTTTGGC
>Ga0098044_1001703_pt1 | contig 11419 bp, 9 predicted proteins | sample 10_taG_FD_75053 | JGI IMG/M metagenome (GOLD analysis project Ga0098044, IMG submission 75053) | Marine viral communities from the Subarctic Pacific Ocean - 10_ETSP_OMZ_AT15264 metaG | ecosystem: Environmental > Aquatic > Marine > Oceanic | place: Pacific Ocean | collected 2015-01-16 | reverse complement strand
CTGTAAACATCTTCTTAGAGTCCCAACCAGTTTTTGATAGTATACCAAATCTTGCATCACTTGCTAAAGTAGCTAAATTAACAGTCTCAGCACTAGACATAAAAGAAAACCCAGAACGTCTATTTTTTAAATAACACATTCCATAGCATCTTTTATCAGCTTTACAAGCTTCCCAAAATAAATAGAATAATCTATTTGATTCTCTAAATTCTGGAGCACCTACATCAATCTTTGACCATTGTAGATACATATAATGTGTGCCTGTTATGTAAGTTGGTATTCCTTTATTATAATACCAATAACCTTCTTCTCTTCTTTTAAATTCGGAATCTATATAATCAAACCATTCTTCTTTAAATGTGTCAGGATATGTTTTCCAATCAAATATACTTTTTATATTTTTAAAAACTTTTGGTAACTGTAATTGTTCCCAGTATTGTTTTTCTTTACTTTTATCTCTTTTAAAAACATTTGTTTCTTCAGGTAATGCTATTTTTAAATTTTGAATTTCATAAATTTCACCTATTCTACCTGTTTTACTTATAACAACAATATCATGCTCTTTGTTATATCCGTATTTCCATTTTTTACCTTTGTTAAGCCTTTTAACTGTATTTATTCTAACTGGCTCAATAATTTTATATAATGTTTGTTCGTACATTATTTAGATCGTTTTTCTGCAAAACCACTAAAAGTTTTAATTTTCTGTTCTTCTTTAGGTTTATTATCTAATAAATTTTCTTCATCTTGAATTCTAGATAATATTTCAAAAGCATCAAATATAGCTAATTTCTTTGTAGCTGCGGCATTTTTTAATCTGTCTGCTGAAATATCATCATCTGAATCTACAATTGGCTCTTTAGCAACTTTAACTAATTCTTCAACAGCTTTATACCCAGCTTGGATTATATTCCTCTTCTTTTCCTTGATACTCATATTTAATTGTGATTGAATTGGTTGTTACTCTATATAGTCTTTCGTTATCAATAGTAAATTCATATTCACTATTTGGTGAAAAACCTACTAAATCATTTTTTCTAAAACCTAAATCTATTAATTCTGGACTTAAAAATTTTACAACACCAACAAGTGGTTTTTCTTTATTTATTGATAAATCGTTATTAGATTTAATTGGTTTTACAAAACAATAACCTTTTAGTGCTTTCCATTTATTATCTCTTTTATAAGCGTATATTTGTTCACTATTAACAAAATATTTATTTTCACCTATATAACTTGCACTATTTTTTTCGATACCCCTAACATCATTATATCTTCTAAATATGTTATGATGAACAATAACTTCATCACCTTTTTTAACTTCTGTATCTATTATTGTCGGAACAGCAGTGACTATAGCTTCTCTACTAACGCTTTGATGTGTATATATTTCAGAATTTAATATTAATTCCTTACCGTCAACATCTTTAGTATTATTATATCGAGAACTTTTAGGTTTTACAATAAAATAAACTATACTTCGCATTAATACTCTAAATTATATTCAACTGCTATAGCCATATTTTTATTAAAATCTTTCCAAGGAATTTCTTCATCATTCTTTTCGATATAAATGCTAAACTTTTTATCCTCTTCAATAATATTGGTGATTGTATGCCCGCCGTAGACCTCTTGGCCAACGGCATAGTGCATAGCTTCGTTCTTATAATCTTTACCGATACTAATTTTTCTTATCAGCTTCATCTACAATCGGTTTTAAAGATCCATCATTAATATTAACTGATACTTTACCGTACTTTTTTTCTAAACCTTGTTGAACAATATTTAAAGCGCTTTGTCCTTGTTTTAATCGTTCAATGGCAAGGTTTTTTTGTACTTCTAAACCACCAACTTCCATTTGTACACGATTTATATCGTTAACTTTATCTTGTATGTTTTTTAATTCTTCTGCTGTTACCTTAGTAGCAGCTGCTTTTTTCTTTGCCATAATTTTATTTTATTTAATTTAACTTTATTTTACTTTTATATTATCACGCTATTTTCACGCTTTTTACTTCTTTTCTTGTTTTGGTTTCCTAGTATCTATAAACCAATCTTTATAAACCTCTCGTTTTTTACAAATATAATCCATATATTTATCCACTTTTTCTTTCCAATTCTTATCTATAACTGGATTTATCATGCCAGATTTAGGACTAGAAAAACATCTATTAATGTATTTTTTTACATTATCTTGATTTGTAAATAAATGATTATTTATACAAGCAAATGACCCATGATTTATATTATTCCATATATCAATTGGTTCTATTCTTTTGCCTAATACAGCAGCATAAATAGCACTCTCACTTAAATGAGTAGTATATACTTTTTTAGCTTTCTGCATATAATAGTACATGTCTAGATCTTTTGGTAATATATTTTCTTCTCCAAAGAAATCTTTTAATTCACCAACTATTTGATGAGTTGTAATTGGATGTGGTTTAAAATATACATTATTACCATGTTTTTTAGATATAAACTTTAATCTATTTAAACAAATATTTGTTTTTACTTTGTTTGATCCTGGTAGTACAACTAAATAGTCTTTAGCTGGCCAGTCATCAAATTTTTCTTTTCTATTTTGATATTTATTAACAGATTTTTTTAGTACATTATCTATTAGATAAGACGACCAATCATCTGGATTTTTTACATTATCGTTAAAAGCATCAATCATCATTTCGTTTCTAAGCTTTACATTTAACGGTTGCATGTAAAAATTAGTAGCAAATTCAGTATATGCCATCGTTTTGAAATAAGGCATTTCTTCTGCCAAAACATCATAACTATGCTCTATATCTCTTTCACTACATTTTCTTATTGTGTAGCCTTCAACTTGTTCTAGTTCATCTAGATTTTTACTTTTTTTAAGGGGACCTATTCTTTTATCTAGTTCCTTCTTGTTAAACATTTCCATATTATTAAATTTAATTGTTGTTATTATATATTATTACACATTTTTACCACTTTCTACCTAGTTATAGTCATATCGTCCTGTAGACCAATCTGTTCTATAAGTATTATAAAAGTTTTTAGTAGTAGTGTATGTTGTTGTAGTACTGGTATTATATGTGGTTGTAGTATTATTACCTGTTGAATATACCGTTGAAGTCAATTTATGTGTTGATACTACAGTAGCCGTTGTTTTACTAGTACTCCACGTAGTTGTTGTTGCTGTATTGTATATCGTGGTTGTATCAGTTGACGTATTAAAGGTAGTTGTCGTTGATTTAGTTGTATTATAAGTTGTTGTTGTACTTTTAGTAGTAGACCATGTTGTTGTCGTAGATATAGCGGTACTTACAACTGTTGACGTACTTGTATTATATGTCGTTGTGGTATTAGTACTAGTATTATAAGTCGTGGTTGTACTAGTACTTGTATTATACGTAGTTGTAGTGCTTTTACTCGTATTATAAGTAGTGTTAGTACTTCTAGCCGTATTGTAAACTGTTGTTGTAGATATGGCAGTACTAACAACCGTACTAGTACTCGTGTTGTACGTAGTAGTTGTAATCGTAGAGGTATTAAACGTAGTGGTTGTGCTAGTTGTTGTATTATATACAGTTGTTGTACTATATGTAGTAGTTGTACTACGAGATTCAGTAGTATTCTTACTAGTAGCCCAAGTCGTAGTAGTAGCAATATTAGTGCTCCACGTTGTTGTAAATGCTGTCGTTGTCGCGGTTGTCGTATTAAACGTTGTTGTTGTGCTTCTACTAGTTGATGTAGCTCTTTGTTCTTCAGTGGTTCTACTAGTTGCCCAAGTAGTCGTGGTACTTATAGTTGTTGTTGTTGTAGTGTTATATGTTGTTGTAGTAGTTGTAGAAGTATTAAATACAGTATTAGTAACATAAGTTGTTGTTGTTGATCTGGTTTCCAAAGTATTATTACTAGTAGACCAAGTGGTAGTATAAGCTGTTTCTGTAGATTGACTAGTGTTGTATACAGTTGAAGTTGTATATGTAGTTGTTGTTGATCTACTCTCAATAGTATTTAGATTTGTACTCCAAGTTGTAGTATACGTTGTTGTAGTACTTTGGCTTGTGCTTCGACTTTCTGTAGTAGAACTACTAGTTGCCCATGTTGTAGTGGTGCTATGCTGCGTTGTTGTAGCTGTACTTTTGCTGGTTATCGAACTTGTGGCCCAAGTAGTCGACGTAGTATACGTTGTAGTTGTCTCAAAAGTTGTAGTAGTACTATGACTTGTCTGCCATGTCGTGGTAGTAGATTTAGTAGTCAAGGAGCTTGTACTTCTTGACGTAGTAGTACTATGACTAGTCTCATATGTTGTTGTAGTACTTTTAGTAGTTAACGAACTAGTACTTCTTGATGTTAACGTCGAATGACTTGTTTCATATGTAGTTGTGGTAGTATATGTTGTTGTTGTACTCCTACTTTCAATTGTGTTAATATTAGTACTCCAAGTAGTAGTATAAATTGTAATTGTGCTCTGGCTAGTACTTCTTGATGTTAAAGTCGTATGACTTGTGTTATATACAGTACTAGTTGTATATGTCGTAGTAGTAGCTGTAGCTTTAGTAGTTACCGCGCTAGTCTGCCATGTGGTACTCGTTGTATATTCTGTAGTTGTAGAACGACTTGTAGATGTAGCACGTGTTGTATTCCAATACGATGTATACTCTGTGGTTGTACTTTGACTTGTGCTCCTAGATGTAGAGGTCGTGTGGCTAGTCTCATACGTTGTTGTGGTAGTATAAGCTGTAGTAGTTGATCGACTTTCTGTAGTATTTCTAGACGTATTCCAGTATGTTGTATATGTTGTAGTCGTATTAGTTGAATATACGGTGATCGTGCTTTGGCTTGTATTAAAAGTTGTTGTTGTATTATACGTAGTTGTCCAACTAGTGGTAGTGCTATGCTGCGTTGTTGTACTAGTATTAAACCATGTATTAGTGATATATGTAGTAGTGGTATTCCTACTTTCAATTGTATTAGTTGATGTGTTGTATACTGTAGTTGTCTCGAACGTAGTGGTCCAAGCTGTTGTATATGTAGTCGTTGTACTTTTACTCGTGCTTCTTGAGGTTGATGTTGTAGTACTAGTTTCAAACGTAGTAGTAGTAGGATGACTAGTACCCCAAGTCGTAGTAGTATTTTTACTAGTTATTGAACTTGTACTTCGACTAGTTGATGTACTCGTGTTAAAAGTAGTAGTAGTTGACGTATTCCATGTAGTAGTCGTACTAGTGTTAAACACTGTGTTTGTTGTCCAGATTGTAGTATATGTAGTATCATGATTAGTGTTATACGTAAACTGAGTGTGAAACGCAGTTACCGTAGTACTAGTATTTTTAGACGTATATCGACTAGTTTGCCATGTTGTAGTAGTATTAGCCATCAGACCCTCCTTTCATTAAAATATCGTTAACGAAATAATTATTATCTATATCCACTCTTGCTATTGTATTTTTAGTATCACCATCAAATTCAATTTTTGTAATTTCGACCTCTGTGTCATCTTTTTTGTATAATTTATCACCAACAACTAATTCATTCATATTTTTTTCTATCCAAGATCCACTTCTTTTTATAATCATTGGGTAATTACCGGTTGTAGTTATTAAACCATCATTAATTGTATATACACCTTTACATCCCATAGACCAAACATATTCACATTCTTTATATAATAAACTAGGACTAGAAAGATCTTCACATGTTAAGACTTTTCTTTTAGTTGATAAAGTTTCTATATTTACCTCCACTTCTTCAATTTTATCATCTTCAGTAGGAGAATGAATTATCTTTTTAGTATATACTTTTGCTCCATTAACTATACCATAAGTTGCAGGATTTGGAGTTAATACTTTCAATGGTACTTTATATATATCTAAATTATAATATGAATTTGTTGGAGGATCTACTACTACATCAGTAAATGATACATCGTCCCAATAAAATTTCATATAATCACTTGTAGTATCACCACTAAAATTCCACCATGTAATTTTACAGCCTGATCTTGCAGCTTTATTTCCACAAAAATAAGTAAATTTTAGATGTAAATCATCATCAGCGTATGTGTCCATTAGTATTGCATCGTATCTACCAGTTTGTTCTATTAACGTAAACCATCTATCTTCATGTAAAATAACATTAGATTTACCTTCAGCCCACGCTCTCATTTTAGGTATTATATCAGGATGATTTTCACAAATAGTATGTGATGCAGGATTACGTGCTTGAATAGCATCAGATAATATACCCATACCAAAACCACACTCAAGAACATGGTCCCCTTCGGATACAGCGATTTCCGCCATTTTTTCCATAATAGGTTGTTCCCAATCCATCATAACTTCCATTGTTCCAGGAGAAAACTTCCAGTTACTAACCTCGTTTTGAAAAGTAATTTTATCACTTTCAAACGTTAGTGTTGCTGCTTTGTATCCCTTTTGAAAATCTGTTGCCATATTGTTATTATTATTACTTATTTTATTTATATCTTACATACATCCTCTAGCACAACCACCACTGGTTTCTGTTTGACGACTTGTGTTCCAATACGTAAGGTATGTTGTTGAGTATGTATAATCTGTAGTATCTGTATAAGCCTCTTCAGTTGTGTTATAAACTGTTGTTCTAGTTGTTGTTCTTGAATAACCCGTATTTTTACTAGTGCTAATAGTAGTTGTTCTACTTGTGCTATAGGTAGTTGTTCTACTTGTTGCCCATGATGTATTAAATGTAGTAGTCCATGTTGTTGTATATGTCGTGGTAGTACTACTACTAGTATTATATGACTCAGTTGTAGTTCTAGTTGTGTTATAAGTAGTTGTTGTATTAAACGTAGTCGTCCATGTAGTGGTAGTAGGCCTACTAGTTATTGATTGTGTACCCCTTGATGTTAAAGTAGTTGTACTTGTATTGTATGCAGTACTAGTAATATACGTTGTTGTTGTTGATCTGGTTTCAGTAGTATTTACATTAGTACTCCAAGTGGTTGTGTATATAGTTGTAGTGCTTTTACTTGTACTTCTACTCTCTGAAGTAGAACTACTAGTAGCCCAAGTTGTGGTAGTAGAGTGTTGTGTTGTAGTAGTCGTGGATTTAGAAGTTATAGAACTTGTTTGAAATGTAGTTGATATCGTATACGTTGTAGTTGTCGATCTACTTTCTGCTGTACTACGTGATGTATTATATACAGTGGTGGTATTAAACGTCGTTGTCCAAGATGTAGTTGTTGATTTACTAGTTACCGCACTTGTTTGCCACTCCGTTGTGGTATCAAATGTAGTTGTTGTACTTCTAGTTTCTAAAGTATTTCTAGACGTATTCCAAGTGGTTGTGTACTCAGTTGTTGTATTAGTGCTTCTACTCTCAGTTGTATTATGAGATGTTTCGTATATGGTAGTAGTAGCAAATGTCGTTGTCCAAGAAGTTGTTGTAGAATGCTGTGTTGTAGTACTAGTGTTAAACACTGTATTTGTAGTATACGTGGTGGTTGTGCTTCTACTCTCAGTTGTACTTTTAGATGTGTTATATGTAGTGGTTGTAGCAAATGTCGTTGTCCAAGTAGTAGTATATTGTGTAGTAGTACTTTTACTGGTATTGTAGGTAGTAGTTGTATTAAACGTAGTTGTCCACGTAGTTGTGTATGTTGTGGTTGTACTCTGACTAGTATTATAAGTTTCATCTGTACTTCTTGTAGTAGTTGTACTCCTACTTTCAGTTGTGTTTCTACTCGTATTCCATGTAGTAGTATAAGTTGTAGTTGTATTAGTTGAATACGTAGTAGTCGTACTTTTACTAGTATTAAATGTTGTTGTAGTCGTATAAGTTGTTGTCCAAGAAGTAGTAGTAGATTTACTAGTTATAGTACTAGTATTAAATACTGTATTAGTTGTGTAAGTTGTGGTTGTACTTCTACTTTCAGTTGTATTTTTACTAGTAGCCCAAGTTGTAGTTGTGCTAATAGTTGTAGTTGTTGTAGTATTAAATGTTGTACTAGTTGTGTATTCTGTAGTAGTACTTCTACTCTCAGTGGTATTTATATTAGTACTCCACGTTGTAGTTGTACTGTTATTAGTACTCCAAGTAGTAGTATAAGCAGTTTGGGTTGTTGTACTTGTATTAAACGTAGTTGTTGTATTATATACAGTAGTTGTATCAAATGTAGTCGTAGTACTCCTAGACGTGCTCCAAGTAGTATTCGTACTTCTTGAAGTCACCGTAGCAGTATTGAACGTTGTTACCGTGCTTTGACTTGTATTAAATGTTGTGGATGTAGTGTACGTGGTTGTTGTACTGTGAGATGTTAATGTACTATGACTAGTATTATATGCAGTTAATGTACTTTTACTAGTTGACCAAGTTGTAGTAGTACTTTTACTTGTTGAAATTACAGTTGTAGTTGCAGTATTATATGTAGTAGTCGTACTTTTACTAGTATTGTATGTTGTATCTGTACTTCTAGCTGTATTATATACTGTTGTAGTAGATATAGCGGTATTGTATGTAGTGGTTGTACTGTGAGATGTAGATACTACTGTAGAAGTTAATATTGATGTACTTACTACGGTTGTAGTAGCTGTGTTGTAAGTTGTAGTAGTGCTTTGACTAGTATTAAATGTAGTTGTAGTACTTTTACTAGTTTCATATGTTGTAGTGGTAGATTTACTTGTGCTCCAAGTTGTGACAGTACTTTTGCTAGTACTAACTACTGTGCTTGTACTAGTATTGTATGTGGTTGTAGTATCAGTACTAGTATTATAGACTGTAGAAGTCATATGACTAGTATTACGACCTTCAACAGTATTTTTACTCGTACTTACAACTGTAGATCTGCTTGTAGAAGTTGCGAGAAATTTCTGATTCTTTTTTGACCACCCTAGATTCTTCATATCGTTTCATTTTTACGCAAAGTCACCAATGTAATTACAAAGTACTTTATCTGTTGCTAACACATAATATGATATAACAGATACTGCATTTGCAGTTGTTACAAAGTTTATAGTTGCTCCTGATGGTGTTAACATATAACTTGGTAAAGCTACGAAAGATAATGATCCTACACTTGCAGGGTTTGTTATTGTTATCATACCAGATTTACCAATATCTCCAGATGCTACTACTAAAGCTAGAGTAGTTGCTGCATTAGCTACAGCTACATTAAAATTGTCATTATCAGCAAGTGTACACGTATGTGTGTTACTAGAATTCGATGCTGTGGTTATTGATCTTTCTATACTTTTTGTAACTTTAATATTTCTATCAAAAGTAGTATCTCCAGCTATTGTAACATCGCCTTTGTTTGGTGTTGTTCCACCATTTTCTATTTTAATACAACCTACTGTTCCTGAACCTGGCATTAAATTTAGATCACCACCAGAATCAAATGATATAGCTCTATAACCTGTCCAATCACCTACATCAGGTTCTGAAGCTTCTTCACCAAAGAAAATACCCTGAGCTGTATTATCATTCTTTTGAGGAAATAATCGAAAACTACCTATCTGACTTGAATTACCTCTAAAATGACCAACCTCTGAGCCATCACTACTAAAATATATTTTTGTTGTATGTACATTATCACCATAATCAGCTGATAAAGCTAAAGAGGCTGCAGAACTTGATCCTGAAATAAACGCACCATCATTGGTTTGACTTGTATCATCAAAATAAATAACAGGAGATGCACTAACTAAATGAATATCGCCTGCAAAAGTTGTATCTTGATGCATGGTTATTTTTGTAGCACTACCATCTAATGTAATATAAGTTGCTATTCCACCACTACCATCATCTGATTGAAGGAGCATGTCTTTATCGTCTGCTATATTTCGTATTATAAAATCTCCAGTTTCTGAACTAATAATAGAATCAGTAGCGTCATGTTGTAATCTTAAATCAGAACCCGTCCCTAGAAGAAGTTCAGTAGCATCAGTAAGCAATAACGCATCTTCACTTTGATCCCAGTGCATAAATTTACCTGCTGTATCGCCAAAGAATTTTACATCTTTACCTGTACCATCAACACCAACTGCTACAGTTCCATCAATTTGAACTGCACCGTCTATATCTACTGCGTCTAGATTAGTAGTACCATCTATGTCTACATTTCCTGATATATCGAGTGATGCTGCAGCTATTTCTCCTGTTACGCTTAAGTCTTGTAAAATTGGTATTGCCATACTATATCTTTAATTAAAATAATATAAACGGTGCTCGCGCACCGTCTATATTTATTGTTTACTTATTGTGATTATGAGTAACTTACTGTTTTGTCAGTCACACCGTTCACTGCGTCGATTACAACGACTCTAATATCTCCAAAACCAGCTGTTACTAGTTCAGCACCAGTATTAGCGAATGTTATCGCAATCGCATTAGTACTTGTGTGATCTACATCAGCATGTACAACTAAACCACTTGTGGTATCATACATTTGCACTATTAAGTTTTGAGAAGCTAATGAGTGTGTAAATGAAGCTACATTGTTACCATCCATTGCACTTACATCAATCAATGCAGCTGCTGTAGCTAATTGAGTATTAGTAGTTGTATCTGTAGATGTGATTGTTACTGCTCCAGCTGATTCTGTTATAGTTACATTTGAACCTGCTGTGAAAGCTAAAGTTTCAGAACCAGCAAGTGTGTTACCACCCGCGGTAATAGTTCTGTGGGTAACGTTTGCATCAGTGGTATAACCATAACCTAGAATTTTATCTTGAACACCTGCGGATGTCATAATGTGATTATCATCATCTGTAAATTCACCAGAATCATCAATACCACTAATTGTATTACCGTCTAATATTAAATTACCAGTTACATTACCAGTTAAGTTACCAGTTATTGCTCCACTTGCTTCAATAGTTCCAGTTACATTAATCGCGTGTGAAAAGTCAAACTCATCATTTGTAGCATCCCATAATATCGTAGCATCATTTGAAGCATCTACAGCATCTTGTATTGTAATACCTGAGCCGTTTGCAGTTGATGATGTATCACTACCACTTGCATAATTTAATACTATGTTTTTATCTTCAACAGTTAATGTTCCTACGTTGGCTGTAATTGTATCACCTGATACAGTTAAATCACCAGTTACAACTAAATTACCTGATGTTGTTACAACAACGTCTGTAGCATCACCAATTGTAACACTTTCTGTAATTTGAGGAAGTCTTGCTGTTAAATTTGCAATATTAACATCTACATCAGTATTTGTAATAGCTCCACTCGCTGCACCTAAATATCCCCATTGTGTGGCTGATATTGTAGTAGAACCGATGTTTTCTATTTGAGCACCTTCTCCTGCAGTTATATTAGATATTTCAGTTACTTGAGAAGCTGCAATTGTTTTGTTAGTAAGTGTATCAGAACTAGAAGCAGTTATATAACTATAACCTTCTATCTTTTCTTTAATAGCACCTGAAGACATTAAATG
>Ga0098044_1001702_pt1 | contig 11424 bp, 10 predicted proteins | sample 10_taG_FD_75053 | JGI IMG/M metagenome (GOLD analysis project Ga0098044, IMG submission 75053) | Marine viral communities from the Subarctic Pacific Ocean - 10_ETSP_OMZ_AT15264 metaG | ecosystem: Environmental > Aquatic > Marine > Oceanic | place: Pacific Ocean | collected 2015-01-16 | reverse complement strand
TTTCGAGCCTGAATTCAGGGCTGAAATTGGGGCCTTTCTTCTTTGTCATTTTGTCACCTAATTTGCTATGGCTGCTATCATAGCAGCTCTGATTAGGTGGCCAAATTCACTATGCCACTACAATACGCACTCAATACTTCGGATATAAGCTTTGCAATACGATCGAGGGGTATCGTTTTCCAGCGTTTCTTGAAAATCTAAAAGCTTTCTTTTTCCGACATTGACTCTCGAATGGCATGATATCATTTGTTATTAAAGGTCTCTGACCTAGATCTGATTTGCCGATAACGGCGCCCTGCAATTTGAGTATTTAGCGAAATAACAAAACCTAGTATTTCAAAGTGGCCAAATTCTCATATTTACGCCTACCGGAACTTGTCCGAGTTTATGGTTGTAGTGGTCGGCTTGTATTCGTTGAGCTTCTTATTGGCATCCGCAAGCTGTTCATTGAGATCTACAATAAGCGTGTTGGCTTCCAATAGTAAACCCGCTGCCACATCTCGCTGCCGTCTCAGGTCATTGATTAAGTCCTTGGTCTTTCTATTGCTCCGTCGTCTCTTGAGCATCTGCTGTCGTTCCGAGTCAGGGGCCTCCCCCTTGTGCATTTCAACATAGTGCTGAATCTCAGCGACAAGGGAAGGAAAACGTGACTTTCGTAACGCAGAAGGGTCGCAGTTCGCTTCTTTGGCCACATTGTTCTGACTAACTGTTGCCGTCCTGGCTAAAATCTCAGGATTGCCTTGTTTCAACCGATCAAAGGCAGCCCTAAAGCGCTGCTCCGCTGTTTGTTTAGCTTCTACTACTAATGACATCGAAGTATTCCTCCAATCCACGCTTTTCAGCTTCAAGCGAAAGTCGGAGCGGACTACCGACTGGTGCATCCAATAGGCGCTTCTCAAGGCTGGCCAGATACTTTTTGTTTGAATCTGCTTTATCTCTGTCGTACAGAGCGTAGACGCAAGGTTGACCTCCATCAGAGCCAGCACAATGAGAGATAGATTCATAGCCACCGTAAGAACATGATTCTCTCTTAGTGCAACCACCAATCCGGGTGCTACGGAAAGAAATCTCCCCTCTTTTTGCTGACTCAGAGAATCTCTTAGCATCGGATTCCGTGAGTAGATTCACGACGATCATCTCCTTTCTTTTATCGCCATACGGCGACACGAAACGATCAGAAAGCAAGCCCTGGATTTCCTTGCCCATAACTTCGTACATCGAATTTAAGACCAAATCTCTTGCCTCATTGTTTAAACATAGCTTAGTGTGCTCTTTGCCGTAATACAAAGGCATTAGTCGGTTGCAGTGTTTCATCAGGTATTGCATAGACGAGTTTGAGAGTATGCCAGACGCGTACATATTCACAGCTCCGGTGCGCCTAAGCTGATGCCATGCTAAGGGCCATGTCGAACCCACTTGGAATTCAGCAAGGTTGAGTGTTGGCGTGACTAATTTGGCTATTTTGATATCTTCTTGTGTTATTTTCATTTTTTCCTTATCAAAGAGATTTGGAAAAGAGTCAAAAACGTATTTGTAATATGGTGTTTTTCTTCTTATGGTGTAACCCCTTGTTATATGACCTGGTGCCCAGGGTTCATAAGATCGACCATATAGATACGGATTCGCTTTATCTCGTTCCGTGGGAGAAACCACAGGATTTTGCTCTGCGCATCTCATTCTCAAGCGTGCAACAGATGACATCGCGTCAATTGCGACCTGTACGCTCGGGCTAGTTGGCCAGCGAGCATCATTGTCTTGAACGGTTTTAGTCGTCTCTCCAATTAGGATAGGAATGCGACCGAGCTTCTCGTCATCTTCCCGGTTCAGGCAGCCCAAACGCAAGGATGAGGCCTCTTCAATGCGCATTAAACTAAAATTACATATATAAGCGAGTCCAGCAAATTGAATCAGAGACAAGTAGCTTGTCAATCTAGTAAGTCCTACGGAATTCGAATGTCCCACCCATCGATTTAGAAGGTCTGACAGACCGAACTTGTCTGCTGTATCGTCGAAATGACCATAGTGGATACGCCCTTTCTCACTTGCTAGCTTTCTGTCTGCGATTACCCTAAATGGTGACTTTGAACTCAGTTTCTTTTCCGACATTAGAGCGGACAAAGATCCATAGTTTCTCGCGAAGGCATCTATACAGAAATGGAAGCACTTCTCGACTTGCTGTTGGTGTGCAATATATTCATTCAGACACTCATGCAAGCGGTTGACCTGGTAGGCCCATATGCGGGGAGGGATATACGCAGTTTGCTTTTTTGCATGTTGTTGCGGTTTGTTATTCACCAAGTCTTTAATGCCGTGCTGATCCAATAAAATAAATCCTAACTCTTGCCTCGCATCGAATAGTCGGTGTAGCTCAGCCACTGTGCTGTCGTAACGGCTGGGCGCTAACGTCTTTGGCAATTTCTCTCTAACAGCCGAATAACGCATCAGGTCGCTGGCTAGAATGCCTTCGCGGCTGCACAGTGAAAAAATGGATCGGAAGGGTGTGAAGAATGCCGAAATCATTGAACGAACTGAGAGAGGGCTTCGAGGACCCCATAGCTTCCATGTAACTAACAGGCGCAATAGGTCTGCGTTCGTCTGGTCTATATGTGCAATACTAGAGGCTTTGTTGTTGGGACCATCGCCGAAATTCAGGCAAGCCGGTGCACCTACCCACAAATCAAAGCGCCAGATAGGGTCTCCCCATCGAGAAACGGGATTGCCTTCTGCATCCTCCACTACGACCCAGTCGCGAGGAGGTGGGAAGCTTGGAGGACGGTAGCTTCGTGATGACGGCGTCACCAATGGCGTATCAATTGCAAGTCCAAACTGTTCCAGTGGAATCATGTTAAATACTTGCCTCTATTGATTGAATAAGGTCTGACCAAGAGGGATGGTATTCACCTTCCTCTATGCGTGACAACGATTCATCGATCCAGCTTTTCCTGATTGGATTCGAGCTCTTGAACCAGTGCAGTTTGTCAGACAGGCGCTCAATTGAGAAGAGTGCGGGGTGAGCTGGCCAGTTCTTTCTTTGTGGCGGATAATAATTAGCCAATTCAAGACTTTTTAAGTATCTGAAACTTGATATTGACCAAACATAATCGAGACTATCGATATCTCGATGATGCTCGCACCATAGACAACCGGAGGGTCGGGCGCAGTCTGGCTGTGTTGCCCCGTGCGGAATGATATCCACAGGCAGCGGTAAACCATTACAAACACCCGGGGACGGTGGATTCATAACAGGGTCGGCGGACTGCCAGAATCGCATTACTTCTGTCATTGCTCTCTGAAGGCTCGGTTCTTCGTAAACACGAACTAATGTTTGTTTTGAGTGCTGCGCCATCTCTGCTGTCATGTCGTCATCGCCAGAGCGCCTCAGGAGCCAATTGATGCGAGTTTTGCGTAAATGGCTTGGCAAAATAAATTGAATCTCAAGTTTCTTGCAAGTTTGTCTGATACGACCAAAATTAGGCGCCTTATCCTCAGCACGCCCCCCTTTGCGAATAAGCGGGAATAATGCTCCGTCTGAGTCATTTGGGAAAACAGCGTTCCGCCAAGCCAAATAGCGCTCAAATATAGCTTTGTATTCTGCATATATTTCGAATAAAACCTCACCTTGGCGGCGGTGCTTGTAGTCGCGCACCAGATAGCCATCAAGTGTGGAAGTATAGCTAAAGTGCCGTAATTTTATTTGGTGGGCTTGTGCGAGATTCATCCCTGTCTGTGATATAAAGAATAGTAGCTCCGCCTCAACTCTCAGATTGGCAAGAGGGAAACGAGTTTTCAATGTACGGTCAGAGATGAACTTTGCACGTGCCTTTTCTCTCCTCTTCTGTTGAGCACGCCCCTGTGGGGTGTCAGGCCTAGGTTTGAGATTAAGCGGGGATACTAACCAAGACCATTCAACCAGTTCTTGGCCAGTACGCAGTGGTATTCGCACAGGAAGTTCACCCCACAGCGAATCGAGATTCAGACCATCCATGAGATCAAGCAGCATATAGCCAAACGCAAAGGTTTTCTGAAGGCTTTGCTTATCTTCCGCAACGCTAAGAGCACCTTTCTTTCTTCTAGGAGATTTAAGTCGGGTAGTCAATAAAATAGGGCTTTCACGCTCAAAAATCTTGTCCAGCAATGTGCCTACCGTAACGCCATAATTATATGCAGATAATTGCTCTAGATCCTTAATTGTACGAAAGCGATGGATCAAATGGTCTGTCCAATTAACAAAAACACTTAATACAGTATCTATATTCAGAGAATAGTCAGCCGAATCTGCGAAGCTGAAGAAATCTCGTAAATAGCGGATTCGAACTATCGTTGAGGACGTGGCTCCTCCACTTTTGAGGGAAAAATCAATTTCTTCATGAATCTTTGTGACAAGGTCAATTCTCTCACGTAGCGGATTTCCCAGATCCCCTGATGCAATCATCTGCGCTACTTTCTCAGCTCGTGCGCTGGCTCCTCCTAAGTAGAGCAGTAGTAATAAGTCCAACGGAATCGTCCGCCTGCCGTGCTTCAAACCGGGAAACGCCAAGTTTGGGATGCTTCCATCATCCATAGTCATTGTTTCCTAAACGCGTCGATAAACCCCCGAAGGCGTCTGTAAATGCGTTCCCCATTTCTATTTTTGCATTGGTGTGTTCGAGGAACGTGATATATCTCATCGTTGTGGCCTCGTGTTTGTGGAGCATCGCTTGCCTTACAAATTCTATTGCAGACTTTTGTCCAATCTTCCCAAGTGCAATCGTCGTGAGCCATGTGCCGTATGTCGCGCGTGTTTGATGAAAATGGAATTTCTTCATAAATACCAGGCCGGCAGCTAACGACTTCCGCCTTAAATCAGTCATCTCCCGTGCGACTGCCGATCCGGACAGACCGCTTGGTGTTGAGTAAGAGTTTCCGAGCCGCGTCAGAAACAAAAGCGATTTGTTCCCTTTATTCGCTCGCTGCTCGCGCTTAAGCCGCCTTGAGCTATAGGCGTAACGTTTAAGTTCCTCCAACAAAAAGTCAGGTACAAGCAAATGGCCACTTACATCAAACTTTGTGTCAACGCCTGTTCCTGGTCCAATTGCGATATTCCATATTTTTGCAATATTGCTATCTGGAAGAGCATTCTCCAAGTTTTCAATCCGAAGGCTTGTGATCGTACTAATCCTGGCGCCAACAAAGAATCCTATTGTCAGCATTAGATGCAATTCTTCGCTAGCATTTTTTGAGGTGTATTGTAATAGATCGGCCATGTGTGGCGAGGTAATTGGCAGTAAGCCGTCTTCAAGCTTGAATCTCGATTTTGACCGATTAGGAATTGAAATGTCGGAGGTAATACGTGAGAGGGTGCGTTCAAATCCAGCAGAGTTAAAGTACGATATGACAACTGTGCGATCCGTCCACTTAGGTGTTTCACGGTGGATAAAATTATATGTTGCACAGTGTCGATAAAACTGAATGACGGATCTCATTCGAGCGGTTGCAGTAGAGGGACTAATATCTCCTGCATTACGTGCTTCAATTAATGCACCGCGATATAAAACTAATACCCTCTCTGATTTTCGCGTTGGGAAATGCCTCCAATCAAGGGTAGTCTTTTCAAGCCATGACGCATATTTGTGCAAGTGAGCCATGAGGTTCTGTATGGTGGCTAATTTAACACCACCCGAAAGCATCTTGTCGTAAGCCCAATGATTAGCTTCTGGCCAAGGATGTCCGTTATCCCAGAAAATTTGAGGCAACCCAATTATTGGATTAGCAGAGGTTCGATTTTCCCAATGGACTTTGCCGGTTGAAATAATCGCTCGCTTAGGAACATGAAAAATTGCCTCCAGTTGAGCCATTGTTTTCCTCGGTTAGCGATTTGTGAACCTTAGCAATATGATAATGAGCAGTGCTCTTTGGGATAGAAAAGCACCAGGAAATTCATAGTCTCAAGCTTACCTATTGGTGGCTGTGGATTAGGAAATGTAAATTACCTGCGTTAGAAATGCATTAAATGTCCATAGCATAAACTACGGTGGTTGTGTGTCAATGCCCATCATCACGCAGTTGGCCAGATATCAACAATTTCCATTTGTAGTTGCGGCAGGTCCAGGGTCTGTTTTTTCCACCATTTCCAACCGTGATGCTCAATGGCTTCTGCCGCTTCCACGACAACAGCGCGCAGATAGGGGTAGGCGGCCTGTATCCAGTTGGCATCAACTTTATGATTCATGGCGGATTGCAGATCCAGCATAATACGCATCTGCGGAGCGTTTACGACGTCGGGCATGACAAAAGGGGTCCGTAGAAATCTAATGGGAGTTGCTGGGTTGAGTGACAGGATTTTCGCTGTGTTCTGAAGCGCTGTCCATGCGTTCGGCCTGTTTTTGCAGCGTGCTGAGCATTTCACGGCGACTGCGTAACATATCCTCATATGCGAGACGTGGTTCAGCCTCTGACGGACCTAGGGCTTGCAGCCAGCCTGTCAGTGTCTGTATTTCGAGTTCCAGTTGCTTGATTCCCTGCTTTAATAGCTGCGAATCCAAGCCTGAGCTGCTCGATCGGTCTCGATTATCACTCGCGCTCATGCCCATATCCCTGCCTAATCGTGCGATCGGTGAAAACCTAAGTGGCGGTGAAAATCATGTCAAATTGCTTTATACACCGCTGATTCACTTTGAGTTATCGGCCACACTTCCATGGACATAAGCCTGATGGCACTATTAATTGACAAACCCATGTCAATTAATGGCGCAAGGTTCTCATGAAAATTAGAACTACGTCAAGAAGTTGTGATAGACAGAAAGAGGCTTTTGTAGTAATGCTTCGCGCTTTGGTGTTGCTCTGGCTCACCCCAGGACTTACTTAACAGGCGGCAATCGGTCTTGTTGAGAAGACGAAGCTGCTGGTAACCGATTTCTTGCCAGTTACTGTCCAGGTTGCGTAAATCTTCAACTGCGAGCGTTTTTTCCAGCCGCTGCCAGCTTAAATTTTCCATGCCATCAACTTTGTCGTGTAAAAAGCTGGCATGCGTTGCCAGCAGGTATAGTGCTTCACGCCAGCTTTCGGCCTCTGCTTCCGGTAAATCGGGTTGTCGAAATGCAGCCCGGCAGACAATGGCAGCTTGCTGATAGCTTTGCCATTGGGGCCAACCAACCTGACATGCCTTCAAGGCCTCATCAAACTGATTGGCATTTTTCAGCGCCTGAACATGCTCTTTCCAATCTGTCTTATCTGAACCTGCTGGGGGAGGGGATTCCTGGGCCAGTACCTCTTCTTGCGCTGACTCTATATCTGAATCCCAAGCTGAGTCTGTAGAATCTGCATCTGAACCTGAATCTGAATCTGAATCTGTGGTGGCGGAGTAGGCCTGGTCGTTAGTAGCGTCATCCTGAGTTGACAGCAAATCACCTTGTTGTTGCTCTATTATTGGCTCTGGCTCTGGCTCTGGCTCTGGCTCTGGCTCTGGCTCTGACTCTGACTCTGACTCAGATTTTTGTTCTTCACCCGTTACAGGGGGTGAATCTACCCGGCCAGGTGATCGATCCCGTATATTGGGGGTGTTTTCTTCCTCCCACTCCAACCCATCTCGCTCGGGGATGGAGTCGGGATCTACCGGGGGTAAAGACAAATCTTCATTGGCACGCTCTTGCAAAGCGCGTTGCTGATGGTTATGCAATAGTTTCACAGTTACCACAATGGCGATGATGGCTAGTAGCACAAAAATGAAATACAGGAACATGAAAGGCTTCTTTCCTTGTCTCTCTAATCGCTGGGATAGTTGTTTTTGCTAAAGATACCATGAGTCACCCGCTTGTGTTGCCTTTTCCCGGTCTGGAGTTTTCCAGGCGCTGTTTTGAGCGGCTAAAACCCCAGCAAAGAGGAAGCTGACAATTTTTTTCAATTTTTTAACAATTCTAACTATCCCTCCTGGAAAGCTTTTGCTATTATGCGCTCCGCACTGAGGCGAGGGTCTCAGCGCACTATTCACCAGAAATTTTCTGCAAACTCATGTAGAGTAGGGCTGGTTGAATAAGCCAGAATTCAATGAGAATTCATTAAATAAGTATTTACAAAAAAACTAAAAAAATACTTGACGGCGACGCAGCATCTACTTAAAATTCGCGCCGCTTTCTGCAACAAGGCAGGAAACAAAGTTTTCTGTCCCCTTCGTCTAGAGGCCTAGGACACCGGGTTTTCATCTCGGCAACAGGGGTTCGAAACCCCTAGGGGACGCCATATTCCAAGCCTGGCTTTTGCCAGGCTTTTTTTTGCCTGCAACCTGTGGATTCTACGTTTAACGAAGTGACGGGGTGCCAACCATGACCGATCGTGCTCAGCATGCCATATCGATTCGCAATCTGAAAAAAACCTATGCCAACGGCTATGAGGCGCTGAAGGGTGTCGACCTGGATGTGGCTGAAGGGGATTTCTTCGCGTTGCTGGGGCCAAATGGCGCCGGCAAGTCCACCATTATCGGCATCATCTCCACGCTGGTGCGTCTGACCTCCGGCGATATCCAGATTTTCGGCAAAGACGTTGCCACGCACGTCTATGAAGCCAAACTCTCTCTTGGTGTTGTGCCCCAGGAAGTCAACTTCAGTCAGTTTGAAAAGGTGGGCGACATTGTCCGAACCCAGGCAGGGTATTACGGGCTAAGCCCGAAACTGGCCCGTGAACGCACTGAGAAGTACCTCAAAAAACTGGACCTGTGGGATAAGCGTGACAATCGTGCGCGGATGCTGTCCGGTGGTATGAAGCGTCGCCTGATGATTGCCCGGGCACTGGTTCATGAGCCAAAACTGCTGATATTGGATGAGCCGACCGCCGGCGTTGATATCGAGCTGCGCCGTTCCATGTGGGATTTTCTCCAGGAAATCAACCGCAATGGCACCACGATTATTCTGACCACACACTATCTGGAAGAAGCTGAGCACCTGTGCCGCAATATTGCCATCATCAATCACGGCGAAATTATTGAAAACACCAGCATGCGCAGCCTGTTAAGCAAGTTGCAGCAACAGACCCTGATTTTTGATTGCATTAATGAAGTCTCTGCTGCGCCACAATTTGATGACAAGCAAATCCAGTCAACCTGGATTGATGCGCATACGTTTGAAGTTACCATGCCTGCCAGTCACGACATCAATGCTTTGTTTGCTGCACTGACAGATCAGGGCGTTCGTGTGAAAGGGATGCGTAACAAGAGCAACCGTCTGGAAGAATTATTCCTGTCACGCTTGCAGCATGGTCGCGAATCACAGGCGCAGACTGAATCAGTCAGCGAAGAGCAGAAGCGCCTGAATAAAAAGGAGGGTGCTGATGTTTAACAGCCATATCTTTATCGCATTCCAGACCATTCTGGTGAAAGAGGTGCGCCGTTTTACCCGTATCTGGCTACAGACGCTGGTGCCACCCGCGATTACCATCGGCCTGTATTTCCTGATTTTTGGCAACCTGATTGGTCGGCGCATTGGTGAAATGGGCGGGTATAACTATATAGATTTCATCGTGCCAGGCCTGATCATGATGGCAGTGATACAAAATGCCTACGCCAATGTGTCATCGTCCTTTTTCAGCAATAAATTTCAACGCTGTATTGAAGAAATACTGGTCTCACCTGTGCCCAATTATGTCATTCTGCTCGGCTTCGTTGCCGGCGGTATGGCCAGGGGGCTGATGGTCGGTATGATTGTTACTATCATGTCTTTTATCTTTACCGATCTGCATATTGAGCATATCGGTCTGACCTTGTTGGTGGTACTGCTGACTGCGATGGTTTTTGCGCTGGCAGGGTTTATCAATGCGCTGTTCGCCAATACCTTTGATGATATCTCCATCATCCCGACTTTTGTGCTGACACCGCTGATTTACCTGGGCGGCGTGTTCTATTCAGTAGAGTTGCTGCCTGAATTCGGCCAGTGGATTTCCGCGCTTAATCCGGTGCTGTATATGATCAACACCTTCCGTTACGGCATTCTGGGTAGCAGCGATGTGAATGTCTGGTGGGCACTGGGCATGCTTTTCCTGTTCAGTGGTATTCTGTTTACGACTGCCATCGTGCTGCTGCGTCGCGGCACCGGGCTCAGACATTAAAGGTAAACTGCAGATGGCAGAGAATCCACTTGGAAAACAGGTCGATTACCCTCAACAGTACGATCCTTCGCAGCTGTTTCCTGTTGCGCGCGCTGCCAATCGTGCAGCCATCGGAGTCAACGAGAGTGACCTGCCATTTAAGGGGTATGACCACTGGCGCGCCTACGAGCTGTCCTGGCTCTCTGAAAGCGGACTGCCACAGGTAGCAATCGCCAACATCTACGTGCCTTGTCAGAGCCCCAATATCGTTGAATCCAAATCAATGAAGCTCTATTTCAACTCGCTGAACCAGAGTACCTTTGCCTCATCAGAGCAGGTGCAGCAGTGTATCGCAACAGACCTCTCCAAGGCCGCCGGGGCAGATGTTAAGGTCACGCTCCACGGCCCCGATACCCAGGTACTGGAAACCGGCCTGATGCCCGACTCAGCTGTCCTGTTAGACACACTTGGCCTTGATACATTGAACCTGGACACATCGACCGTTGAGGCCACAAACTGGCAGCCCGATGTCGCACTGCTCAAATCAGCAGAATCCGTAGGAGAAGAGGGTACCGGTCGCGTTCAGGAACAGCTCTACAGCCACCTGTTCCGCTCCAACTGTCCGATCACCCGTCAACCCGACTGGGGCAGCATCCTGATCGACTACAGCGGCCAAGCCATCTCACACCCCGATCTGCTGCGCTACATCGTTTCCTACCGCCAGCACGAAGGCTTTCACGAGCACTGCGTAGAGATGATCTTCAATGACCTGCTCAACACATTCAACCTTGACTGTCTGACGGTCAGCATCAACTACCTGCGCCGCGGCGGCATCGAAATCAACCCGGTCAGAAGCACCGAATCCACCGATTCCATAAAACTGCCACGCCTGATCCGCCAATAAGCCCATCCGGCCCGGCAAGAAGCCATTAACGAACTGCCAAAAACCCGCAAAAACGCACGTTTGCCTTGTAATCAACGCTCCGCTGTTATAGATTACGCGCCTTGAAACGGAGAGGTGTCCGAGTGGTCGAAGGAGCACGCCTGGAAAGTGTGTAAGTCGAAAGGCTTCGAGGGTTCGAATCCCTCCCTCTCCGCCATATCAAACAAGCTTCACAGCCAGCCCCTGGCACTATCAATCTAAAGCATGTCAAAGTGACTCCCGGGAGGGATGAGAACCCGATAGAGGGTCGATTGGTTGCACAGCAACCAAAGACGAGCGCCCATGGCGCGAAGCCCGCAGGGTCGATTTAGCCCCTAGGCTAAAGCGATCAATCCCTCCCTCTCCGCCATATCAAACAAGCTTCACAGCCAGCCCCTGGCACTATCAATCTAAAGCATGTCAAAGTGACTCCCGGGAGGGATGAGAACCCG
>Ga0098044_1001701_pt1 | contig 11425 bp, 13 predicted proteins | sample 10_taG_FD_75053 | JGI IMG/M metagenome (GOLD analysis project Ga0098044, IMG submission 75053) | Marine viral communities from the Subarctic Pacific Ocean - 10_ETSP_OMZ_AT15264 metaG | ecosystem: Environmental > Aquatic > Marine > Oceanic | place: Pacific Ocean | collected 2015-01-16 | reverse complement strand
GCTATTAACCATAATTGAATAGTATGCATCAATGCTTCAGTCATGTATGCTCCTTTCATAAGTAGTTTCTAAATCCTCTGCCTGTTCACCATAATAAGCAGCCATATCATCGGGGTCAATACAGTCCGCCAATTGATTCCGCTTATAATTTAATAGATTCATTGCGTCTTTATACGACAATGTAGACAGAGCCTGAACACCCACTCCAAACTCTGTGAGTTTCTGATGAACTTCAGCAAGCTTGGATGCAGACATTATACTATCCTCCAGAGACGCATAACTCGTATCATCCCTTTAGGAGTATTTTCTAACCTGAGTGTACGCACTGTGAATTTCTTAGGTTTATTAACTATTGCCATACCAAGGGAAGGATTATTAACATCTCTCCTTCTAACTTCACTGTCCTTTTGGGTACGATGGATAGCATTCATAAGACCATAATAGGTAATTGCATTACTATTCTTTCCTTTTTTACCTACAGGAACCTTAAGGACGTTTAACTCAACTGAATCACCTACTACCAGCTTATCCAGAAAGTCATATTTATGTCGAGTACTCTTAGTTCGGGTGTTTTTGAGGGGTATTGGAATGTTCTTTTCGATGATTATCGGGTCCATATGGAACCTCCTTGTTTTATTGTGATTAAAGAGTGCACAAATTGTGATTTTTTGGTGCACAATGTAAATACTTTGGGAATTGAAGGTGCTTTTTGTGCTGCCTATTGGCGGCTTTGGAAGGCATAGTAATAGACTTATATCGAAGCGGCTCTGAGGGATGACATTACGACTACCATTCTATTCTGCTTGCTTTGCAATTCCCAAAAGAATAGTTCCCAGTTTTTGTACATATGACTGGGGGCATATCTCAACTCATGTGAGCGTAGGGTACTTTACTCCGCTTAGGAGAATGATGTACTTGCAAACTTATAAAACGTGATTATATACCTTGTCCAGTTACAATGTGCCGGCAGAGGCTCATCCCTGAGCATTATGCCAAATGGGGGGCTGCATTTCCTCCGGACGGACACCGACCCATAAGGGAAACTGACTGTGATACGCCATACCAGCACAATGTAATAAGAATAGGACTCTAGGACTCTGAAGGGCTGTTTTTATAAAACTCTCTCATGTGTGTGTATTATAAAAAGTTTACTAAAAAAGGGGGCTTAGAGTCCTACAGTCCTGCTAATAATAGCTCACTAAATGATTTTCACATTACATGCCTTGTTGTCAGTTGACCCCGAGTCCACTGGCATTTGTCACACACCCGATATTATGATGCACAAAGGCAAAAGTTCGGGAATGAAGTGAGCTAATTTTATGGACAGACCTGCATAGGGATTAAATTACTGCGAGGTAATCATATAGGTATTACAAGCCTGTCCACTTAAAACAGATTTTATTTATCTTTGGGCGAATCTGCAAAACGCCCACTTTTAGTGAGAAATTCTCAATTCTCATCCCTATAGATAGTGCAGGGTGAGAATCACTCACCCCTGTATCTGTTTCTACAAATTTATAGACAGACCGATAGAGCTCGTAAGCCTACCCATCAGCCTGCCTAAGTCAGGTTTTACATCTCAAGGGATGGTATGTCCCCATGTTGAATTCCTGTAACATTCCTTGGTAATAGCCGGAACAGGGTCAAGGCCTATTGAAAGATAAAAACAGCGGACTTATTTGACCGATACGGGGCGGTATTATTCCCTCTCTCTTTAATTACACAGGAAATTCTTTTAGCGGAAAGGAGGAGAAGGCATTTAATCCTTAACTTTGAAATCAATCATAGCAAGTGTGCAGTGTGCCACGGGGTAGACTTACACCTCCTCCTTTTCTTATTGAATATTAGTTCTCGGGCTTACCCTCATGATATTGACAAAAATGACGCTCTTTGTCTGGGTCTTTTATGTATAAGACACATCCGCAAGGATAATAGACATCGTCCTCTGCTAGACTCTCGGGTATCTTAAATAAAGCTAACCTTTTAGTGTCTGTAAGAGGCATATCTCTCTCTTGGATAGCACAAATCCAACCCCGTGCTTTTTCAATACGAATACTCTCATTTAACAACCAGTGCTTGTCTTTTGGAGGCAACCACTTTGTAATTCTGTTCTCTTCTAGGAAAATCATGCTTCTACCTCAATATTATGGTTCATCATAAGAGCTGTATCAGTATTGACATACTTTATGCGAACATGTTCAAGCTCAAGAACGGGCTTGCCGTTTTCAGACCACATATCTGATACACAATCGGGGTATTTATTACATATCTCTCTAATACTTAAATTCTTTAATCTATATATCTTGTCATGTCTCGGTTTCTTCCCTGTGCCTATAGCTTTACTTATTGTTTGATTCATGGTAGTAGCTTCCTTTTCTATGGTCATGATGTTTAGGACGACTCTCAATATCAAGCATTTCAGCTTTTAGCCATAATGCATAAACTATAAATGCGAGTCCACCCATAATTAAAATTACATTAACTAAGTCCATTTGGTTCAGTCCTTTCTTTAAGTGAATTACAAAAAAATAAGAGTAAGGTCAAGCTGACCTTAAGCACGTACACTATACTTCTCTGGATTGTAGAAGAAATAATAGAGTTGCTTTTTGGTCAGCTTTTGAAACCTATTCTTTGGCTGTTTGTAATAGCCTCGTGCCCATTCCACTAACGCCAGCTTAGTTTGGAATGGACACCTTTTGTGGTAAGCCATATCACTTACCCATCATTCGCAGATATCGTCTCCGTGCCTGTGCCATACGAGTCGCCTTGACTGAAACAGTCGTACCATAAGGAGTTAAGAAGAACCAGTTTGTACCTACTCTGGTTAGAAACATATTGTACCTATTTCCCTCATACTCATCTTAGGTCGAGTATTTAACCTATTAAATTTTACCCCGAGTTGTGCTCAGGGTAGGGTTTGTATATGTTGTGATTAGTTCACAGATAACACCTCTTGAATATAAGATAATGTGTGCAGTCTATAGGAAGCGTCAACTCTTCCATCTAATGGGATGAATTATGCCCTATTAAGGGTCACGATACAATATATCCTCCTTTTGAGAGTGCTTTATATAGAGTAGATATCCATCGCTGGACTCTATACATTCACAGAGCAACATGCTCAACATATTCCTACCTAAGGCTCATATTTATGCCATTCCAGCACCTTATATGATAGGATTGTACCGACACCAAGCAGAACTACCTCTCGGCAGTTATCTTTATGGTAGCAACATCAAGACCAATACCGTGGATGTCTCTTTCCACTTCACAACCTCCCGATGAGGCTGTCCTCCATTCGGAGTGAGTGCGATTGGTAACTGAGTACATTGACTCAATCCCAACCTGATACTGTGCTCGTCAAGACTATGGGGTCTGTCTTTCTTTCGAACGAGCGTTATAGTAAATAAGGACTCTTCGGGATTTGCACTCCCTTAAGCAAGTAGCAGTTGTCTTCTGTTTGCAAGACAGCTCACAGACTACTACACCTCAACCTACACACAAACTTGCAGTCCTTTCTATGAAGGACTTAGTAATAAATAAAGAGTTAGCACTTGTGCTAACACAAGGTTCTTAAGAATAAGTATGTCTACTATTTCACACTAGGCAAGCTGTTAGCTTTATGGATTCCACTAACAACTTGCCTGAATAATTGGGGTTCTAGCCAGCCACTTCCATCTCTGGAGGTGCAAAGGTTATGTACCTGAACTTAACTTCGCCATCTTCCTTGTAGTCATTGAATCCTCTGAACACATAGTCCACATTATCAATAGCCTTAAGGGTTGGATAGCTTGTTTGAAGAGCAGTAATACGTTCCTTGGACAGACCGTGCTTTTTGTGCAAAGTGATGGTCTTATCACTTAAATCCGTAGTCCGAGCAACAATCCAGTCCGACATAATACGATTGCCCATCGCATCAGTCTTATCCTGCCATTGACCGTTGACAAATAACCGTTCAACTGTATTACGCCATACTGCAATTAAGGTCACAACTATAGTCTTGACACTTGCCATTGTTAACACTCCTTATTCTAAGATAGGTTCACACTTGCTTGATTGCTATGTACTTCCCTTTGCTTACAGATATGCTGTATCACATCTGCTCGCAGAGGTGAGAGGGGGAGAGCGAGCTTGCGAGCGGACGAGCCCCGAGAGTGGGGCGAGATGAAGTTGAGTCGCTTTCCATCTCAACAAGAATCGACCCCCACGGGGCGAGAAACGCATGGGTACCATGCAATGTATATCACGTATGCCCAGTCTAAAATAATTTTTGAGATTTGGATTCCCTACCCAAACTTTAAAAGGGAGTTCAATAGGAGTGGCCACTCTTAGTTAAGTGTTGATATTATTTTTCTTACAAGATTTAAAAAAAAGATTGTATGTCTTCAAAAAAGATTGTAATCTTGTGGGTGTGTTTTTTTAGTTATTTAATTATAGAGGTGGGACATAACTACTTTTTATAAGTCTGCGGCTCGTAATTGGGACGAGAAATATCTAACTTCTAGTGGTAAGTTAGATTACCAAAACCTTTACAAGTCATTAGCTAAGATAAATGGATTTAGGAGCCGTGAGAACCGTCTAAAATTATTTACGGCTATCACAGAATGGTATAAAGAGAGGAAGAATGAAGCTTAAAATAGCAAAAAAGATACTAACAGGAGCTTTTGATGCTCTAGGGCTAAAGAAGACTGCTCTTCGTTATAAGACAGATGTTCCCGGGTTAAGAAAGATGGCTACTAGTACCTTTGCTAAGGCAAAAGCTGCGAGTAGAAAGGCGAAAGCGGCTAATAAAGCTGCGGGAGTAAAGCCTATAAAGAAGAAATCTATCAAGCCCAAGCCGGGCTACCAAGCCCCAAAGGGTAAGGGTGGTGGTCGTGAGAAGCAGATAGCCAAGGAAACGAGGGGAACCTCTACTCGTGAGCAGGAGAAGTTAAAGAGAATGAGTAGGCCAACGGCTAATACTCAGATTAAGAAGCCAATGAAGCCTTCGAGTGATTATTACAAGAAATTTGGTAAAGCAAGGGACAGAGATTTAGGGGATGAATATTAAAGGAGTAAAAAGTGAAAGTTATAGATAAATCAAAGGGTACTAGGAAGAATATTGACATTGTTAATGTTGCTCAGCAATCCTTATCCAGTATTCCAAGTCGAAAGCTGGAAAAGAGTGGCAAGGGCGGTAATGAGAATACAGGCCCTAAACAGGGCAATGCTAAGGAGTCAGGAAGAGCTAGGGCTTCTGCGAAAACCAGTAGTGGGGCTATGAGTTCTCTTGGGACTGGCCGTCCACCTACGGCTCCTACAGGTGGACATTAGTGCCTAAATTTGGCAAGAAGTCTACTAACCAGCTTTCAACTTGCAGAAAAGAATTGCAGGAGGTGTTTAATGAAGTTATCAAGACGGTGGATTGTTCTGTACTCGAAGGTCATAGGGGCGAAGATAGACAGAATGCTCTCTACAAAGAAGGGAAAACAAAGGTTACATTTCCTAAGGGTAGGCATAATAGTTCTCCTAGTAATGCTGTGGATGTGGCTCCTTATCCAATTGATTGGGGAGACAGGGAGAGATTTCATCTCTTTGCGGGGTTTGTAATTGGTATAGCTAAGAGTATGGGCATTAATCTTCGCTGGGGAGGAGATTGGAATCAAAATTTTGAAGTAGATGACAATAAGTTTGATGATTTTCCCCACTTTGAAATTCGAGAGTAGATGTTTACAGTTAATATAAAGCATCGCGGTGATACTGAGCCTACTGAGTATCAGGTCTATGAACAACATGAGATGGATAATGAGGGTAAAAGCTATGTTTACTGGAAAGAAGCAAGGGTTGGTGATTGGGCTTTATCTGATGATGGATTCTGTGCTAAGGTCATTAAAAGGACAAAATATCCTAATGACAGGGGGGCTCATACTGTATATCTCCGTTTGCCTTGGGGTTATTTTATGTGGAATCCAAAGTACCCTACTACAAAGTTTAATGTTAAAGGGAGGGTTACTCCTCATACTCTTAAGGGAAATCCTTATCTGTCAGGGGCAAAGAAACAGGAAAAAATGAAGAACCTTGCTATGTGCTATGCACAGACAATGAACAAAGACTTGGCAATTGACCTAGCTTTTGGTTCGTTGACTGATAAGATGCATATGTCTTGGAAACGTAGAATGAAAACTGAGGTATTTAGAGATATGGTACGAGAAGAATTACAGAAGTTATTGAATGAGCATGGCTATACAGCTGACTGGACGATGGAATTACTAGGGGATGCTATTGAGTTGGCTAAGAATAAGAAGGATGTGTCCAATATTATGCGTGCTGTAGAGAACTTGCAGGATATGCATGGCATGAAGGACAAGGCCTTGACTAAGACAACTACCTCTATAGAAGCTGTATCCACCAAAAAGATGCTTGATGAGATAAGTGAGGAAGAAAAGAAGCTTATAGCCACACAGGTAGTAGAGGATGCTGGAGAAACCAGTAGTAAATGATTACGAGGAGCGTTACGAAAAGCTCCAAGCGTTAAAAAAGTTAAAGAATAATATTGGTTTATTCGGAAGATATTGTTTCCCAACTGCTGCAAAGCGTACCACCCCGCCCTTTCATGGTGAAATCTATAGCCATATAGGTAATAAAGGAATCCCTAGGGTTTTAATTGCAGCTCCTAGAGGAACAGCTAAGTCAACAGCTGTTTCTTTATTTCTCCCTCTTCATAGAGCAGCCTTTAAAAGAGAGGATGAAGACCTTTTTATAGTAATTATCTCTGAATCACAGTCTCAGAGCGTAAACTTTCTTTCAAGAATAAAATATCATCTTGACCATTCTGATAAATTTAAGACAGTCTTTGGTGATTTTTCCCAAAGAACAGCTAAGAGATGGACTAATTCTGATATTATACTAGCTAATGGCACTCGTATTATTGCAGTGGGGACTGGACAGAGGGTTAGGGGGTTTATTGAAGGGGATACGCGACCTAATCTAGTCATTGTTGATGACTTTGAATCAGAATTGAATGCTTTTACTCCTGAGGGAAGAGTTAAGAATAGGAAGTGGATGACAGAGGCTGTGATACCCTCACTCTCAGATGATGGCAGAATAGTCATGATTGGCACTGTAATTAGTGAAGATTGCTTTCTCTGTTGGGCAAAAGAGTCTAAAGCTTGGACTACGCTGTGGTATAGCATCTGGGATGAAGAGGAGAAGAGTATTTGGCCTCAGAGGTTTCCTAAGGAGCGCATTCTCCAGATAAAAGAAGAGTTTCAGAGTGTGGGTAATATTAATGGTTTTTATCAGGAATATATGAATATTGCTCAATCACCCGATGATGCCCCTTTTAAACCAGAATATATCCAGTTACATCATTATGACTTTGAAAGAAGGAATGGTCAACCATGTTTAGTTAAGAAAACAGGAGAAGGAGAGGATGTTAAACCTATTGAAGTTTATTGCGGAATTGACCCTGCTAGTAGTCTTAGTGCTAGGGCAGACTTTTTTGTTATTGTTACCGTTGGCGTTGATAGTGATAATAATAAGTATATACTCGATATTTATCGTAACAGGCTCGACCCTGCTTTACAACCTGATACCATCATTAAAACCTTTAAAAAGTTTAAGCCCAGAAGAATGAAGATTGAGACTGTAGCCTATCAGGAAGCTTTAAGGAGTGCAGTCCGCAAACAAATGCTGGAACAAAACCTGTATATACCCGGTTTAGAGAAGGGGGTTAAACCCAGAACGCGTAAGAGCGAAAGATTGATAAGTCTTGTTCCTATGCTTGCTAAGAAAGAATTCTTCTTTAGACCGCAGGATATAACTGCACAGCAGGAGTTTCTTAGTTATCCACGAGGAAGGCATGATGATATCATGGATGCAGTCTGGATTGCACTGGATAAAGCGTTTCCATGCAGGAAAAAGTCTATTGATGGGAAGAAGAAGACAAATAAAAGGAAACTTCTTGACTGGATGACTATGTAATGCTTAACTTTACTCAGTAATGATTACATCTATAAGAGGTTAATATGAGTTTGATTGGGATAGGACAGTATCTTCAGGGCCAACAAGGTTTTGGTTCTCAGATTCCATCAGGTTATGGTGGTTTTAGTATGAATCCTCAAGGGGGTGGTGGCAATCCTTATCAGGGGTTCCAGAAAACTTTTGATTTAAACCCTCAAGGAGGGTTCCAGTTGGGACAAGGAATGGCTCAAGAGCCTGCTACAGCTGATATAGCTACTGGCAATCAGGGAGGACTCTTAGGAATGGCTATGAAAAAGATGGGTGTTGAGGATGTTCAGGGTACCATGGGACAACTCAGGGATACTCTTATGAGCGGAGCTAATGCTAGTCAGAATCAATATCAACCAAGTTATACTTCTCATGTACAAAGTGCTGCCTCTTATATGCCTCAGGGTTTCCAAAATCAAACTCCCGGAGGTTTCTATTAATGGCTGAATCATCGGATAAAAAGTTAATTGATGAGACAGTAGACCTTTGGAAGACTTATAGTAACAATAGGGAAACTTGGGCACAACAGGCTCAGGAAGATAAAGAATTTAGATTAGGTCGCCAGTGGACCACCGAACAGAAAAAAACCCTAGATAGCAGGGGGCAGGCTGCTATTGTTATAAATCGTATTCATCCAGCAGTAGAATCTGCAAAAGCGATGATTACAGCTAATAAGCCTTCTTTCAGGGTTTCTCCAAGAGAAGATAGCGATAATAAAACTGCTCAGGCTATCAATGGCCTTTTGGAGTATATTTGGCAGATATCAGATGGCGACCAAGTATTGAGGAATGTGGTTGATGATTACTATGTATTAGGCATGGGTGCTATGCAGATTTATATCGACCCCATGATGGATATGGGAAAAGGAGAGGTTTGTATTCATGATATAGACCCACTCGATGTCTATATAGACCCTAATTCTAGAAATAGATTCTGTGATGATGCAGAAAATATTATTGTTAGCAGACTATTCACAAGGGAACAGGCTGAAAACCTATATCCTATGTATGCAACAGCTATTAAAAATGCCTCTACAGACTCTCAACAGTCTGACCGTCCCACTACTGACAGAACTGATGAGATAGGTCTTGTTTTCCCTGAAACATCTGATACAGAGACTAGGGCTACTTTTGGGGTGAATAATGAGTATGTCAGGGGCTATGAAAGATATTCTAAGATTGTTGTTAATATGCATAGAGTCAAGCTTGATTGGAGTGGTGAAGAGGATTTGATAGATGAGGCTAATTGGGATTCTTTCTTGGAAAAACCATATTGGATTATAAATGGTCAGATTCTTGAGAGAGAAGAGCAGGCAAAGGCAATGGCGGATGCTATTGTTCAGCAATATGCTCAGCAAGAGCAGATGGCTAATCAACAGGGTGTTCTTCCTCCGGAGCCACCCAAGCTTGAAAAGGTAACATCATTTGACCTTATAAAGATGGGAAGAATTGAAGAGGTTGTTGTTCCCACAAAAAGAATTAAAATGAGTGTCATAATGGGCGATAATCTTCTGTATAAGAGGCTCTTACCAATTGACAAGTATCCTATAGTATTCTTTATGAATCAGCATACTCGGACTCCATATCCGGTATCAGATGTTAGGATGGTCAAGGGGTTACAGGAATATATCAATAAGACTCGTTCCTTGATTATTGCTCATGCTACAACTAGCACGAATACAAAGATACTCATTCCATCAGGCTCTATAGACATGAAAGAGTTTGAGGAGAAATGGGCTCAGCCGGGCGTAGCAATTGAGTGTGATTTCGACCAAGGGCAACCTGTGCCAGTGCAACCATCACCTCTTCCGAATGAACTCTACTCCAACGAAACAACGGCTAAATCTGACATAGACCATCAATTGGGCCTCTACGAGATGATGATGGGGAACTCACAGGTTGCTCCTAATACCTATAAAGCTACTATAAGTTTGGATGAGTTTGGTCAGAGAAAGATGAAGAGCAAACTTATGGATATCGAAATTGGCTTAAAGAGGATTGGTGAGTTAGCCATTCCAATGATGCAGCAACTTTATAAAGAAGAAAAACTTATAAGATTACTCAAACCCAATAACTCCATGAGTAAATTTGCTTTGAATAAGAAACTTTATGATGATAAGGGGCAGTTAGTTAATGTTGTTAATAGATTGGATACTGGCAAATATGATATTATTGTTGTTACGGGGTCTACTCTGCCAACAAATAGATATGCCCAACTTGAGATGTATATGGATGCATATGAGAAGGGTATTATAGACAAACTTGAGGTGCTAAAGAAAACAGAGGTATTTGATATGGAAGGAGTTCTTGAGAGGACTGATACTATACAGCAATTACAGGGACAACTTAAGCAGGCACAAGAATCAATTAAAAAATTACAGGGCGACCTTCAGACTAGAGAGAGGGAAGCTTTCCACGCTAAACAGCGTGCAGAGATAGAAAAATTTAAGGCGGGATTAGACTCAACCTCCACAAAAGCGAAAGCTGCTGGAACAGTCTTTGAGAAACGCCTTGATGACGCAATGGGTCAAATCAAGAAGGAAGTCAGAGAGGCTTCCCAGAAATCAGTAAAAAACGGTTCACCCCCTAAGAAGGCCTAACTTAGGAGCAACCATAGGAGATTATCGTGGAAGAAATACAACAAACGGATACTCAAGCTAGGAACGAATTAGGACAATTCGCTCCAAAGGCTGACCCCGTTGTAGACGATGTCATGCTCGGCAATAATGAGACCGGGCAACAGGATGCATTCGCACCCGCAGGAGAAGAGGAAACTTCAGCTTCCGTTAATGAATTAATGGGAATACCTGAGGCTCAGCAAGAAGAAACTGTTACTCCACAACCTGAAACTGTTAGCACACCTAATAATGAAGAAGTTCGTTATGAGTACTGGCAATCACAGGCTGACAAAGCTAAAAATGACCTAACTGGAATGAGAGAGCAAAATCAATTGCTCCAGAATCAGTTAAATATCATTAACCAGCAAGCTCAGCAACCTCAGGTAGAGACACAGCAAGAAGAGAGTGTTGACTTTCCATCTCCACCAGAGAGACCAATGAAACCCAGAAACTACAGTCGTGAAGAGGCTTATACGGACCCACAGAGTGATTCTGCTCATTACTTGGATAGTATGGATGAGTGGAGAGACACTATGGACGAGTATACGCAATTGCATTCGCAATATCAGTCTGAGCTTGCTAGAGCAGAAAGGATGGACTTTGTTGAAGGACAAAAACGTCAAGAAGCTATAAGGGAAGCACAGAGGCAGGAATATCAACAATTAAACTCAGTAGCTAGTCATGTGAAGCAGAATTATAATGCTTCGGATGAGGATATACGGGGTTTTGTTAATAAGTTCTCATCTGATGATTCAATAACGATTGATAACCTCTGGAGACTTTACCAAATGGAACAAGGTGGTAACAGCGTTCAGCAAG